>Ga0193738_1000635_pt1 | contig 16636 bp, 15 predicted proteins | sample L2a1metaG_FD_144927 | JGI IMG/M metagenome (GOLD analysis project Ga0193738, IMG submission 144927) | Soil microbial communities from a riparian zone of the East river system, Colorado, United States - L2a1 | ecosystem: Environmental > Terrestrial > Soil > Riparian zone | place: USA: East River...
CGCCGATCGTCGCCGCAACCAGCGCCTGGGCCTCCTCGATGAGCAGGCCGAGGTGGTCCTCGCCGCGCAGGCTTTCGGCGTAGACCTTGTAGACGTTCTCGGTGCCGGACGGGCGCGCCGCGAACCAGCCGAAGTCGGTCACGACCTTGAGCCCGCCGATCGGGGCGTCGTTGCCGGGTGCCTTCGTCAGCACGGCCGTGATCGGGTCGCCGGCCAGCGAGCTCGCCGTCACCGCCGAAGGAGTCAGCCGGCCGAGCGCGGTCTTCTGCGCGGGCGTGGCCGGGGCGTCGATGCGGCGGTAGGCCGGCGACACCCCGAAGCGCTCCGTGAGCGCGGCATACGCCTTGCCCGGATCTTGCCCAGACACAGCCGTCAGCTCGCATGCGAGCAGGTCGGCGATGATGCCGTCCTTGTCGGTCGTCCAGACGGTGCCGTCGCGGCGCTTTTTTTGCCACCGAAGCCCAGGGAGCCGTCGACCAGCCCATCGACGAACCACTTGAACCCGACCGGCACCTCGATGAGCCGCCGGTCGAGGTCGGCCGCGACCCGGTCGATCATCGACGACGACACCAGCGTCTTGCCGACTGCCACCTCGTTCCGCCACCCGCGCGCCCCGCCGAACAGGTACGCGATCGCCGCGGACAGGAAGTGGTTCGGGTTCAGCAGCCCGGCACCCGGCGTGACGACCCCGTGGCGGTCGGCGTCGGCGTCGTTGCCCAGGGCGATGTCGAACTCGTCGCGGAGGGCGACCAGCCGGGCCATCGCGTAGGGCGATGACGGGTCCATCCGGATCTTGCCGTCCCAGTCGGCCGTCATGAACCCGAACTGCGGATCGACCAGGTCGTTCGTGACGGTCAGGTCCAGGTCGTAGCCCTCGGCGATGGCCGCCCAGTACGCGACGGACGCACCGCCCATCGGGTCGACCCCGATGCGCAGCCCGGATCTCGCGATGGCCGCCATGTCGATGACCGCGTCCAGGTCCGCGACGTAGATCGCGAGGAAGTCGTAGGGCGTGGCCTCGACCCGGGCGTCGACGTCGGACACGCGCTTGATGCCCTCGACGCCGTCGCTCCCCGAAGCCTCGAGGATGCGGTTGGCGTCGTCCTGGATCCAGGTGGTCACGTCAGTGTCGGCTGGGCCGCCGTTGGGCGGGTTGTACTTGAAGCCCCCGTCATCTGGCGGGTTGTGCGATGGCGTGACGACGATCCCGTCGGCGAGATGGCGCCAGCTGTCTTTGGGCCGGTTGGCCGTGATGATCGCGTGCGACAGGGAGGGCGTCGGCGTGTAGCCATCCGCGGCGTCCACCCGGACGTCGACCCCGTTCGCGACGAGCACCCCGAGTGCGGTTCTCGTGGCCGGCTCGGACAGGGCGTGGGTATCCCGCGCGAGGAAGAGGGGCCCGGAGTACCCGCGCTGCAGGCGATAGCGGCAGATCGCCTCGGTGATGGCCAGGATGTGTGCCTCGTTGAACGCGCCGCGGAACGAGGAGCCGCGGTGGCCGGACGTGCCGAAGGCGACCCGCTGTGTGGGATCGGCGGGATCCGGCGTCGTGTCGTAATACGCGGCGATCAGCGCATCGACATCGACAAGGGCCGACGGATCGAGTGGCTCGCCTGCCTGGTGGCTGATGGCCATCGATCCTCCTTGTCTCGGGCGCGCTTTCGATATACTCCGCTCGGCCTCGTCCACCGCGCTCGCCGCGCACCGCCACGGACGATCGCGCCGCGGTGGCCTTAGCTCAACCGGCAGAGCACTGGATTGTGGCTCCAGAGGTTACGGGTTCGAGCCCCGTAGGCCACCCCAACCTCCTTGCACCAGCCTCGCAAGGGTCGTCAGTCGGCGGCGCCGGGTGGCGAGGTCGGCGGCTCCGACGCCGGACCGCTCGGGTTCATCCAGTCCGGTAGCGCGGGCGGCGGCGGCGGCGCCTGGACCGGGCTCGACAACAATCGGGCGAGGAGCACGACCACGATCGTACCGACCAGGCCGATCGGCGACGCGACGAGCGTCCCAAGGAACTGCCCCACCGCCGGCTGACCGAGGCCTGCGAACAACCCGGCGATCACCGCCGAGATCAGCGCGGCCCCGAGTCCGACGATCAGTCCACTGACGATCACCCAGCGAAAGACCCGGCCGATATGCCCCCGCGTCAACGCCCATGACTTGCCGATCGATTCCACCGGGCCGGCGCCCTCCAGCAGCAGGACCGGAGCGAGGACCACGCGGAGGACAACGAGCAGGTAGACGACCAACCACCCGATCGTCGCGACGAGGATCGCGACGCCCGCGCCGGCGATCCCATACAGGAAGGCCAGGACGAGGATCGCCGCGAGCAGACTGATGGCGCCGAGCACGAAGAGGACGAGCGTCTGCAGGAAGAACCGCCAGGCCAGACCGACGATCCCCGGCCCGAACGGCTCCGGGGGCGCTCCCTCGACGTACTGCCTGGCGAGTCGGTACATGACCGCGCTGAGCAAGGGGCCCACCACGATCCCGGTGACGATGCTCCCGGCCAGCATCGGGACGAACTCCCGGAAGTAGGCCTCGAAATCGCCTTGGGTCTCGAACGACGAAGGGTACGAGGTCATCCCCGGCGTGGCCAGCAATGGCAGCAGCAGGATCACGTAGAGGACGAACGGGGCCCACAGGAACTGGGGCTTGCCCAGGACGCGAATGCCATAGCCCAGCGCATCAAGAACGGAGTCGCGCGGCGGCGGTGCGGCGGTCATCGATCCCTCCTGCGAGGTGCTCAATCTACTCTGCGGGGAGACGCAGCATCCGGGCCACGACGCCAAAGCCCGCCGCGTCGCCTGGCCACAGCTCCTCCAGCCGAGCCCGCCCGCTCCCGCGGCCGACCCAGCCCAGGATCACTGCGGCCGCGACGATGTCGTCGAGGGGGCCGATCCCCGGCAGGAACTCGGGCAACAGGTCGATCGGGCTGACGAGCCAAACGATCAGCACCATCAACCCGATCCGGTGGCGCGTCGGCGTGCGCGGATCCGCGAGCAGCCGACGGGCGAGCCGCGCGATGTCGGGCAACGCGCGCAACGCGGGCATGGCCAGATCCCGTGTCGGGCGATGCAACCAGATGATGGCCACCAGCACGAGCCACGCGACGACGATCGCGGCGAGGGCGATCAGGACCGTGCCGAGGACGTCCACAAGGCCATGGTAGGACCCAGCTCGTGGCGGCTCGTACGGCAAGATGGGCCCATGACCGCCCGATCGATCCCGCTCGCCGCCATTCGACGGCTCCATTACGGCTACATCGTCGCGCCCGAAGGTCGACCCGACGCCGGCCAGCCGATCCCCGTGTGCGGCTACCTCGTCGAACACGCGAAGGCGCGGATCCTGTTCGACACCGGGCTGTCGCCGGTCGACGAGGCCACCCGCCAGCGCTACGAGCCCCGAGCGTCGACGCCCGAGGTCGTCCTCGGCGCGATCGGGCTCGCGCCCGGGGACATCGACATCGTCGTGAACTGCCACCTGCACATCGACCATGCCGGCGGCAACGACCGCTTCCCGGGGACGCCGATCTGGGTGCAGCGCGCCGAGCTCGAGCTGGCCGAGGCGGGCGACCACACGTTCCCTGAGTACGCCTACGCCTTCGACGGCGCCGACCTCCGCGTCATCGACGGTGAGGTCGAGCTCGTGCCCGGCGTCCGGATCATCCCGACCCCCGGGCACACGGCCGGCCACCAGGCCCTGGTCATCGAGACGGCCGCCGGTCCCGTCCTGCTTGCCGGCCAGGCCTTCAACGCGGCCTCGGAGTTCGGTTTCGCGGCGTTCTCGCACCGGCTGGCGGCCGCCGGCCTCGACACGATCGGGGTCGCCCCGGCCTGGATGGCTCGCGTCGCCGAGCTCGACCCGATCCGCACCTATTTCGCCCACGACCTCCTCGTCCAGGAGCGCGACGAGGCCGTGCTCGGGGCGCCACGCGCGCTGTAGCGGTGCCGCTGCCATGCGGTTGAAACAGCCCAAACCGAGTTCGCGGGCATTGCGTAACGCGGTCGTGGACGCATGATGGATTGCCGCCGGGGCCAGATTGGGGTCAGACTCCTGTGACGATGGCCACCTCGCCCAACGTGCCAACGCGCCTCGAGCCTGCGGCGCCCACGGTCCTCGTCGTCGAGGACGACGCGGCGAATCGCGTCCTCCTCACGAGATTGCTCGACCGTGCGGGGTATCGCCCGGTGACCGCGAACGACGGCCCGTCGGGGCTGGCGGCGGCGTTCGAGCTCGCTCCGGACCTCGTGCTGCTCGATATCGGGCTGCCCGGCATGGACGGCCTCGAGATCTGCCGGCGCCTCCGCGCCGACCCGCGAACGGTGGCGTTGCCGGTAGTCCTGCTCACCGGGCGCACCACGGTCGATGACGTCGTCGCCGGGCTCGATGCCGGTGCGGACGACTTCCTCGCCAAGCCATTCCACGAGGCGGAGCTCCTCGCTCGACTGCGCAGCGCGCGCCGCCTCGCGCTCGTCATGGCCGAGATGGAAGGCGCCCAGGGCGTGGTCGCTGCCCTGGCGAACGCGGTCGAAGCCAAGGATTCGCTGACGGAGCATCATTGCCAGCGCCTGGCCGGCCTGGCCCATGTCCTCGCCACGACGACCGCCCTCGACCCGGCGAACATCAAGGGCATCGTCTTCGGGGCGCTCCTTCATGACATCGGGAAGATCGGCGTCTCCGACATCATCCTCAAGAAGCCGGGCCTCCTGACCGCCGAGGAGTGGACCGAGATGCGCCAACACCCGATCATCGGGGAGCAGATCTGCCGCCCACTCCAGAGCTCACGCGAGTTCGCGCCCATCGTCCGCCATCACCACGAACGGTGGGACGGAGCGGGCTATCCCGATCGCCTGAAGGGCGAGGAGATCCCGATCGGGGCACGCATCGTCGCCCTGGTCGATTCGTTCGACGCGATGATCCACGACCGACCCTATCGGCTGGCTCGACCGCTCGACAGCGTGGTCGCAGCACTCGAGGCCGAGGCCGGGCACCAGTTCGATCCGGAGCTCGTGGAACGCTTCGCGGGCATCATCGAGCGCGAGGGCCTCATCGAGACCGATGAGCGCCTGCGGATCGAGTCCCTGGCGGCACTGCGAGCCTCGAGCCGGTCATGACGCTCGAAGACATCCTGAATCTCGCCCTGGACGTCGCCTACCTCGCGACGCTGATCGTCGCGATCGGCGAGTATCGCCGGCGCCGTGAGCCGGTCGGCCTGGCGGTGGTGGCCGTGTTCTTCGCGGTGTTCGTGGTCTTCGCGGCCTCCACCGTCATCCTGCTCGTGCCGGCGATCGGGACCGTGGCCGCGATCGCGGCATTCGCCGCGTTCCTGGCCCTGCCGGTCCTCACGCTCAACCTCGTGCGCCACTTCCAGCGCACCGCCGACTGGCTCCTGTGGGCGAGTGCCCTGGTGGCCGTGCTGTTCGGCGTCGGCGGCGTGGTCGTGCTGTCGCGCGTCGCCCCCGGCCTCGGCACCGAGCCGATCCTGGCCCTCGTGCTGGCCTCGCTGTCGTTCTTCCTGATCCTCGAAATGGTCTCGGCCGTCGCGTTCGTCCGCGAGGCGAGAGAGCGATCCCGGGCGTCCCGGGCGCGCCTCCTGATCGCCGCAGCCGCGACCGCGACGCTCGGGATCGCCGCCCTGCTGATCCTGCTCGGCGGCGTGGGGTCGGGGAGCGGCGGCACGAACGCCGTGAGCAACGTCTCGCGAATGCTGGCGTTGCTGGCCGCGTTCGGCTACCTCGTGGCGTTCCAGCCACCGCGGTTCATCCATCGGTTCGGGCAGCAGGCCACGGCCTACGACTTCGTGCGCCGGCTCAACGCCATCCCGACCGGCGGCGCCGCGGACGACGTGTGGCGGCTGCTGGCCCAGGTCTCGGCCGAGTCGATCGGCGCCCGCGCGGCCGCCGTCGCCCTGCACGACGACGGTGACCCTGCCCGCCGGATCACGGTCGGTGAGTGGCCGGTCGACGCGTCGGGTGCCCCACGTGACCCCCAGGGCCTGACGCCGCCCATCCTGCCGGAGCGGTGGCGGCTGCTGAGCCTGCCCCTGGCGATGGACGAACGGCACTACGGCGACCTGGAGCTCTTCGTCGAGGGCAGTCCCCTGTTCGTCGCGGACGACCTCGGGGTCCTCCAGCTGATCTCGCGCCGGGCGATCCTCGCGGCCGAGCGTGAGGAGGTCCTGGCAGAGCGCGAACGGCTGATCGTGGACCTGCGCTCGGCGAGCGCGGCCAAAAGCGACTTCCTCGCCGCGATGAGCCACGAGCTGCGGACGCCGCTGAACGCCATCATCGGGTTCTCGGAGTTGTTGCAGCGCCCGATCAGCCCGGCCGGACACGATCCCGCGACCGTCGAGGAATTCGCCGGCCACATCCACGGGTCAGGCCTGCACCTCCTCGAGCTCATCAACGAGGTGCTTGACCTGGCCAAGGTCGAGGCCGGGCGGCTGGACCTGCGGCCAACGGTGTTCGATCTCGAGGGCCTGGTCCGCCAGACGATGGAGACGATGCAGCCGCTCGCGGCGCGCAAGGCGATCCGGCTCGAAGCCGCGGCGCATGGACGCCTGGACGTCGAGGCGGACCAGAGCCGGATCCGGCAGGTGGTCTTCAACCTCCTGTCGAACGCGATCAAGTTCACGCCGCACGGCGGCTCGGTCCGGATCGAGTTGTCGAGCGATGACACGACGTGCCGGCTCGTCGTCATCGATACCGGTCCCGGGATCGCGTCGGCCGACCAGGCCACGATCTTCGAGGCGTTCCGGCAGGCCCCCGAGGCGGCCGGGCTGGAAGGCACGGGCCTCGGGCTGACGCTCGCCCGGCAGCTCGTCGACGCGCACGGCGGCTCCATCGACCTGGAGTCCGAGGTGGGCCACGGCAGTCGATTCGGCGTGACCCTGCCGCTCGGACGGGCCGCGCACGAGCCGGCCACCGCCGCGGCCGAGGCCGTCGCCATCGAGGGGCGGCTGGTGCTCGCGATCGAGGACGACCCCTCCGCCGCCGAGCTGCTGCGCGTGTACCTGGAGGAGGCCGGGTTCGCGACGGCCGTCGCGCCCGACGGACTCACCGGCATCGAGTGGGCCTCGACCCTGCGACCGGCCGCGATCATCCTCGACATCCTCCTGCCCGACCTCGATGGCTGGGAGGTCCTGCAGCGGCTCAAGGGCTCGGAAGCGACGCGCGAGATCCCGGTCATCGTCGTGTCGGTCGTCGATGACGCGCCGCTCGGGTTCGCGCTCGGCGCGGTCGACTACTTCGTGAAACCCGTCGCGCGCGAGGCGTTGCTGAGTTCGCTGGGTCTCCTGACGTTCACGACGAAGGTCCAGACCCGGACGGTGACCGCGCTCGTCATCGACGCCGATCCGGAAGCCGGTCCGGGCTATCGGTCGCAGCTGGAGCCCGACGGCTTCCGCGTGCTGGTCGCGGCATCGGGCGAGGATGGCCTCGAGCAGGCGCGCGAGGCGCACCCCGACCTCATCCTCCTCGACCTCATCCTGCCGGACACCGACGGCCCGGACCTGGTCGCGCGGCTGAATGCCGATCCCGCCACGTCCGACATACCGATCTGGGTCACGACCCGAAGCGACCTCGGCGAGGCCGACCGCGCCCGGATCAACGGCAAGGTCCAGGGATTCGTGGTTCGTGGGGGCAGCGGCCTGGCCGCGCTCCGGGGCTGGCTCGACCGCGTCGCCGCCGCTCGCGGGGCGACACCCTGACCGCCGTAGGACGCGGCCCGATCCTGGCCGTCGAGGATGAGCCGCGCAACCGGGCCCTGCTCGAAGCGATCCTCGTGCCCGCGGGCTACGACCTGACCATCGCGGCGTCGCTGGCGGAGGCGCGCGCGTCATGCCGCGATCGCATGCCGGCCCTGGTCCTGCTCGATCGCCACCTGCCCGACGGCGACGGCCTGGACCTCGCGCGTGAGCTGCAGGCGTCCACGACGACGGCGTCGATCCCGATCCTGCTGGTCAGCGCCAGCGTCCTGCCGACCGATGTGGTCGCCGCCGAGCAGGCCGGCTGCGCCGGGTTCATCGACAAGCCGGTCCGCGTGGACGACCTGCTCGCGCAAGTGGCGCGCCACCTGGCCGCGGCGGACTAGCCGAACCTCGGCTGGTCAGCCAAGGTCCGGCTTCGTTCCCCCTGAGCAGGATACGCGGTCATACCGCGGAGTGTCCATCCATGGCGTCGCAAATGTCTAGATGTTTGCCCGGCGTGTGCAGGGATGACGACGTGTTCGGGCGGCGATCGCTCGCGGCCCTTCGAAGGTTGCATCGGAGGAACGCGGACCGTACGATGCGGGGCACCCCGCGCAGCCACGTACGGGGCCCGTCCACGTTCCGCTTCGGCGGCTGGACGCAAGGGCCCGCGATGAGCTGACGGGATGGAGGAACTGCGCCATGTCGACGGTGACGTTCGATCACGTCAACAAGATCTACGGCGATTTCCACGCCGTGAAGGATCTGAATCTCGAGATCGGGGACGGCGAGTTCATGGTCCTGGTGGGACCGTCGGGCTGCGGCAAGACGACCAGCCTGCGGATGATCGCCGGGCTCGAGGAGATCTCCGACGGGACGCTGCGCATCGGCGATCGCGTCGTCAACGACGTCCCGCCCAAGGATCGCGACATCGCGATGGTGTTCCAAAGCTATGCGCTCTATCCCCACATGTCGGTGCGCGAGAACCTCGCCTTCGGCCTGAAGCTGCGCAAGGTCCCCAAGCCCGAGATCGAGCGGCGCGTCAATGAGGCGGCTGAGACCATCCAGCTCCAGAAGCTGCTCGATCGAAAGCCGAAGGAGCTGTCCGGTGGCCAGCGCCAGCGCGTCGCGCTCGGTCGAGCGATCGTCCGCGAGCCGGCCGTGTTCCTGATGGACGAGCCGCTCTCCAACCTCGACGCCAAGCTGCGCGTCCAGACGCGGGCCGAGATCGCCCGCCTCCACCAGCGGCTCAAGACGACCGTCGTCTACGTCACCCACGACCAGGTCGAGGCCATGACGATGGGCCAGCGCATCGCGGTCATGAACGAGGGCCTGCTCATGCAGGTCGGCACGCCGCAGGCGCTCTATGACACGCCGAACAACCGGTTCGTCGCGGGCTTCATCGGCAGCCCGTCGATGAACTTCGTCGACGTCACCGTCGACGGCTCGGGTGACACGGCGCGCCTCGTCGGACCGTCCGACTGGGCCGTGCCGACGCCACTCCGGCAGCGCGGCATCGCCGGCGACATCGCCGGCAAGAAGCTCGTGGCGGGCTTCCGGCCCGAGCACCTCGACATCGGCGAGGCCAGCAGCGACGCGGGCGGCTTCCGGGCTCGCGCGGACGTCGTGGAGTACCTCGGCAACGAGGAGCTCCTCCACCTCAACGCGGCCAACCAGGACATCGTGGCGATCGTCGGCTCCGAGCATCGCGTGAAGCCCGGCGACATCGTCAACCTCGTCCTGCCCCTCGACAAGCTGCACCTGTTCGACTCCGAGGATGGCAGCGCCCTGACGGCTCCCCGCCAGGCGGAGGCCGTCGCCTGACCGGCGAACCGGCCAGTCCCGAGCCCACGGCCCCGGAGGACCCCTCCGGGGCCGATCTCGTCGAGCGGGTCGTCGACTCCAAGGTCCTCCATCGCGGGAAGTTCCTCGAATTCCGGATCGACACCGTCGAGCGAGCGGACGGGACCCGCGCCACGCGCGATATCGCCGGCCATCCCGGCGCGGTGGCCATCGTCGCCCTCGACGTGGACGATCGCGTGGCCCTCGTCCGCCAGTGGCGACTCCCGGCGGATGCGGCGCTCCTGGAGATCCCGGCCGGGGGCCTCGACATCGGCGACGACGGGAGCAAGGAGGATCCCGAGATCGCGGCACGGCGCGAGCTCGAGGAGGAGACCGGCCTGCGCGCGGGGACGTGGCGGAAGCTCGCGGCCTTCTACTCCGCCCCGGGCTTCACCGATGAGCTGATGCACCTGTTCCTGGCCACCGACCTGGCGCCGGCAGCGGCCGACGGGCGGCTCGGCCCGGACGAGGACGAGCGACTCATCCTGGAGTGGCGACCGTGGCGCGCGGCGGTCGAGGCCGTCGAGCGCGGGGAGATCCGGGACGCGAAGTCGATCGTCGGGTTGTTGTGGCTCGAGCGGCTGCGTAGGGACGTGGGCCGGTCGGCAGCAGGGACGGCGCCCGACGCGCGCGACGGCGTCGGTACCGGGGCCGACGCATTGACGGTCACCTACCGGATGACGGTCGGCGAGGCGGTCCGAGCCGCCGTCGGGCTGGCCCGTCGCTCGATGGGGATCCGCCTGCTGGGCCTGTTCACGGTCGCGATCACGGCCATCGCGGCGCTCGCGGGTGATCTCATCTCCCTCGTCGGCGTCGCGATCGGGCTGGCCATGGTCACGGGTTGGGCCGTCGCGCCGATCGCCTGGTGGCAGTTCCGCAAGCGTCGGGATCTCGTCGGTGCCGACACGACGCTGACGGTCGACGAAGCGGGCCTCGGGATCGACAGCTCGTTCACCCACGGTCGCGCGACGTGGGACAACTACCGCAAGGTCCACGACGTCGCCGGATGCCTGCTCTTCGACAACGCGGCCGGTGGCAGCCTGATCGTGCCGAAGCGGGCGTTCACGGCCACGCAGCTCGGCACGGTGTATCGGTTGCTCGATCACCACGGGTTGCTGCCGGCGTGACGCCGGCGCCGAGGCGGTGCCAGCGTTGCGCTAGGCGGCGTCGCCCGGGTCGGGCTCGGGGTCGCTCGCCAATGGCCCTTCCTGACCTTCGCTACTCGCGAGGCCGGGCGGCCGACGCGAGCCCGACGGCAGGCGTGCGAGGGCGTCGCGGTACAGGCGCGACCCGGGGCTGAGCGCGACGGCGAGTCGCAGATGCGTGCCGGCCTCGTCGCGACGGCCGAGCCGCTTGAGGCTCTGGCCAAGTGCGTAGTGGGCGTACGGCGCTGACGGGTCGAGCTCGAGCAACCGCTCGAACGTGGCGCGCGCCGCATCGTGCTGGCCGGAGTTGAAGTAGGCCCGTCCGAGCGCCTCGAGGATCGACGCCTTCCCCGGTTCCGCCCGATCGGCACGCTCCAGCACGATCGCCGCCTGAGCGTGGTGCCGGCCATCGAGCAGGGTGTGGCCGCGCTGGAGCAGCTCGTAGGCCGTCTCCGACCCCGGGTCCTCCGTGCTGCGCTCGCGACTCGTTTCGGGCTGGTCGTCCATGGTCCCGAGATGGTACCCGCCGCTTGACAGGAAACCATTTGGTTTCCTATGCTGTCTGGCATGGAGACGGTATTCCGGGCCCTCGCCGATCCGACTCGACGAGCCCTGCTCGACGAGCTGTTCGAGCGGGACGGCCAGACCCTCGCGGCCCTGACGGCGCAACACGCGATGACCAGGATCGCCGTGGCGAAACACCTGCGGCTGCTCGAGGGCGCCGGTCTCGTGGTGAGCAAGCGCCGCGGACGGGAGAAGTTGCACTACCTCAACCCGGTCCCGATCCGCCTCCTCCATGACCGCTGGGTGAGCAAGTACACGGAGCCATGGGCCGCCGGCCTCAGCGGCCTCAAAGCTGAACTGGAGACGCACATGGAGAAGGTCTTCGAGATCTACATCCGCACGACCCCCGAACGCCTGTGGGAAGCGATCACCGACCCGCGGATCCGGGCCAGGTACCAGTTCGGATCCGGCGTGGAGTCGGACTGGACACCGGGCTCGGCCTACACGTTGACCCACCCGGGCGCCGACGGACCGCTCGTCGAAGGCGAGAACCTCGTCGTCGAGCCGCCGCGCCGGCTGGTGCAGACGTTCCACGCCCTGTGGGGCGAGGACGCGGCCCGCGAAGCCACGTCACGCGTCACCTGGGAGATCGAAGCCGTCGGCGACTCGTGTCGGCTGTTCGTGACCCACGACCAGCTGAGCGACAGCGCACCAGAGGATGTCTACGGCGGCTGGCCGATGATCCTGTCCGGGTTGAAGACCTGGCTCGAGACCGGCGAGACCCTCACCACCCCCGGCTCGCTGATGTACGGCGAGCGCTGACGTACGACCCGCGCTGAAGCCAAGGAGACCGGCCATGCCATCGACCACCATCGACGACGTCCGCACGATCGGGATCAACGTCACCGACCAGGACGCCGCGCTCGCGTTCTACGTCACCACCATCGGCTTCGAGAAGCGGCTCGATGCGCCGATCAGCCCGACCATGCGATGGATCGAGGTCGCACCGCCAGGAGCGGCCACGTCGATCGCGCTCGGCGCCAACGAGGGCGCCGAGGCCGGCGGGATCGATACGGGCATCCGGTTCGCCGTCCCGGACGCGGAGGCCGAGCACGACGCGATGCGCGAGCGTGGCGTGAACGTCGGCGAGCTGCTGCGCTGGGACGGCGTGCCGCCGATGTACACGTTCGACGACCCGGATGGGAACCGTTTCTACGTCGTGGAGGAAGCCCGGTGACCGCGCGCCCGGTGACCGACGCCGCTCCCCGCGGCGCGCTCGACAAGACGTTCAGCGCATCCCTGCACAAGAGCCCGGCCCAGGGCGGCTGGACCTACCTCGTGACCGACTGGACGGCCGAGTTCTTTGGCACCCGCGGCCTCGTCAAGGTCAGCGGGACCGTCGACGGGCATCCCTTCCGCAGTTCGTTCATGGCCCTCGGCGACGGCACCCACAAGCTGCCGATCAAGGCCGACCTTCGCCGGCTGATCGACAAGGGCGAGGGTGACGTCGTCACCGTCCACCTCGCCGAACGGGTCGGGTGACGAGCGTCAGCGTTCGCGGAATGGCGCCAGGTCGACCGGCTTCAGACGGGGCGACTCCGTGATGCCCGGGATCCGGCCGCGCTTGGCGATCGGGCGCCCGTCGAGCTCCTTGATGTCGGCGGTGAAGTCGATCGGCGACGCCCCGCTGATGTAGGAACCCACGGCGTAGGAGTCGACCGGCGCGCCGGCCTCCTTGAAATACTGGATGCGATCCGGGGTGAGGCCACCGGAGATCACGATCCGGACGTGCTGGTAGCCCTCCTGGTCGAGCCGAGCTCGCACCTCGTGCACGAGATCGGCCGTGACCCGGCCTCGCTCCGACGGCGTGTCCAACCGGATGCCGTAGAGCTTGTCCCCGAGGGCATGGGCGACTCGCAGCGCTTCCTCGGCCTCGTCCTTGAACGTGTCCACCAGCACGATCCGCGCCACGTCCGAACCGAGGTGGCGATCGAATGCGAGCGCGGCCTCCACCGTGTCGCCGAAGATCAGCACGAGCGAATGGGGCATCGTCCCGGTCGGGGCCAGACCGGCCAGCCGCGCCCCGGCGGGCGTGGATGCGCCGACGCAGCCACCCACGATCGCGGCGTAATCGAGGACGTCCGTGATGTCGGGGTGGATGTGACGCGCCCCGAAGCTGATGATCGGTTCGGGGGCGGCGGCATCCACGCACTCGCGCGCGGCCGTCGCCCAACCGGTCGACTGAGCGAGCATCCCGAGGAACGCGGTCTCATACAGGCCGAACCGGCGGTAGCGCGCGCGGATGCGCAGCACGACCTCGCGCGGCTCGATGCGGTCGCCGTCGTCGAGGGCTTCGAGCTGCGTCTCCATCGGGTCGGCGGCGGCCAGGACGTGCCCGAGCAGGTTCTTGGCCTCGTCGATGCCGCACAGCACCGCGTCGTGCCGCGTGAAGACCTCCATGGTCACGAGCGGGTCGAGCCCCTCGGCGGCGAGGATGCTGTCCGCCCGCGCGAAGTACACGTCGGCCGAATCGCCGGACAGGATCTCGTGAGAAGGTCGGGCGCGCTGGATGCCCATCAGTCGGGATCGGCTCCTGGTGCGGACGGGGTCGCGGCCGGCGGCGGGTCGGCGCCCGCGACTGCCGGGGCGGGCGTGGCCGCGAGTGTAGTCGGTGCGTCGAGCGCGGGGCCGAGACCGGTCTCGAGTGCCATCGCGCGACGGCCGCGCCGGCGCCGCAGGAACCACGCCGCGAGGAGCAGGAGCAGCACGAGCCCGACGACGGCCGCTCCAATCGCGATCGCCCGACCCCGCCCGACCTCCTCGGCTCCGGCGAGCAGTGCCGATGCCGTGGCGGACCCGGCCTCGGCGCCATCGAGGTCGCCCGCCGTGTAGGCGGCAAGCCCGGCATCGAGACCGGCCGCCGGCACCACCCCGGCGAGACCGAGGTCGGCGAGCGGGGTGCGTGGTGCGGTGAGCTCGTCACGGGTCGCGATCAGCGTCTCGGCGACCGCGGCGCGATGCTCCAGCTCCGCTTCGAGTGCATCGAGGGCCTCGACCGAGCCCGCTTCCTCGAAGCGGATCTCGGTGTCGTCCGGCGGCGAGGCCCCCAGTCGCGCCGAGACCGCCGCCAGCGCGTCGCGGTCGACCAGGACCTCCGAGGCGGCGGTCATCCCATCGGTCGCCTCCGGAAAATCCCAGTACCACAGGCGCTCGCGGACCAGGTAGGGCGGTGCCCATGCACCGGCCTCGGCCTCGAGCGCGTGGTAGGCGTCCCTTGCCGCGGACCGCGCATCGAGCTCGGCCGTCGCCGACGGCGGCACGACCCAGGTCCGGAACAGTTCCTCGGCCCCCTCCGCGCCGCCGACCTCCTGGACCAGGTCGAGGAATGCGCGCCAGTCGGTCGTTCGCCCGGCCGTCTCCGGGGCCCCATCGCCCACGTAGGGGATCGCCTTGCGGGCCATGGCGTGGAAGACGTCCCGCATCCCATCCTCCCCGGCTTCCTCGACGATCTGGCGCATCACCGTCCAGGACGCCGCGTACCCGTAGTCCTCCTTGGCCGCAGTCTCCTTGTCGTCGATGCGCCCGGGCTGTGGCCACTCGTCCAGCGGGAACGCGACGGCGGTACCGGGGTCCGCGGGATCGGGGCCCGCCGGGCCCTTCAGGTCGAGCGTCGCCCGCGCCCGGGCCGCGTACTCCTCCGCAAGGCCCTCGGTGATCCAGCGCTCGTCAACGAACGCGCGGTCGAACCACGCGTGGGATGCCTCGTGGAGGATGGTCTGCGCGTCGAGGTCCTCGCTGATCCGGATCTCGTCCGTCAGCGATTCATAGATGCCGGCGTACCCCTCGAGCAGGGGCGTGTGGACCTCGGTCACGGTGAGGTCGCCCGTGACCGGCCATTCGAGCTCGACCATCTCCTGGAGCACCGGAACGCCGTCACCGAGGACCCGGCTGACCTGGTCGCGCCAGGCGGTGTCCTCCGGCCAGGCCCGGACGACGATCGGCGACTCGTCCGTCCCGACCCGGACATGGGTCAGGGCCGCCGGCCGGTCCGCGATGATCACGGCGTACCACCCGGCCGGATCCTGGATCGTGCCGGAGGACAGGACGGTCCGGCCTGCTTCCTCGGCGACCTTCAGCGTCTCGCCGTAGCCGCGGTCCGTGTATCCCTTGGGCATCACCACGCGGACCGTGCTCCGTCCTGGGTCACCCCAGCTCCAGGCCGTGAACGTCGCGAAGGCGGCGCCGACGCGGATGTCACCGGACGACCGCGGCTTGCCGCTCGGCAGGTCGTACTCGATGCGGATGTTGCGCGACTGGCGGAAGTACACATTCGGCATCCGGACGGTCAGCAGCCGGTGGGTCGACCGCGCGTTCAGCGAGACGCGGAGCGACGATCCGCCGGACGTGGCTCGCACGGACTTCGCCTCGCGCTGGATGTTGAACAGGAGGCGGTCGTAGTAGTAGCGCGTCGTGATGACCTGGGACGCCGTCCGGCGCACGGTGTTCGGCTTGAGGTTCGTGACCTTGACGTCGATGCGCACGCGAACCACGCCATCGTCGGCATCGATTCGATAGGTCGTGTCGGCCGTGAAGCGCAGCTCTTCGGCGGCCCGGGTGCTCGATGCCGTCGCGGGCAGCACCAACGCCACCAGCACGATCGCCAGGGCGATCGAGCGGCGCCTGCCGGCTCTGGCCAAACCTTCCGTCACGCTCCCCTCGCCGCTGGGTCGATCGTCGTCGCGCCGCTCAGCTCCCGAGGCGCGACGCCTGCATGGTGACGCGTCGGCGTCGGCGGCGTCGCACGGTGACGATGATCGCCGCCAGTCCGAACAGGACGGCGAGCGCGATCAGCCCGATGCTGACCGTGCGGTTCTGTCCCAGCGACTCCGCGTTGGTCCAGGTCCAAGCCGCATCCTCGGCGGCGGCGGCCGACGACTCGAGATCGCCCTTGGCGAAGGCCTCGCGGGACTCGACGAGCTGGGTATCCGGAGTCTGGCCCCACAGGCCGAGGGCAAGGATCGGGGTGATCTCGCGGGGCCGCAGCGCCTCCGCCGCGACGTAACGCCCGATCACGTCGAGCTCGGCGCTGGTCTCGGCGGTCGAATCGCCGAAGCCGTCGTCGTCCTCGAAGGCGAGCCGGAGGGCCGCCGGGGCGATGAGTCCGGCCTTCTCGGCAGCATCAGCCACGGCCTCGCGACCGGCCAGCGCGGCCTCGGCGTCGGACAGGAGCGCCGTGGCGTCGCTGAAGCGCCATGACCGCAGCGCGTCCCGGATGGGGCGAGGCAGCTTCCAGTCCCCGGCCGCGCCCATGACGGCGTCGTAGCGGGTGCGCGTCTGTGCGCGCGCATCGAGCAGCTGCAGGTCGGTATCGCGCGCTACCCACGCCCGCCAGAGATCGTCGTACGTCGCGTCGGTCCGCTCTTCCAGCAGGTCCAGGAGCCCGCGCCAGTCCGGC
>Ga0193738_1000636_pt1 | contig 16625 bp, 12 predicted proteins | sample L2a1metaG_FD_144927 | JGI IMG/M metagenome (GOLD analysis project Ga0193738, IMG submission 144927) | Soil microbial communities from a riparian zone of the East river system, Colorado, United States - L2a1 | ecosystem: Environmental > Terrestrial > Soil > Riparian zone | place: USA: East River...
GCAGTTATGACTGGGTTTAGAGCATTACGTAGCGCATGTTTCCAGATCACTTTCATTTTACCCAAACCCTTTGCATAGGCGGTACGAATATAGTCCTGGCTCAAAACATCCAGCATTGCACTGCGGGTAAGCTGTGTAATGATCGCCAGCGGCCGAATGCCCAAAGTAAAAGCCGGCAGAATAAGATTATGAAGTGTCCATTTTCTTTCGCCGGTTATTTCGTCCACATCAAACCAGTTTCCATTAATATGCAAACCGGTCCAATCGGATAACAAAAACCCAAAAATGTAGGCTATAATGATCCCCATAAAAAATGATGGCGCCGATATCCCGACAATACTCGCAAAAACGGATGACGTATCCATCCATGAACCTTTTTTAACTGCCGCAACTACTCCCAACGGTATTCCAACCAAAACAGCAATTAACATAGCAGCAAATGCAAGGATCAATGTTCCTGGCAAGGCTTCCGATAATAAGCTGCCGACCTCTTTTTTTGTTTGATATGATTTTCGGAGATAGGGTACTTTTAATCCTACCCGGTAGCTATCGGGACTGTTTTTTCCGCCAATAAAAATTCCTTTTAACTTTTTCTCTTTTATATCTTTTGAAGAATGGATGGAGACCGGCGAAACATCGTTTACATAGTAAAAGAATTGTTTCCACTTTGGCTGATCAAGATATAGTTCTTTGCGAATATTAGCTTGTGTTGCAGCATCGCCGGTCTGTCCCATTATAAGGCGTGACGGATCACCAAAACCCTGGAAAAGAAAAAAAACAAGAATGACGACCCCTACTAATACCAGGAGACCATAGAGAAGTTTTTTGGTGACAAAGCTTAACAAGATATATTCTTAATGACGTACGTTATTTTTTTATTGCTTCCAATGCTTCATCAAGATTTGCGTAGCTCCATTTGCCAGCTACGATGCCATGCTTCGTGTAATACAAAGTTGGGTTAGCTCTTGCTGCTGTTCGAATAGCAGTAAAATCGCAGCTAAGGACAACAATGTCTTTAAAACCCATTTGCGAATAAATTGTATTTGCTGAGTCACGATTTGTGCTCACAAAATAAAAAGGTATCCCCTTTTTATTTGCCTCTGAATAAACAGCGAGCAGATCATTTTTCCATCCCGGGTTTTTCGCCGGTAATTCCGTGTTTAACAGCAACAATGAATGAGGTTGTGATAAAATAACTTCTGTTGAATCGTTAATTGTCGTGTTACCCGAAGAATCGATAGTGTTTGCACTCGTTAAAGAAAATCCTTTGATGGGAGGTTCGTTATTCTTTCCTTTTCGAACCAGCTTATCATAGCGGTTAATGAATTTATAAAGCGAATCATTAAAATCACCAGGGAACTTATCGGCAGTAAATTCAACTTTCTGTCCCTGCTTTTCATAAACAAAGGTCATAACAATGCTATCAGGTACAGCATTAGCTGGCATCTTCATTTTTTCCGGAATACTGTTCCCTCTTTTGAATGGCAGGCAATCAACCGGTGGTAAATATCTTAAGGCATACCATTGCAACCCAAAACTGAAGATCGTAACCAAAAACATCAGGCCGGTATTCAATCGTGAAGCGAAAAGAGGTTTGATATGTTTTCTAGCAAATAGAAGAATAAGAATTAGCGCAGAAAGTAAAATATCCTTATAAAATGAAAATTCGGGCGTTATTTTTATACAATCACCAAAGCAACCGCAATTAGTTGGTTTTCCTGTTTTGTAAGTATAGCCGGTAAGAATGGTGAAAAAGATCATTAACAACAATAACAACCAGCTAAATAATTTCATTCGCCACCCAAAAAGCAATGCAGCACCGGCAATTATTTCAAAAGCATTCATTGTTACTGACAAAAACAAAGTATGCTCGTTAAAGAAATGAAATAAGTTCATCAATGCATCTTTCAAAAAAAAAGTGCTTGTAGTAAGATCGGTAGTCCATACTTCGAAATACTCCTCCATCTTGTAAGCAGTGCCAAGAGGGTCGTTTGCTTTTACCAAACCTGAGAAGATAGATCGGAAGAGCGTCGTAACCCTGATGACGTTAATAGTTATTTTCATTTATTATTTTTATAAACTTTTAACTTTTGACTTTTTCCTCGCTCATCAATATCAATGCAAAGACAGCGTAATTTACGATATCAAGATAGTTTGCATCAATACCTTCGCTTACAATTGTTTTCCCTTCATTGATCAGGATCTGGCGAATGCGCTGCAGCTTCATTAATATTAGATCCACAAAGCTTTCCTGGCTCATGCTACGCCATGCTTCACCATAATCATGATTTTTATCCTGCATTAATCTTTTTGCAACGCCAACTTTTTCATCAAACATCGGCGATATCCTTTCTACAGGCATTTCTTCCGGATCGCTTGCTGTCAGGTCCAATTGAAAAAGACCGATCACGGCATAGTTTATGATCCCTTTGAATTCCGCAGAAATATCATCGGCCACTTTTTGTTTGCCTGTTTCCTGTATCGTACGAATGCGCTGTGCTTTAATAAATATCTGGTCAACGATCGAGATCGTTCGCAGCACTCTCCATGCTGTTCCATAATCCATTGCTTTGCGTAAAAAAACTTCTTTACAGGAACGGATCGCTTCGTCGTATTGCTTGTCGGTTGGTGTCATATTGTGAGTGGTGAATTGTCAGTGATGAGTTGCCAGGCAGGAATGGAGTGCTCAATCATACCAGATAAAGTAATTTATGTTTTGAGATTTACACTCACCATTCACAACTCACCACTCACCTTCACTATCTTTATTGCCAAAAATAACGAACAAAAATCGAATGTTTACACTGAATTGTAAGGGAAGGTTATTGGTGATCGATAAGCCAGTTGTAATGGGTATCATTAACGCCACACCCGATTCATTTTTTAGTGGCAGCAGGTTCAATAGGGTTGATGAAATTGTAACAGAAGCAGAAAAAATGCTGAATGATGGCGCTGATATAATTGACATTGGCGGGCAAAGTACAAGACCGGGGAGTGAATTGATCCCGGTAGAGGAAGAAATAAAAAGAGTTGTTCCCGCTATAAAAACAATTGCAAATAAATTTCCCGGCGCATTTATTTCGATCGATACTTTTTACTCAAAAGTTGCAATAGCCGCGGTTGACGCCGGAGCCACGATCGTTAACGATATAAGTGCCGGCAGCATGGATAAGAAAATGATCGAAACAGTCGCCGAATTAAAAGTGCCATATGTATTGATGCACATGAAAGGAACGCCACAAACCATGCAGCAAGCTACCACGTACGAAAATGTAACCCGTGAAGTGCTTGATTTTTTTATTGCAAAAACACATGAGCTAAAAAACGCAGGCATCGTTGATATCATCATCGATCCCGGCTTTGGATTTGCAAAAACGATCGAACAAAACTTTGAACTGTTGAAAAATCTTTCTGTTTTTAAAATGCTTGACAAAGCAATGATGCTTGGCATCTCAAGAAAATCTACCATTTATAAAACACTCGGGGTAAGTGCCGATGAGGCATTGAATGGTACATCTGTTTTAAATACGATCGGGCTGATGAATGGGGCATCCATTCTCAGAGTTCATGATGTAAAAGAAGCCAAGGAAGCTGTCAAATTATTCTCTGCTGTTTATAATAAAAAACCTCTTTCCGGTAATTGAAAAGACGTTCCCTATTAATTTATACCCTGTTATTAATTTGTCCTGGGGGGATTTTTGGCTGCAAGAGAATCGGTAACTCTTTTAGCAGCATCAGCCTGCTCTTGCGTATCACTCACATTCAATATCTCAATGTCAAAAATAAGCGTCGCCCACGGCCCGGCTGGTCGGTCGCTTGCTTTATAAGCAAGTGATCCCGGAACATATAAGGTGCCCTTGCCTCCTTTATTAAATAATGGGATCCCATCATGCCATCCGTCGATCGCATTTCCTGGTCCTACCTGGAAAACATATACGCCGGCATCAAACTCCTGGTTATTTACCAAACCTCTGCCCGCATATTTTACTGTGATAAATTTTCCTAACGCTGCAGGTTCGCCAGTGCCTTTCTCTTTAATAACGACATAGGTACCTCTGGGCGCTTTTACAGGTGCTATTTTGTTTGCAGTAAAATAATCCTGCATTTCTTTTTCTGATTTTACGTTTTGTTTAGCCTCCATTTCTTTTGCTTCCTGTTCCTGGCGAGGTTTGTCTTTTGCTATCTCTGCCTCATAATCTTTTCTTGCTATACTGTCGGCTCTGAAAACCTCCAATATTTTAATATATGCTTTGATCTGGTCTCCTTTTTTTGCAAATGGAATTTGTTGCCCTTTTTTTAGCAAGGTATCAACAAGCAGAGTTGCGACTAAACTATCTCCCTTTCTTAACTCTGTAAATACTTCAAACTCGCTATAAGATCCGACTACCTGCGGATTAATAGCAAAAAACCCCGGCATCTTTCCATGCGTATCAGCCAATAACGAATCGTTGATCTTGTAAATGAGATTGAATTTCACTATATCATTAAACCTGGCAACAGAATCTTTGCTGCCACCGGGAAATATCTTATAAACTACCCCGCTTTTTGTTTTTTTGTAATCAGCAGTGCACGATTGCATAACTATGGCCAATGCTGCCGATGCGATCATCGTAATTTTTAGTTTCATTTTTTAATTTATTATTGAAGTAAATGTAAGTTCTCTTTCATAACGATATGAAAATTCTTTACTGTTTCATCAAGTGATAAAGAGCTCCGTCCGCCAGATGCGTTATAATGACCGCCCCCTTCAAAATATTTCCGGGCAAAAGTATTACAATCAAAATCTCCTTTGCTACGAAAACTCCATTTTCGCTCTTCATCCCTGTCGATCACTATCGCCACAAGTTTAATGCCTTTTATACTTTGTGGATAATTTACGAGGCCTTCAGTGTCACCGGTTTTTACCTGGAATCTTATCAGGTCAGACTTTGGAATAACCAGCAACACAGTGTTGTATTCGTAAAAAACTTCCATCCTGTTTATCAATACATGGCCAATAAAACGCATCCTGTTCTCCAAAAAATTATCAAAAAGGTCATTATGAACATGCATGTGTTCAAGACCCCGTTCTTTCAGATCCGCAACAAGTTTATGCACGGCCGCGGTTGTTGATGAAAACCGGAATGATCCTGTATCTGCAACAACACCGGCATAAATGCAATCGATCATTTCTTTTGTAAACTTATCGCTGTGACCGGAAGCATATACAAAATCGTAGATCATTTCGCAGGTGCTTGACTTGCCCGTATCGCTTATCCCCCATTCAAAACGTTCTTCATCAGGTTGCTGATGATGGTCGATCAAAATTCTTGGACAAGTAACCTGTTCTAGTTTTGCAGCCAGGTGCTTTGTACGATGAATCGCATTAAAATCAAGACAAAAAACCCACTCCGCCTGGTCGAGCACTTTTTCCGCTTTTTCTCTGAACATATCATAATCGATCACTTCATTGCTACCCGGCATCCAGTTGAGCCACCCGGCCCAATTAGTTGGTGAAATGATCGTGACCGTATGTCCACACTGTTTTAACAGGTGTGAAAGGGCAAGTGATGCACCCATTGCATCAGCATCGGGTTTCTGATGAGGTACTATCACTGTTCTTTTAGCCTGATGTAATAAGGGATAAATATCCTCTATGGGTTTCATAAACGGCTGCGAAGATAAGGGATTGTAGTTTGAGGTTTGAGGTTTTCGAAACAGTCCTAAGCTGTCCTTAGTTTTTTAAGAAACATCAAACTTCAAACAAAAAACTTCAAACTTTCTCCTACTTTTGCGGCGCAAAAAACAAAGTAAATTATGAGTAATCGAACATTGACAATGATCAAACCTGACGCTATGAAAAGAGGCTATGCCGGTGGCATACTTGATATGATGATCAACGGTGGATTTCGTGTAGTGGCATTAAAACAATTGAGACTTACAGCTGAAAAAGCCAGTGAATTTTATGCAGTGCATAATGAAAGACCCTTCTTTGGTGAGCTGGTCGAGTTTATGAGCAGCGGCCCTATTATTGCAGCCATTTTAGAAAAAGAAAACGCAGTAGCAGATTTCCGTAAACTGATCGGGGCTACTAACCCAGCTAATGCAGAAGAAGGAACCATTCGAAAAAAATATGCAACATCAGTTGGTGAAAATGCAGTGCATGGAAGCGACAGTGATGAAAATGCAAAAATTGAAGGTGATTTTTTCTTTTCGGCCCTAGAAAGATTTTGATCTTCTAATTTTTTTTAAGACCGGCTTCGTTAATGTTGCCGGTTTTTTTAATGCTTTGTCAGTGACAAAGCCAACAAATACTAAATCTTACCTGAATTAATTCTACCTTTTAAAATCGATCTCAGCTTTATTTTTGTGGGCTGAATAATTTATATTCGACCCTGAAAACTAAGTGTATATGAAATTGATTTTTTGCAAAAGTCCAGGTTACAGTTTCAGCATCTTGCTCACAGTTGTTTTTGTCTTCACCGGTTTATTTACCAATTCACAGGCCAGCCTTCCCGTGTGGGGAAATTTTTCTGCTGAAGAAATAAGCATGAAAGAATGCTCTTTCGATAAAGAAGCGGAAGCGATCATTTTACTGGATGAAGGAAATTCAACTTATGATGACGATTTCCGTTTGATAACCCAAAGAAGGATCCGGGTTAAGATCTTAAATAAAAGAGGACTTGACTGGGCGAATATTTCTATTCCCTTTTACTCAAAAGATGATTTCGAGTCTGTACAAAAAATCGAAGCCATTACTTATAATTTTGAAGAAGGAAATAATTCAACCTTTACACAACTGGACAAGAAAACAATTTATAAAGTAAAGAAGGATGCCTATTACTCAATGATGAAATTTGCCATGCCGGCAATAAAGGAAGGAAGCATAATCGAATACCGGTATGAGATCTCGACCAAAAGGTTTTCCGAACCAGATGACTGGGAATTTCAATACGATCTTCCCGTCGTAAAAAGTTCTTACTTGCTGGAGGTTCCGCCAACTGCAGAGTTCACTTACCAGATACAGAAAAAACAATCGCTGTCTATAATCGTAAAACCAATTCCTGACCAGGGCAAAGTATATTACGAGATGAATTATATTCCTGCATTACGTTTTGAACCCTATATGGATGCCGCAAGAGACTATGTGCAGAAAGTAACCTTTCAACTTGCAGGAGTTGTCAACCGGCAAGGTCATAAAGAGGACGTGAACACAACCTGGAGATCGCTCGCCATCGATTTGATGACGGAAAAATATTTCGGAAGCCAGTTGGATAAAGATCTGAAAGCAGATGAAGTGATGAACCTGGTAAAAGCTGAAACAAGTGATCTTGGGAAAATAAAAACGATCTATGAATACTTAAAAAAGAATATTGAATGGAACGGGTATGATGGAAAATATGCAAACGACGGGCTCAAAGCTGTATTGGACAGGAAAAAAGGAAGTGCTGGTGAACTCAATTTGCTGATGATAAATTTATTAAAAACTGCAGGTATTGTAACCTATCCTATACTGGTTGCGGAAAGAGATTTCGGAAAGATCGATACCCTCTACCCTTTTGTTGATCGGTTTAACAAAGTGGTTGCCCTTGCGTATGCAGACGGCAAACAATATATCCTCGATGCCACACAGGAAAACTGCCCGGTCGGACTTACACCCTATCCATTATTAAATACAAGAGGATTCCTTGTAGACAAAAAGATTTACAACCTAATCCGTATTGCGCCGGGAAATAAATCTTACAAAAATGTTATTACTGTGAACGGCAAGGTGGATTCAAAGGGATCATTAACTGCAGAGGCTTATGTCAAAAGCTATGATTATGCAAGACAAATTCGCTTAGATGCAGTGAAAAGAGATAAGAGAAGATTTATCAATGATATTTTTGAAAAGCCTTATGAAGGATTAAGTATCGATAGTTTTTTAGTGGTATCTCCGGAAAGCGATTCAACACCATTAGTGCAAATTGTTCAGTATAAACAGCAATTAAATGAAAGCGGCGGTTTTATTTTTTTTAATGCAAATCTTTTTACAGGTTTAGAAAAAAATCCTTTCTCGTCTTCTGTTCGTTTTACTAATGTAAATTTTGGCTTTCCTTATGATGTTATTCTGGAGGAGAAAATTAAGTTACCAGAAGGAGTTAAAGTTGATCTGCCGAAAGATAAAACACTTGTATCTGGTGATAATAACATAAAGGCGGTTCGCCAGGTGAGTTTTGAAAATGGGGAATTAAAAGTATTAATTCGATTTGTACAAACAACAACACTGGTGACTGCCAATGCTTATAATGAAATGAAGGGATTTTATAAAATTATGACTGACATGCTTAATGAACCAATAGTGTTAAAGCTTCCAAACTGATACTATTATTGATCCAGGAATCAAAACATTTCGGGTGGTGTTGAACTAAGAGAAATTAATCAGTGACCAGGGCTGCAAATTTCAGCAAAACTTGTTTCATTTGATCTATACTTCAAATCACCCTTTCTACTTTCATCTTATATTTTACAGGTTTTACTGAGTAACCTTCTTTACGCAATAATTTTATCAGCCCTTTTTCCCCCGCAAGATGCCCTGCTCCTACAGCGATCGTCAAGCTTTTTTCAGGCATTATTGTTTTTAATTTCTGTACCCAATTACGATTGCGGTTATAGATCAAAATATTTTCATAATTACCAAGACCGCCTTCATCATCTTTCACATACTCACCAAGCTTTTCTATGTCCTGCGCCTTATACGCTTCTATCATTTCTTCGAATTGTTTACCAGCTTCTGATTTTGATCCGCTATCATTAACGTATTTCAATAATTGCTCTGCCTGCAATTTGTATGGTATACTGTCAAATATGGAGGCCTGGTAACTCATGGTTTCAAGTCCTTCCACCCGTTTCTTATTCTTCTTTGCTTCTTCCAGTATCAATTGCTCCATCGCAACCGATTCATCGCAGCCAATTCCTGACTCCATCAGCAGTGATGATGCAAGCATTGGTTTATAAGTTTCCAGTTTGGAAAATGGCAACGGGCCGCCTTTGCTTTCCATATACTCTTTTACTTTTTCATAATCTTCTTTGCTTAACAGGTCAGCCAGCGTGGTGTCATTACGCATTTTAAAATCTTTCAGCGCTGTTATCATCTCCAAAAGGTTGTCCATGTCTACTTCAAAATATACCCTGTCACAACGTTCAATAGCCGCTATCAAGCTATCACCCAGCGAGGCATCGTCTTTACAGATCATGTGAATAGTGCCATAGAGATAGGAAGGTTTGCTCAATCCATTACCGCTGATCTCCCAAAGCAAGCTTTTTTGCAAAGGTTTTGCGCCAGTTTGTGCTTTTCCCGCAATAAAACCTGCCAGGATTAAGAAAAAACAGAATACATGACGCAAGACAATTTTATTTCTCATCAATTTTTTATTATTTTATTAATTATTTCATCGCTACAACGCTAACTCACATGAAAAAACTGCTCTACTTTTCTGTAGGTATTATTATTTCTTTTTCAATTTACGGCCAAAAAAACAAGAACAAAGATAGCAACATTCCCGCCTTTGGTAAGGTGGAAAAAGCTGATCTTGAAATGAAAGAATGCGATTTTGATAAAAACGCTGAAGCCATGGTTTTATTCGACAAAGGCCAGTTGGATTATATTCTCGGCAGTGGTATCGACCTTGTACGGCACATTCGTATTAAAGTATTAAACGATAAGGGCAAAGACCGGGCAGACATTCATTTACCATACATTAACTGGAAAAATGACGAGGATATAAAAGATATTACTGCACAGGTGTACAATCTTGACCCTTCGGGTAATATTGTAGTAACAAAACTTGATAAAAAACAGATCTTTGAAAAACAGATCAACAAGCGGCAGGCGGAAAAGGTTTTTACATTTCCCGATGTAAAACCCGGCACCGTTATAGAATATAAATACAAGCATACCAACATCGGTATGATGAATTGGTATTTTCAGCGTTCCATACCAGTAAAATACAGTGAATTCACTTTTGATTATCCAAAAGAAGTGGACATTTCATTCATGCCTAAATGCTATATGCCCTACGAACAAAAGACTGATAATGGCGGCTCCCGTACCGCCCGATTTTTTTCTATGAGCAATGTGCCTGCATTGCGTGATGAGCCTTTTATCCTAAATGAAGATGATTATATGCAGAAAATAGAAACGAAGACCGTTGCCTATGAAAATTCAAGAGGTATTCACCAAAGCATCGTTGTTAACTGGCTGCAGGTAATACGCTTCTTAATGGAGGATGAAGATTTTGGTATACAAATAAAAAAAGAAATTCCCCGAACTGCAGACCTCGATGCTCAATTGAAGAATATAAATGACCCATATATGCGGATGAAGATCATTTATGAATACGTGAAAAAGAACATGGAATGGAATAGTAGCCCCGGTATTTGGGCAGCGGAAGGGGTAAAAGCAGCATGGAAAGATAAAAAAGGCACCGCCGGAGAGATCAACCTTATATTGATAAACCTTCTCAAGGATGCAGGCCTGAATGTAAAACCAATATTGGTAAGTACACATGATAATGGTCTTGTGAATAGCGTTGATGCCGGCACAGAATGGAGCCCGGGATTTTATCAATTTAATAAAGTACTTGCCTGGGTTACTATTGGGAGCAAAATTTATGTATTAGACGGAACTGACAAAGAAACTCCTGCTAACCTCATTCCGATGGATGTGGTAGCCACAGAAGGCCTGGTAATTGAAAAAATAGAGACCATGGAATGGGGTTGGGAAACGTTGTGGAAGGATAATTTGGAATATAGAAACACTGTTTTATTGCAGGGTAAGATAAATGAGGATGGGAAATTAACCGGCGAAGCAAGTATTGTCAGCTATGATTATGCCCGCCTTAGCAAAATAGCGACGGCCAGGAAAGGCAAAAAAGAATTTACCGAAAAATATTTTTCGTCCAATAATCCTGGAATTACAATTGACAGTATATCCCTGGAAAATATTGATAAAGACAGTTTACCATTATTACAAAAAGTTCACTTTAATGAGCAGCTAAGTGCCTCAGGTGCGTACCAATATTTCTCTGTAAATCTATTCACAGGTCTTGAAAAAAATCCTTTTGTCGCGGATCAAAGGATCTCCGACGTGTTCTTTGGCATTTTACAGAATCACAGTATCATTGGAAATATCATGATGCCCGACGGTTATGAACTTGATGAATTGCCGAAAAACATCAAAATGATAATGCCTGATACAAGTATTATCGTTACCCGTATGTCCAGGGTTGTTGATGGTATGCTTCAATTTCGAATTAGTCTTGAATTTAAAAAACCATATTATTCGGCGGAAGAATATGAAGGATTCAGGGAATTTTACAAAAAACTTTTCGACCTGCTGAATGAACAATTTGTAATAAAGAAAAAGGCAAAGCCATAAAACTTATACATGAAAAAAGGCCTGTTGTTTATTTTTTTCGCTGTAATGATCTTAGCTGCCAAAAGCCAGGTTATTTCTTATAACCTTGCAACTATCCCTGATAGTATAAAAAAAGATGCTAAAGTGATCGTGCAATCCGAAAATCAAATTTTCAAAATCGAAGATATTAATGATGCGTCATTGTATGTACATAAGATCTATACAGTAGTAAATGAAGACGGTAAAGATGAATTGGATTTTTATGTTACTACCACAAAATTCATAAGCCTTAGTGATGCAGAAATAAAAGTATATGATGCAAATGGCAAACAAATTTCAAAACATAAAAAAAAGGACATGATAACCCATGCCATGGGTGAAGGACTGGTGGATGATGGTTATGTAACTTTCTATAACATTAGCACTTCAAACTATCCTGTTACTATCGACCTGGAATATGAATTGAAATTTAAAGGAACATTGTTCTACCCCTCCTTTGATATATTGACCCCCGGCACCGGCGTTGTTCAATCTTCATTCACAGCAAAAGTGCCTGCAGGTCTTGACCTCCGGTATAAAGCAAGAAATACCAAACTAGCCCCGGCAATAAAAGATGAAGGAAAAATAAGATCGTATACCTGGGCCGTAAATAACCTCGCTCCTTTTGAATATGAAGAAAGCGCCGTGAGCTATGAAAACCGCTACCCTTCTATTTTATTGGCACCGAATAAATTTAAAATGGATGATTATGAAGGCGACATGACTTCCTGGAAAAGTTTTGGAATGTGGTATGCCTCGTTAAAAAAGGGAATTGATGTTTTACCAGAAGATAAAAAGATATTTTTTCGTAAAATGGTTAGTGATGCAAAGAATGACAAAGAAAAGATCAGGATCCTCTATGAATACCTGCAGAAAAATTTCCGTTATGTTAGTATACAGCTGGGCATCGGGGGATTTAAACCATTTCCTGCCACATTCACTGAAAGTAAAAAATATGGTGATTGCAAAGGCTTAAGCAATTTTATGCAAGCTGCATTGGATGGCGTAGGAATAAAGAGCTACCAGGCATTGATCAACCGCCAGTCGAATGGGTTGCCGGTTGATCCTGATTTTCCGCATAACAGGTTCAATCATGTGATCCTTTTTGTTCCGTTGAAAGAAGATTCAGTTTGGCTTGAGTGTACAAGCAGCACTCTTGATTTTGGGTCGCTGGATATTAGTACTGAAAATAAAAATGCATTATTAATAACTGAAAATGGCGGTGTATTGGTCTCAACACCTGCCAGCTATTCGCATTCAAATATTTTTTCGGCCTTTTCCAAAGTAATGCTCAAAGAAGATGGCTCTGGTGATATGGAAACGATCTTTCATACCGCAGGTGAATACAGGGAAATGATAGATGATATTCTAAAAGCCAAAAGAGATGAACAAAAGCAGTCACTTGTGATGGATCTGTCTTTCAAACAGCCTGATGACTTTGAATTTTCAAAAAAAGAGGGAGAATCAACTCATACTGTGTTATTAAAAATGTCAATTGAAAAAGTGCCTGAGTTCAGCGCAGGCAGTAAATTATTCCTTGCACCAAGATTGTATAAGTTCTGGAGCAGGAAACTTCCTAAAACAGATAACCGGCGTCTTGATTTTTATTTCAATTTCCCTTTTGAAAAAACAGATACTACGGTGTACGTATTGCCTGCCGGCTATAAAGTGGATGCACTGCCGCCTGCTAAAGAATTCAAAACTGAACATGCAAGCTATATTTCTAAATGTTGGTATGATGAAACCCAAAAGGCAGTTTATTCTTCCGTGCAAATTATTTTAAAACAGCACGTGATACCAGCAGCAAAATATGCCGGGATAAAAAAATTCTTTGATGATGTTTTGATCAATGACGGGCAGAAAATAGTGATCAGGAAAGAATGATCAAATTATTCCCGGATTTTTTTGGGTACTGTCCAATCAATAATAAAATAAGGATTGATCTTGCGAATGCCAGCAATAAGCTCCCTGATTTCTAATTCCTGTGATTCTTCAGAATAGAAACTAACCGATTTCGATTTACCATCATTATTAATATAGTCAAGCCGGTAACTATACTTGCTACCGGGCGGACTTCCATAGCTTGAAAACGCTTTTGCATTTTGACTCAACCCTACAATTTGCTTCAAAGAAACAACCTCTCCAACTTGGTAAAATTTTTTAAAATAAATATAGTTTTCATCATAAATAACTTGTGGATCATAAAACAATATGATTGATATGTAGAAGAAGACCGCAAAGCAAACAATAAATGCAACAAAAGCCATGAAAGTAAAGTCGAATTGATTATAAATTGTCCTTAATAAAAAAAGCGACAGCAAAGTAAACCCAACTTTTGATACTAAGCTTCCTGATGAAGATATCTTACTTTTCATTTTATTATTCTATTGCACCATTGCTTCTTCCCCATACATCTGGTCTTTAAACTTCAATGAGGGTGAGGGAATAAACTTTCCGATATTCAACTCGTTCCATTTTGCATCTACCCCTGCAATAGTTGCATCATCTGCCACAATGATATTTGGCCAGTCACGATTGAAATCGTCAAACTCCTTTGTTTTACGGGTACCATCGAAGCCAATGCAAGCAGTATAGTTTGAGGTTTGAGGTTTGAGGTTTGATGTTGGTTGTTTACTTATGTGAGAATCTCTTTTAGGATCAAGATTATTACAAAAACGCCATAAGGCTGTTGGCAGATCGTTGGCATCCACTGTATGTTCAACATAGAGGATCATCTTCACTCCTGCCATTTCCTTCAATGAACAAATTTGTTCGTGCAACTCTTTTATATGGCCCTTCCTGTTTTTCTTTATTGAAATAATTAAGCAAGGAATTTCTTTTGCCAATAAAGATCTATTGATCACCATTAATTCCGGAAATTTCAATTTTAGTTCATCGATTGAAAATTGAATATTGAACATTGAGTATTGAAAGTTTTCGTCCGTCTCTTCTTCAAACTTGTGAGTGCCATCAATACACATCTTTCCGCCAAAACCCAATTTGCTGCAGCTATGATCAAGGACATCCATCGGCCCTTGTGAAAAATAAATATCAGTTGCGGGGTTTAAATTTTTAAAAACAGTTTGCGTCAATTTTAAATAATCGGTAATCTGTAATGACTCTTCGGAAGCCCCTCCTTCGGAGGGGTTTGGGGAGGCCAACACCAATATTTTATTGAACATCATTTGCCCGGCGCCCCACATTGCGTTCATTACTTTTTGTCCCTGGCCCGCATAATCTTTTTTGATTTTTGCGATAACAAGATTATGGAACACTCCTTCCACCGGCATATCCATATCTACTATCTCGGGGATCAATGTCATTTTTATCGGCGCTAAAAAGATCCTTTCTGTTGCTTTGCCGAGCCAGGCATCTTCCTGCGGAGGAATGCCAACGATTGTTGCCGGGTAAACAGGATTTTTTTTATGAGTGATCGCTGTAATATGGAACCGCGGATACCAATCCGGCAACGAATAATACCCTGTGTGATCACCAAAAGGCCCTTCCCATATCATTTCATCACCGGGCTCAACATAGCCTTCAATAATAAAATCTGCGTCTGCAGGTACTTCAATATCCGGTTGAGTGATGCATTTCACCAATTCCACTTTTTTCTTTCTTAAAAAACCTGCGAGCATATATTCATCCACATTTTCCGGTAATGGCGCTGTGGCTGAATAAGCATAGACAGGATCGCCACCGAGAGCAACCGCCACCGGCATTCGTTTATTCAGTTTTTTATACTCATTAAAATGTTTGGCGGATACCTTATGCTTATGCCAATGCATTCCTGTAAGTGTTGGTTCAAAAACCTGCATCCTGTACATGCCGACATTCCTGATCCCCGTGTTTGGATCTTTTGTATGAATAACGGGTAGTGTAACAAAAGGACCCCCGTCCTTAGGCCAGCAGGTAATCACAGGTAGTTTTGTAATATCAGGCTCACGCATAACTATTTCCTGGCACTCTCCTTTTCCATTTTTTACAGTCGGCATCCAGGAAGCAAACTGGTTTAGCTTCGGAAGCATTTTTAATTTGTCAAGTATTCCTTCTTTTGGTGCAGATAATAGCTTAAATAAATTCTCTATCTCTTTAGCAACATCATCCAAATGCTGAACACCTAATGCGAGGCACATTCTTCTCTCACTTCCATAAGCATTCATTAGTACAGGAAAATCATAACCTGAGTTTTCAAACAATAATGCTTTACCGCCGCCGGGCTGTTTACTCATGCGGTCTGTTATCTCTGCCATTTCTAATTGGGGATCTACAAAAGTCTTAATGCGTAGTAGTTCACCTTCTTTTTCTAATGTATCAATAAAATGCTGCTGGTTACGATAGGCCATTGCTTATATATGAAACTCAAAGTTAATTTGGAATGGGCAATTAGCAATTGTCAATAGAGAATCTTAAAAATATTATAATGGAACGGTTGGACATCCGAATTTTCCTTTTTTTCCATGGCCACGATTGCGGCCACCGCCACCTCCGCCGCCAAATGAAGGACGGAATGATATATTAAGGCCCGTGAAATAATAAACATCTTTTTGAGTAGCTCCTCCACGTTGTGTCTCTTTGGTTGGAAAATTTGCATCGCCACCGGGAAGTTCATCTGCCCGATAAGCAAAATCAACAGCAGTTTGCCCTCTTGCAGCAAGCAGGTCATTATGATCAGGATAGCTGGTGCTTACATCATCCAAATAATCGGTGAATGTTTTTCTTAACCCGAACTCAATTCCTATCCGAAGATCTTCTGTTATAGCAAATTTTACTCCGCCACCTAGTGGTATAGTTGGTTGCCACAATGAGTATGGTTTTTTATTTGGATAAATGCCCTGCCCTTCGGTGCTTAGTGGCTTTAAAAAAACTTTTTTGCCAGTTGAATCCAGCGTATAGGGATCAAAATGAAAGATACCCAGGCCCACAAAAGCATAAGGTGAAAATCTCCTTTCATATAAATTGAACAAATAATACTCGCTTACAAAGCTGAATTCAGATATTGCTGATTCAAATTGCAAATTTCTCATCCTGAGATCTTCTTTCTCACTATAAGAATCACTTCCGTTTACTCTTGCAAAATTGTAAGAGCCCCGTATAAGGATCTGGTCCTGCAATTCGTAATGAACTGTAAGACCAATAAATCCATTTGTTATTTTTTTGGGATAGAGTTTATCAAGTAAGTCACCACTATAATTGGCAAGTCCACCAG
>Ga0193738_1000637_pt1 | contig 16623 bp, 18 predicted proteins | sample L2a1metaG_FD_144927 | JGI IMG/M metagenome (GOLD analysis project Ga0193738, IMG submission 144927) | Soil microbial communities from a riparian zone of the East river system, Colorado, United States - L2a1 | ecosystem: Environmental > Terrestrial > Soil > Riparian zone | place: USA: East River...
TGGTGCTCCGTCATGCGGGGGAGGCGACGTCGTGATCCCGTTGCTGGGCCTGCTCGCCGGGATCGTGCTCGGCCTTGTGCTGGAGCCTTCGATTCCGCAGGTGCTCCAGCCGTACCTTCCGATCGCTATCGTCGCGGCAATGGACGCCCTGTTCGGTGCGTTCCGGGCGTACCTGGAGGGCACCTTCACTGACCGGGTCTTCGTTGTGTCGTTCATCTCCAATGTCTTGATTGCTGCCGCGATCGTCTATGTGGGTGACCAGATCGGCGTCGGCTCACAGCTAGCCACGGCGGTCGTGGTGGTCCTCGGAATTCGCATCTTCACTAACGCGGCTGCAATCAGGCGGGCGCTCTTCCATGCCTGACGAGGCTGGACGCAACGGCCACAAACCGGAGCCGTCGCGGCGGCCGCGATTCCACGCCCGGTCGCGCAGCGCGGCCTCTCGCCATGTCACCTCACTACGGCGTAGTCAACGCCGCCTGATCGGCGAGGAGCACCCGCCGACTTCAACCGCGGATGCGGCCCGGCTCCCTCCGCACCCCACGAGCGTGATCGAGGATGATGCCAGCGCTGCACGCAGCACACGTACTCGACTGCGGGCATCGCTACTCCATCCAGGTCGCGGGCAGATCTTGGCGGCGATCATTTTGTTCATCGTCGGTGCCGCCGGTGTCATGCAGTTCAAAATCAACGCGACGGATGACACCTATGCGTCGGCCCGACGCGAAGATCTGGTTCAGCTGCTTGATGGGCTCAGTGCGGAATCAAGGCGGCTCGAGGGCGAGATCGCGCAGCTGGACCAGACCAGAAGCAACCTGCGCTCGGGTGCCGACACGCAGCGCGTGGCGCGGGCAGAGGCAGAAAGGCACCTCACTGAGCTGTCGATCCTGGCCGGCACCGCGCCAGCCGAGGGACGAGGTATTCGGATGCGGATCGCCGATCCGAATGCAGCTGTAGATGCCGGAGTTCTGCTGGACGCGGTTGAGGAGATGCGCGACGCGGGTGCCGAAGTAATCGAGGTGAACAACACGATCCGGGTAGTCGCATCAACGTGGTTCGGCTCGGATGCGCGTGGGCTTGTCATAGACGGCAAACCGGTCAGTCGCCCCATAACACTCGAGGTCATCGGGGATCCGCACAGCCTGGAGGAGGCTGCCCAGTTTCGGGGCGGAATCGTCTCAGAGATCACCGGACCCAGGATTGGGGGGCAAGTGCAACTCGAACAACAAGACAGGGTAGTGATCGAATCGTTACACGAACCGAGGGAGAATCAGTACGCTCGGCCTGCGCCACCGCAGTCAACCCCTCGATGATGTGAGCTTGAGGAGCCTGATGTCGGACTATCCGGAAGATCTGAAGTACTCGACCGAGCACGAGTGGGTGCGCAGCGGGAACGGCAGCAGCGTGCGGGTGGGAATCACCGAGTACGCGGCTGATCAGCTGGGCGACATCGTCTTTGTGACCTTGCCGGAGGTGGGGGACGGCGTGTCGGCCGGTGATGCATGCGGTGAGTTGGAATCAACCAAGAGCGTCTCGGACATTTTTTGCCCGGTGCCCGGTGTGGTCACCGCGGTGAACCCGCTACTGGAGGCCAACCCAGAGACCATCAACACCGATCCATACGGGGACGGCTGGCTCTTCGAGCTGGAGCTGGACGAGGGCGCCGACCTGGACGACTTGCTGGATGCTGATTCCTATGCCGAAGAGGTGGCAGGCTGAACCACCCGTCGGCTGCGTGCGGGTTTGCGTTTGGTCCTAAACTCTGCATCACGCCTCGAGCCTTCGAGGCTGTACACGAAAGTCGAATTAATGCCGTTCTGTACCAACTGTGGACACGAGAACCCAGAGGGGAGTAACTTCTGCGGCCAATGTGGCTCAGCGCTGATCCCTGGTGCTGCCCGAGCCGCGACCCCCGAAAAAGTGCCGACCGGCGACACGACCAAGGCGATGCCCGCGATGGTTGAGGAACGTGACACGGACTCGCTGACGGCCGAAGATGAGGCCGCCGTCAGTGCGTTGCCGTACGGGTCTGCGCTGCTGATCGTGCAGCGGGGCGCCAACGCCGGAAGTCGTTTTTTGCTGGACACCGACGTCGTCAGTGTTGGACGACATGAGGATTCCGACATCTTCCTCGACGACATCTCGGTGTCCCGCCGGCACGCCACGTTCCGCCGCACCCCGGAGGGAACTCTGGTCAAGGACGTGGGGAGTCTCAACGGGACCTACGTCAATCGGGACCTTGTCGATGAAAGCCTCCTGCGGAGTGGCGACGAGGTGCAGATTGGCAAGTTCCGCCTGGTCTACTTCGGGAGTACTCAGGCCCCGGACTAGTGTCCTGGGTCTCAACGTTATGCCGAACCCTGCCGAGCCTGCGGCCAGCGCGGCCCGTGAAGCTCGCGCTCGAGGCGCGGAGGATCCGGGTGCATTCGTCGCCGAATCCCGTCCTCGGCACGCTACCCGCAGCATTGGCCAGGTCCTGGCAATTGTGCGAACCGAATTCCCCGATATCTCGATCTCCAAGATCAGGTTCCTGGAGGCTGAGGGCCTGATCACTCCGCAGCGGGCGCCCTCGGGCTATCGCCGTTACTCCGAAAATGATGTTGAGCGACTGCGTTATGTGTTGGCGGTGCAGCGAGATCACTACTTGCCATTGAAGGTGATCAAGGAGCACTTGGAGCAACTTGATCGTGGGCAGGCTCCGCTCACGACCGGCGCCCAGAGCGCGCCAGCTGGTAGCGGTGCAGCGGCCACCGATCGGTCCGTCAGCCCGCCGGCCGCGGCGGCCAAGCAGCCGGTCAGGCTGACCCGCCAAGAGTTGTTGGACGCAAGTGGTCTGACCGAGAGCGCGCTCAGCGAGTTGGAACGAACCCAGATCGTGGCAACCCGACGCGGAACGGCGCACTACGGCAGGGACGCCCTCACGCTGGCGATCGCTGCCCGGCGACTGGCCGAGTACGGCATTGACGGGCGACACCTGCGGGCCTTCAAGCTGTCGGCCGACCGTGAGGTGGGTCTCGTCGAGCAAGTGATCGCACCGTACATCCGGCGAGCCGGCGGCAATCGTGACGTCCCAAGCGATGTCACCCAGCTGGTGATCAGCTTTCATGCGGCTTTGGTGCGCACCGCCATGGAGCGCAATATGTGAGAGCTCCACCTCACGAATCGGGACTGCAGCTTCGAGATCCCTCAAAAACCGACGCTGGTTCGCAGCCGATCACCCCCTGACGGCGGGACGCGCAAACCAGCGTCAGATTTTGAGAGGCCACCATGTCTACTCGCGCAGCGCGCCAGTGAGGGGTGATCTTGTAGCGGGCATCTCGCGAAGTAGTGTTGTCGCATGCGTGAGCTCGATGTGGTGGGTGTCCGGGTCGAGATGCCGTCGAATGCTCCGATGGTTTTGTTGCGCGAGGTTGGCGGGAGTCGATACCTGCCCATCTGGATCGGAGCAGCGGAGGCCGCAGCGATCGCTAATGCTCAGGAAGGCATCGTCCCGCCCAGGCCACTCACCCATGACCTCATGGTTGACACACTCACGACTTTGGGCCACCGGCTGACGGAGGTGCACATCACAGAACTCGAAGGTGGCACTTTCTACGCGGTGCTGCTGGTCGATGGGATCGAGGTCAGTGCCCGCCCGTCGGACGCGATCGCTCTCGCACTTCGGGTCGGATCTGACATCTATTGCGCCGAGGACGTGCTCGATGAGGCCGGCATCGAGATTCCGGAGGCTGAAGATGACGAGGTGGAGAAGTTCCGGGAATTTCTCGATCAGGTCAATCCCGATGACTTTGTCACAGGTGAAGAGCCAAAGTCCTAGTCAGCGGCAACACTCAAGCTCAACATGAGACTGGCAGTTGTGCCTCTATCCTCGAGCCAACCTTCAAGTACGGATTTAGACTTTGTCGACGCCGGGCGTGGCAGGCAGCGTGGTCGTTGACCCGTTTGGGTACTCGTCGTAGCGTTCAGAGAGTAATACCGACCGTGGAATTACGCGCAGAGAACTCGATAGAGTTGTCCTTCCCATCGCAAGTAACAGATTCTGAAGGTCCGGAGGCGCACGTGAACAGCACCGACGCATCAGCGAAGCCGGCCCCCTCGTCCGACATTGAGTCGGCCGAAGCCCAAGGACTACTGTTCGAGGGCGACTTTTCGCCGCTGCCGGTCGATCTGGGCTTCCGTGGCCCGGTTGCCTGCAACGCCGCCGGTATCAGCTACCGGCAGCTCGACTATTGGGCGCGTACCGGCCTTGTGGTCCCCGAGGTACGGAGCGCGTCCGGATCGGGCTCGCAGCGCCTCTACAGCTTCCGCGACATCTTGATCTTGAAAGTGATCAAACGGCTGATCGACGCCGGCATTTCGCTGCAGCAGATCCGCACCGCGATCGAGCATCTGCGCGCCCGCGGTGTCCAGGACTTGACCCAGGTGACGTTGATGAGTGATGGAGTCTCGGTCTTCGAGTGCACCTCTGACGATGAAGTAATCGACCTGCTTCGCGGAGGCCAGGGAGTTTTCGGTATCGCGTTGGGCGGTGTCTGGCGCGACATAGAAGGGACGCTTGCTGAGTTGCCCGCGGAGCGTGCCGAGGTTGTTGAGCCTCAGTCGGACGACGAGGTTTCCCAGCGCCGACGGGCACGAGCCGGCAGTTGACCGGGTAATCTGGGCGCTGCTGGAACGGCGGCGCGGGAGAGTTCACCACCTCCGCTGAGGTAGTGGCGCCGAAGGGGCAACCTCCCCGGAACCTCTCAGGCAATCAAGACCGCGCACGCCATGGCAACTCTGGAGCCGCCGGTGACAGAGGGGGAGTGCTGCTCGCGGGAGCGACGGCACCTACCTGTGTACCCGCGCGAAAGAAGTCTCGATGACCGCCACTCTTCCAGACACAAAAATGAGCTCGCTACCTTCGCAGCGGTTCAGCACGCGTCACATCGGCCCTCAGGTCGATGACCGCGAGAAGATGCTGGCCACTCTCGGCTTGACTGACCTGGAGCAGCTGGTCGATCAGTCGCTGCCGCGGTCGATCCGCAGCACTGAACCGCTGGCACTGCCGGCCGCACTTTCTGAGTCCGAGACATTGGCGGTGCTGCGCGACCTCGCGAGCCGAAATCGACCACTGACACCGATGATCGGCCTCGGCTACCACAGCACTGTGACTCCTTCGGTGATCCGACGAAACGTTCTCGAGTCGCCCGCCTGGTACACCGCCTATACGCCCTACCAGCCCGAAATCAGTCAGGGCCGGCTCGAGGCCTTGCTCAACTTTCAGACCGTGATTGCAGATCTCACCGCTCTGCCGACGGCGGGAGCGAGCCTGCTCGACGAGGCGACCGCCGCCGCCGAGGCCATGACACTTGCCCGGCGCAGCGTAAAAGGAGGACAGGCGATCCTGCTCGACGCCGACACCTTGCCGCAGACCATCGGAGTCGTGGCGACCAGGGCGGCTGCTCTGGGGATCGAGGTTATTGTCGCCAGCAAGCCGCTGGCGGAGGCGATCGTGGAGACGGATCTGTTCGCCGTCGTCGTGCAAACGCCCGGCGCGAGCGGCCGGCTCGCCAGCATAGAGGAGCTCCGGGACATCGCCGATCGAGCACATGCCCGTGGCGCGTTGGTGATCGCGGCCTGCGACCTGATGGCGCTGACCCTGCTAACGCCGCCGGGGGAGTGGGGTGCGGACGTGGCTGTCGGGTCGAGCCAGCGGTTCGGGGTCCCGCTTTTTTACGGTGGACCGCACGCGGGCTTCATATCCGTCCGCGCGGGCCTGGAACGCACCTTGCCCGGGCGCCTTGTCGGGGTCTCCAAGGATCGCGATGGCACCCCCGCCTTCCGCTTGGCACTACAAACCAGAGAGCAGCACATCCGCCGGGAGAAGGCGACCTCGAACATCTGCACAGCGCAGGTGCTGCTCGCCGTGACGGCCAGCATGTACGCGGTCTATCACGGGCCGCGCGGTCTGCGCGAGATATCCAAGTCCATTCATGCCGGCGCCGTGGGGCTGGCCAATGATCTTGTAGGCGGAGGGATCCGCGTGGTCCACGACTCCTTCTTCGACACCGTGCTGGCCAAGGTTCCGGGGCGGGCCTACGGGGTGGTGGCGGCAGCGCGGGAGGCCGGCATTCACCTCCGGCTCGTCGACGAGGATCATGTCGGCGTCTCAGTAGGCGAGGACGCCACCGCCGACCAGCTTGGCCTGGTGCGCGCCGCGTTCGGCGTCACCGAGAGCTCCATGCAGTCATTCGAGAACAACTTGAGCGGGCTCGAACGTACGTCGACCTACCTCACCCATCCGGTTTTCAACACTCATCACAGCGAGACCGCGATGCTTCGCTATCTGCGGGCGCTATCCGATCGCGACTTGGCCCTCGATCGCGGCATGATCCCGCTCGGTTCATGCACGATGAAACTGAACGCCACAACGGAAATGGAACCGATCTCCTATCCGGGTTTTGCGAACCTGCACCCGTTCGCCCCGGTCGAGGATGCACAAGGCTATCTGGCCTTGATCGAGGAGCTGGAAGCGTGGTTGGCAGAACTCACCGGCTACGCGAAGGTATCGATCCAGCCCAACGCCGGGAGTCAGGGTGAGCTCGCCGGCTTGCTTGCCATCCGCGCCTACCACAAGTCGCGCGGTGATCAGCAACGGCGCATCTGTCTGATCCCCTCATCGGCGCATGGTACGAACGCCGCCTCGGCAACCATGGCAGGCCTGAAGGTGGTCGTCGTCAAGGCCGCCGCTGATGGCGCCATCGACATGGAGGACTTGCGGAACAAGATCACGGAACACCATGATCAACTTGCCGCGATCATGGTGACCTATCCCTCCACGCACGGCGTGTTCGAGGAAGGCATCGTCGAGCTGTGCGACATGGTTCACGACTCCGGTGGTCAGGTCTATGTCGACGGAGCCAATCTGAACGCGCTGCTCGGACTGGCACGCCCGGGCAGCTTCGGCGCTGACGTGAGCCATCTGAACCTGCACAAAACCTTCTGCATCCCGCACGGTGGCGGCGGCCCTGGCGTTGGACCGGTGGGCGTGGCTGCGCATCTTGCACCGTTCCTGCCCAACCACCCGATGCTTGCCGGGGCAGGTCCGCAGACGGGCATCGGACCGATCTCGGCCGCCCCGTACGGTTCGGCCGGCATCTTGCCGATCAGCTACGCTTATATCGCGATGATGGGCGCCGACGGCTTGACCTCGGCGACCGAACACGCCCTGCTTGCTGCGAACTACGTGGCAGAGCGGCTTCATGATCATTATCCGGTGCTCTACGCAGGGCGCAACGCGAGAGTCGCCCACGAATGCATCCTTGATCTGCGCCCATTGACCAAAGCCAGCGGCATCACTGTGGAGGACGTAGCGAAACGACTGATCGACTACGGCTTCCACGCGCCGACCATGAGCTTTCCTGTGGCAGGCACGCTGATGGTCGAGCCGACGGAGTCGGAACCGCTGGAGGAGATCGACCGCTTCTGCGACGCCATGATCAGCATTCGCGCAGAGATCGCCAAGATCGAAGCGGGGGAGTGGCCGCGCGGAGACAACCCGCTGGTCAATGCCCCCCATACGCAAGCACAGGTGACCTCCGAGGATTGGAATCACCCGTACCCGAGGAGGGTGGCGGCCTTCCCGGCCGGGCTGCATAGAGGTCCGCTCTACGCACAAGGCTTCGACAAGTATTGGGCGCCGGTCGGCCGCATCGATGGCGGTTATGGCGATCGCAATCTTGTCTGCATCTGCCCTCCGCCGGAGGCGTTCGAATAGCTACCAGGGCGTTTGTGGCCTGGCGGTCGTTTCAGGCTTCGTGCCCCGCCACATCGTTGATCCGACGCGCTAGCTCGAAATCGTTGTGGGTGAGGCCGCCCTCGGAGTGTGTGGAGAGAACCAGCGTCACCTTGTTCCAGCGGATGTCGACGTCTGGATGGTGATTCATGAGCTCCGCCTCATGTCCGACCTGATTCACGAAGTCCAAGGCCGCGACAAAGTCAGTGAACTCAAACGTCGTGGCAATTGCCGGGTGATCGCCTTCGGCGCGGCGCCAGTTCGCAAGTCCGGCTAACTGCTGGGACACCTCGGACTCTGTCAACAGTGGGCTCATAGCCTCAGCCAATGGCGCGGCTGCTGCAGCTGTCAAGAGCTAGCCCCTCTGCGCGCTGAGCTTGTCGAAGCGCTGGCTGTACCCTTCGACAGGCTCAGGGCACATCCACACATGCGGGAGGAGACCGATGGTTGCGATACCGGAGAGGATCAAGCGGCTCGAACACAAGCCCTGGATCGCACACATCATCCGTGCCGTAGAACGCTACATCAGCCGTCTCGGCTCTCAGTTCGCCGCGGCGACAACCTATTTCTGGGTGCTCGCCCTGGTCCCAATCTTGATGGTGGCGTTTTCGATCACTGGCTTTGTGCTAACCGTCGTGCAACCCGAGCTCTTGGAAGCCGTCGCTGATATGGTCGCGGACGCGCTGGGTAGTGCTGAACCGGCCACCCGCGACAAGATTCTTGGCGTCGTGAACAACGCCCTCAGCCAGTACTGGACTATAGGCATCGTCGGTCTGGTGACTGGCCTTTACGCCGGCGCCAAATCGATGGGCCACTTGAAGAATGCCGTGCGGACCCAGTGGCGACCGGGATTCGATCTTCGGCCGCGGAAGATCAACATTGTGGTCCGGTGGCTCGGCAACCTCCTGCTGCTGCTTGGACTGCTGCTTGGACTGGCCGTGACGTTCGGCCTCTCCTCACTGTCGACCTCGCTTGCCGATGCCGTTGTCGGCTGGCTCGGGCTCAGCGACCAGCCCTGGATCGCCCCGCTGCTTCGGCTCACCTCCGTCGTGTTCTCGATCGGCGCTGGCTGGCTGATCTTCATGTATCTCTACACTGTGCTGCCCGAGACCCGTGAGCCCTGGCCCGTGGTACGCCGTGGGGCGCTGCTGGGCTCGCTCGCGCTACTAGGCCTGCAGTATTTGGCCAGCTTCCTGATCAATGCGTTTCAGGGCAACCCTGCCGCGGCGATTTTCGGACCGGTGATCGTGCTCATGCTGTTCTTCAACATCTTCGCCCAACTCATCTTGTTCATAGCCGCCTGGATCGCCACCGCGCAGCACGAGGCCGTCCCGATCCCTGCTGCGGAACAAGTGAGCACCGTGCCTACGCCCGAACCTCAGCAAACTGAGGATCTGGAACCGAACGTCGTACCGGAGGCTGTTGCGGTGCGTTCGGTACGGGTTGGCATGGGCGCCGGCTACGTCACCGGAGCCGCGACCGGGGTCGGGTTGGGCGCAGCGCTCGCGTACGCCTTGTCGGTGGTTCTGCGCGGCCGAAGGAAAACCTGAACGGATCACGGAGATGGGCGCTGAGCCCTTCGACAGGGTCAGGGCGCAGACTGGGGAAGTCAGCGAGCAGTCGTTAGCTGAGCGCCAGGCTGTCCGATCTTGTCCAGCAACGCGGAGAACCAGGGAGCGTCGAGGTCGAACGGCTTGCCCCCCTTGATCCTGTCAAACTCGATCGCCCGGAGCTCATCGCCGCGTTCCTCGTCGTGACCAATCAGGCCGGCCTCACCGCGTAGCGCGGCATCAACCGCCAGGTCGGTCATGGATTTGATCAATTCGAGATCGCGCTCGTTGGGTGCCGCAGATCTGGAGAAGTATCCCGACTTCTGCACCATGACCTTGCGGGCGTCAAGTCGCTCGGCGAACTTGCTGGCGAACCAGGAACCAGGGTTGATCTTGTCCATCTTGACGTGACCGAAGGGGTCTCTCGGGACCTCCTCACCAGACCGCTCGAGCTCGGCCAAGATCGTCTCCACGCCAGCGCCTTCGGAAATGAAGAGGTTGACCGAGCCAATCCGGTCCATTGTCTCCTTGAGTCGCTCGGCCTCAACCTCAAGATCGAAGACCGCCTCCGGGATGTAGACACCGTGGACCTCCCACGCTTCTCGGCTGAGGCCGATATCGGGCAGCCACGTTCGAGTGTCAAGCCATTCCCGGTAAGCCTGCGCCGCGGCGGCAGTAAGCCAGCCGCAATGCCGTCCCATGACCTCGTGCACCAGGAGCATGCGCGATCCGGAGTTGTGCTCGCCGATGATGTTCTGCGCGAAGCGCGAGGCCTGCTCGGCCGCCGTCCAGGCGCCAAGCGACTGACGCACCGGGATGATGTCGTTGTCGATGGTCTTGGGTAGCCCGACCACCGTCAGGGCATGGCCGTTTCTGGCCAGGAATGCGGCAAGATCGGCCGCCGTGGTGTTGGTGTCATCGCCGCCGATGGTGTGCAAGACGTCGACGCCGTCTGCCGTCAGCCGGTCGGCCGCGGCCTGCAACGGGTCCACGCCGTCAGCGACCAATCCACGCTCCACCAGGTCGGCTGCGTTGGTCAGCTTGACTCGCGAATTTCCGATGGGTGATCCGCCGAAGCCGTAGAGGAGTGCGGCGTTCTCCCGCACGGAGGGCGTCACGGTGATCGAGTCGCCCTGCAAAAGACCTTCATATCCGTATCGGTAAGCGATGATCTCAACCTCGGGGGCAACTTGTGTGTAGCGCTCGATCAGCCCGCCGATCGCCGAGGAGAGGCACGGTGCGACACCGCCCGCTGTAAGCATTGCCACCTTGTTGACCATGTCGGTAACGTAGCCGACCCATCAGCGGCGGCGTCTAGTCAGCCGATCAGTCTTTGGACGGCTCCAGGTAGACAGCGCCAGGTCCACGAGAGCTCACGTAGTCATCTGGATTCTGCAGTGTGCATTTCTGCAGGCTTAGGCAGCCGCAGCCGATGCAGCTGTCCAACCGGTCCCGCAGGCGTTCCAGCCTTTCGATCTGTTCGTTGAGCCGACCGCGCCATTGGTGCGACAAGCGGGTCCAGTCGGCCTTGGTCGGCGTACGACTTCCTGGCAGGGTCCGCAGTGCTTGGGTGATCTCCTCCAGCGACAATCCGACGCGTTGCGCGGAGCGGATGAACGCCAAACGGCGCAGCATCGCGCGCTCGTACCGGCGCTGGTTCCCAGAGGTGCGGCTGGACGTGATCAGGCCGAGGTTCTCGTAGTACCGCAGGGCAGATGGTGCGAATCCGGAACGCGCAGACAGCTCGCCGATGGTCAGCAGATCCGTACGGTGTAACACGCCTGCCAGTCTAGCAATACCTAAACTTCACGTTAACTTCCACTCTTTGCTTGGCGGCAACTCCGCGTCGATTACTTGGACGGTGCATCATCTGCAGACGGTGCGGAGTCCGAGCAGGTGATGCTCAGTGTCGGCAGGGGAGCGGCGCCATCCCACTAGGCTCAATTTCATGGCCCGCTACTTCGATGTCCATCCGGACAACCCTCAGCCACGAACAATTGGCCGAGTGGTCGACTTACTGCGAGCTGACGGGCTGGTCGCCTACCCAACGGACTCCTGCTTCGCGCTTGGCTGCCAGCTTGAGAACCGGTCGGGCCTGGAGCGGATTAGAGAAATCCGTGAGCTGGACAGCCGGCATCATTTCACCCTGGTCTGCGCCGACTTCACTCAACTGGGGCGGTTCGTCCAGCTGGATAATGTGATCTTTCGCGCCGTCAAGGCGTTGACACCAGGGCAGTACACCTTCATTGTGCCGGCAACCCGCGAGGTTCCCAGACGCATGCTGCATCCCAAGCGGCGTACGGTCGGGGTGCGTATTCCTGATCATGTGGTCGCGCAGGCGATCTTGGCCGGGCTGGGGGAACCGCTCGTGTCGAGCACCTTGATCATGCCGGGGGAGGATCGACCGCTGACGCAGGGCTGGGAGATCATGGAACGCCTTGATCATCTCCTCGATGCCGTGGTGGACTCTGGTGAATGTGGCGAGGTCCCGACCACTGTGGTTGATCTTTCCAACGGCCAAGCCGTGATCGTACGGCGCGGAGCAGGAGATCCGTCACGGTTCGAGTGAATACTCACTCGGCCGCAAGGGCCGCTGCAAAGAAGATCACCCGAGGTATCGTGATCGGGTCAGGTAGCTGTGCCAGGCTCGACTCATGACCACGACTGGGTCGAGCAGGCTGATCGGGGAGGACGTTTCTTGGGACGTCGCAGCAACGCTGGGGACACTTTCGTAGCCCAACTGATGCGAAGCAAGGCGGCCGTTGAGCTGCTCGCTGCGGCGCCGATTCCACTCTTCCTGGTGCGATCGATCCTGGCGCGCGACAACGCGCGGGAGAACCGAAAGGACAGTTGGCAGCGATTGCGTGGACGCGACGAGGCCGCACGCTATCGGGCGGTCAGGAGCGCAACCGAGCACCATGCCCACGATGGATTCGTCCTCGACATCGGCTGCTCACAAGGGATCCTGCAGGAGGGTCTGAGGTACGGCCGGTATCTCGGCGTGGACAACTGCGAGCAATCCATCACGCTTGCCCGACGCAAGTGCGACCGACGGACGCAGTTCGTGTGCGCCGATGCGTCCAACTTCGTTGCCGACCAGCCACCAGATGCAGTGGTGATGAATGAAGTCCTGTATTACCTGCCTGATCCAATCGGCGTCGTAGCGCATCATGCGCGCCGACTGGCACCTGGTGGAGTCGTGATCATCTCCATCTATGCCCGGACCTGGTACTCGCGACGGCTACTGAGCGCCCTTGCACGGCGGTTCGACCTGCTCGAATCCACTCTGATCAGATCAGGCCACCTGGCTTGGACCGTGGCGGTGTATCGGCCGTCACCGGTGGGATGACTCTGGACCTCGCCTACTGCAGGTATCCCTCAACCTGCTGCGGGGGTCTGGCGTGCGACTCATCTGGGTCCTGCGCGAACTCCCGATGGGCGCGCCGCTGGCGTAGCAGATCCCAGAATTGATCAAGGGATTCCTCAAGGCCGTGAAGCCTCGCGGCGGCATCGCCGATCTCACCTGGGTTCTCCTGCATCTGGCGGCGCAGCTCATGCTCAGCATCGACCATCTCGCGAATGCGCGCGAGGATGTCGGAGTCGTCCATAAGACCCAGCCTAAGCGAGGCCTACGGTGGTCGAAGCCCAGGGCCGCCAAGGGGAGCATCACTGATGATCATGGCTCGCTCAGCAGTGGAAATGATCTTGTCGACGGCCCTTGGACGGGCTCAGGGCCTATCGGCTGCTATTGCGCTTGAACATCTTTCTTGCGGCTGAGGTAATGATCGCGAGTGTCAGGCGGCAGCTGTTCGATCGCGTAGCGGAGTGCCGTACGAGGCATCGTTGCGGCGTGGCGATCGAGAAAGTCTCGCAGGCGTGGCTCGTCCCGCTTCCCAGCTTCTCGAATCCAGCCACCAACCGCCTTTTGGACCAAGTCTTCGGGGTCGTTCGCGAGAATCTCCGCGATGCGGAACGTCTCATCTAAATCGCCGCGGCGTATGAAGAACCAGGTGCTCACGATGGAGGTCCGTCGCTCATACCAGTGCGGTGAGGCGGCAAGCCGATAAAGAGGCTCCCGCGACTTGTCCCACAGGTAGCCCCCGACGACGTGCGGGGCTGCCCGATCGACGAGGTCCCAGGTGTCAATCCGATCATGCCGTCGCAGGTAGAGATCGTAGAGTTCCCGCCGCCTGCCGTCGTGAGTTGCCTTCCGGCGGGCCTGGTAGTCCATGATGCTCACGGCGACCACTCTCGGCGGGTGGTCTGGCCTATCCAGCAGCACCTCAGTATCCGCAGGTGAGGCTGTAACGAAGTCCTTGGCCAGTTCGAAGAGCTGCCGCATCGGAATCCGACCAGGCTGTGCGGAGCCTGACGCATCGGCCGCACGCTGCAAGCTCTGCAACCTGGCGTCTAATTCCGCGACGGTCGAAATGGGCTTGGGAGGCGGACCCATGATCGCGCTTCCCTCAGCTCGAGATCCGGCGAAGAAGCACCACGGCCGGGCCGGCGATTTCAGACGGGGCGCTGATGTTGATCTTGACGTCGTCGGGGATGGTCAGCACTGCGCCAGGCGTCGTGTCACGGCTGCGCAAGCTATGCCACTCGACCGCGTACTGACCGGGCGCCAGCGCGATGGTGAACGGATCAGCCGTTTCGCTGGGCTGCAAGATCAGGTATGCAGCGCCCGGATTCGCCAAAGCAAAACCGGTCGAGCTCAGGTCGCCACGCGGTTGCATCGTGATCAGATTGATCTGCTCCGCGATGCCACGGGTGTCGCCCATGGCGTACCGGGCTGGCTCCAGGGAGTCGAAGGACGGCTCTCCCTCTGACGGGTCAGGCGGTACGCCGCCGCCGAGAATGCCCAGGTCATACAAGATCGGATTGTGGCCGCGAAGGAACGCCTTCCAGACCCACAAGGCGTCGCCCGAGAACGGCGAGAAGTGATCGGTGTCCAAGAGGACGACCTTGCTTCCGTCATTCGGCGGTGGGTCGGTGAACCAGCGGCCCTCACCCAAGGCGTCGTCGAATCCAGGCGAGATCCAATCAGCAGGGCTGTTCCACAGTGGCTCGTTCGCCTTGCTCTGATCGGCCACCGGATAGAGGTAGGTCATGCCGATGGGGTGTGGGTCGTATCCCATCTCCCGTTCGTATTCCTTCACGGTGTTGATCACCCAGTATTGCCACTGCGTGGAATCACCGATCGGCGTTTCAATCGAGGATCCGTCGGGGAATACGACCGAATCTGCGGCCTGGCCGGACGACTCGTTCGCAACTTCGTACACGACATTGGGAAGATCATGAACGGTGTCGATCACCTTGCGGACGTAGGCCAGCTGGAGCGCCTCGACACTGGGATCGAGGGGGAGAACCTGATAGTCGACGATCGAGGTGATTGCGATGTCGTTGACGTTGTTCGCGGCATGAAACGGATGGCCCTCGATGTTGTCCGGAACGGTCGTCAGGTGGAGGCTAAAGCCTTCAAACAGCATCACGGAGGCATAAATCCCTGCGCGTCCGGCGGCGAGCACGCGTTCCCGAATCCGATCGAAATAGCTCTGATCGAAGGCCGACAGATCAAACTTGGATTTCCCGTCCTTGGCCGATCCTGGTCCGGTACGCGGCCATGGTTGTGGCGTCATGCAAAAGTGCACGTTGGCCGGGGCAAGCTGGCCCCGGAACTGTTCCCACCGCCAAAGGCGAATGAAGTTGTGACCGCGCTCAGTGAGTAACGCCAGGTACGCGTCAAAGTCGAACCGCTCCGGGTCTTCCGGACAGTCGCTGCCAATCCCCAGCCCGTCATGGAGGTTGTTGTTGACGTGCGAGCCGGTGAGATAGACCGCCTCCCCCGGAGCAGCCGCGGCAGTGAAGTACCGAGGATTGGTACTGGAGACGGCCAGCGGGCCAGGCGGTTGCGTGATGCGAACTCCGGTGGTCATCGCAAACCTTCCTCTCGCAGTGTGGTTTCGGTCTCTCTACCCTGCGAGCAACACGATACGAACCCGTTAGCTTGCGCACGGACCAGACTGGGGACATGAGCAGCGACAAGGTTGTCGAACGAGTGGTTCGAGTACCGACCGCCGGCGTGCTACTCGACGGTGATCTTGCCATCCCGACGACAGAACGCCGCGGTGTTGTGCTTTTTGCCCACGGAAGTGGCAGTAGCCGTCATAGTCCACGGAATCGGAGCGTGGCGGGCGTCCTTCAGCAGAGCGGCTGGGCGACTTTGCTGCTGGACCTGCTGACGCCTCAAGAGGAGCAGGTCGACCTGCGTACGCGCGAACTGCGCTTCGATGTTGCCAGGCTCGCGAACAGGTTGACCGGGGCGGCGGATTGGCTGGCCCAGCAAAACGAGACAGCCCAGCTGCCCTTGGCAGTTTTCGGTGCGAGCACCGGCGCCGCGGCGGCGTTGATCACCGCTGCCGAGCGGCCAGAGCGGGTTCGTTTGGTTATCTCACGCGGCGGTCGGCCGGATTTGGCCGGCGATGCTCTGGCTCGCGTGCAGGCTCCGACACTCCTCATCGTCGGTGAGCGAGACCCGCAGGTGCGCCAGCTCAACGAGCGGGCTGCCGAACTCATGCGAGCTCCGGTGAATATTGAAGTGGTGCCAGCTGCTACTCATTTGTTTGAGGAGCCTGGCGCCCTGGAGGCCGTCATCGATCTGGCAGTGGGTGCCCTGGAGCGCAACGTCAGTTAAGCGCCTGATCCGTAGCTCCGACCGTGACGGCTGACCAATCGACGGCAGCGTCAAGTGTCCCGCTCGAGTCCGGGCACGACGGCCACCTTCATGCTTTCCGGGCTCATGCTGGTACGCATTGCGGCCGCAACCTGGTCCAACCCGAATTCGTGGGTGACCATCTCCTCGAAGGGATAGCGGTCGGCGAAGCGCTCCAGCAGCTGCAGCGCGGGCCCATATCCAGTGCTGGGGTGGTTCGTCAGGCCGAGGAGGCGGATGTTCTTGCTGCAAATGTGGCGGTGCACGTTGATGCTGACATCGCCGGTGTCGACGAAGTTGCCCATCTCGAGCATCATCCCGCCGCGCTTGAGCATCTCGATGCCTTCGATGAAGGACCTCGGTGTGTTCGCCATGTGCAGCACTACATCGGCTCCTCGTCCAGCCGTCAGCTCACGAACTCGGGCCAGGCGTTGTTCCTGCGTCGTCGATGCCACATCGAGGACTTCGTCGGCGCCGCAGCGCCGAGCCCAGGCCAGGCGGTAAGGGCTCAGGTCAGTGGCGATGATCTGGCCAGCTCCCATCATGTCGGCCTTGGCAATGTGGAGCAGGCCGAGCGGCCCGGAGCC
>Ga0193738_1000639_pt1 | contig 16602 bp, 22 predicted proteins | sample L2a1metaG_FD_144927 | JGI IMG/M metagenome (GOLD analysis project Ga0193738, IMG submission 144927) | Soil microbial communities from a riparian zone of the East river system, Colorado, United States - L2a1 | ecosystem: Environmental > Terrestrial > Soil > Riparian zone | place: USA: East River...
CGCAGTGGAACTTCGTAATTTCAAAAAACAGGCACACATTGCGCTTTCAATATAATCCAATTTCAATTTCACTCTGCGCTTTCACATTTCAATTGGAAGCAGTCAATGCAAACGAATACCAATTGTGTGGACGCTACTTGACTACAGCCACAGGCATGCATACACATTTCAACTTCAACATACCCTGTGCCGTTGCATGATGTGCATGCACTCTTACTACCCTTGCGCATACCAGTACCCTTGCAGTGATTACATCTAACAGTACTTCCGAATGTAAGTGACTTACTCATTAGAATACCCGCGAACATCTAACATAATGGCCGCTAACTGCACCGCATTCAGCGCAGACATCAAACCTGCTTGCCTTGGGTACAGGCTTCATCATTGAACCATTCTTCTTTTCATTGCAGGCTTTATGCGCTGCTCGTAAGTTCGCCGTTACATCTGATCCGCCTTTGCTATGCGGTATCACATGGTCCGCACTATTTGCACCAGCAAGGCCGCATAGATGACAGATACCATTATCTCTAGCTATCACCCTCTTGCGGGTCAGTTCCCATCCCTTGGGCATCCGTCTGCCAGATGGTCTCTTGCGCTGCGGTAGTCTGTTTCGCATTTTGCCAAATCTCAATTAGCGTATACGGTGCCCAAATCTTGCTTGCTGTCAATGTAGTTACTTGTGAGTCATCTACATAGCAAGTGCCCGTTAGGGCATCCAATACACCGCGCACCAGTTTGTCTAGATCGGGCGCTTTTGGGTATCCATGCCTTTTATCAATTGGTGCCCGTATGCCAAATGTAATTAGCATTCCCACGGGACCATTCAACTTTACCGCGCCTTGCAACTTCGCTTCCTTGCGTACTGCTGCACGCCATGCGGACAGCGCCGGTGCGTTGGCGTGCCTCACACGCGAGCACCCTAGACGCTGGTTGTAAACCGCTGTCATGCTCCCCTGTGATGCTGGCCTACCATGCACAATCAACCGTAGCACGCTAGAATGCCCCTTCAAGCCTTGTAAAGTGAAAAGCGGAGTGCAAGTGCACTCCGCTAGTTTACACCGCTTAGAATTGACCCTAGAGCGTTACTTGCCCTTTTTTACAGGGTAGGGCAGCACAGACTCAATACGAGAGTATCCCGCATCGTTGATAACGATAACCAACTGCACGGGCATACCGCTCAACACGCTAAAATCAATGTCCGTTCCAACCTCAATTGCGACACCCATTCCCGCAAGCCACTTACTAGCCTTGGTGCGGGGAGTGATGCGCGGGGAGGATGTGGCGGTAATCTCGACGCGCTCATCGCCATTGTCAGCAATGAAACGCCACAGCCAGTATGTACCGCTTTCGTTGTTCGCTTCCTCGATACCCTCAAACGTTGCAGGGTAGATACCTGCAGGAAGCACCGGGACGATATCTTCAACCGTTGCGCCGTAAATAGGCGTTGCCACAGTCTCTTACCTCTTTGTGACTTTTGCGGAACTTAGCTGCGTCGGTTCAACTGGAACTGGCCTTACGCCAGCCATAACATGCTTGTACCAGAATTGGTCAACCGCTTCTAGCATCCTCCTTTCCTTTTGTAAGTCTCTTACAACTGCGATGCTGTAGAAGGTGCTACCCACAAGGGCACACACGATGCATACATCGCGGTTCGTGCAAGCCATTTGCGCGCGTGCTTGCCATTCGTAGTGCGGGTGTAGGTCATCCTCTGACCACCCGTACATGATGCTAGAGACCTTTATCTCTACCAGCATTGGCTTACCCAACACGTAGTAATCGGGCGTTGCGCATAGGGACGTTGGCAGGTTGCCGTGCGTAGGCTTGTACTCGATAGTGCGCGTTGCGGCTCGTAAGCGCAGACCCAATTTCAACGCCGCATATTTAGCAACGTACGGTTCCATGAATGAACCAATTGCCATTGCGTCGTTCTGTCTGTGTAGATCAGACGCGGGCGTCATGAGCCTATCGTAAATCTTCGTTGGGTTGGTGTATGGATGCTTGTCTAGCAGCGCGCCAACCTCTGATGCGCTCACATTGCGCGAGCGCACCAGATCATTAGCGGGCGTCAATGCGGGCACAGTCTCTATGCCTCAAAATCGCTTGGGGACAGCAAGTGCATTTCGATCATTCGCGCTGCTGCGCGCTGGCTGGCGCTTTCATCATCACCATGTAAGCCAGTGATATACACAATCTGTGCGCCTGTTTTGCCGTCTGCAATCTCTACGGTTTCCCCGCCTTCAAAGATATACAGGCGCACCCGGAAGCCTTGCGCTACTGCTGCACGATGCAGCATGCGGAACGTTACTTGCGGCACAGTCACTTTATCCACCTTCTACGGAAACGAGGCAAGGCGGGCCATTGTGGCCCGCCTCGCTCGATTGTAAGTTACTTACTCTGTAGCCTCTGTGGTCTCTGCAGTCTCCGGCTCGCTGTCCGCAGCAGCAGCGGCGACGAAATCACGAAGGTTCAGAATTGCAGGGTTGATAACCTCCGCAATCTCATTGTAGATGTTGACGATAAACTGGCGGTCCGGGTCTCCGTCGTCGATGCTATCGACGCGTCCCATAAAGGCAGTGAGTGCCTTCTCAAACTGATCCGCAGTGACCTTCGCAGCGCGCTCCGCAGTGACCTCCGGCGCGGTTCGCGTTCGGGGAGTCGCCGCCTCTGCGGGCAGTTCCCCGGCCTCGATCATTTCCGTTCGGGTTGCCTTGATAATCTGCAGTGCACGAACCCTGCTCAGTTCCCAACCGAACTCACCAAAGAGATACTTGTCAAAGGCGGAATACTTGCGCTTGCCCTTCTCGTCTGTGTGCTGCTTCCAAAGGTCGAATGTGTGAATGATGGTAAGCGCGCGGTAGACGTTGCCAACCTTCTCAGTGGCCTTCTGCCAGTTGCGCTTGATAACGGTCTCCTGCTCCTTCAAAGCAAGAGCCTTAGCCTCTTTCGTGCTGGTGTCCGAAATGACCACTTCCCCTTCAAGTGCCTTCTCATCGGGGACGACAGTCAGGTCGGGTGCGTTCGTTGCCACAGTCTCTATCTCCTATCGGAGACAGTGCGTGCTAGCCTTTGTGGTTCGCTTGGCACTGTCTCTGCTTTCCTTATGTAAGTACCTTACACCTTGCAGTAAGGCTTGTCAAGTGTGTTGCGAAACCTTTACTTATCGTTGCTGCGGTCGTAGGTGTGCGAGCCACCCATCGAGCAGGTTGCAAGTCCGCGACCCTCGGGAGTGTGGCACTTGGTGCAAGCAACAGGCTTGGTAACCGGAGTGTTGTCGATAATCTTGCTGTTCATTGTTTGTCTCTCTTTCGCTCTGGCTTGTTTCCCTGACTCCCTTACTATATGTCAGTGGCTTACACTTGTCAAGAGTGTTGCGAAACCTTTACTTAGCGGGGGTCTCCGTTGTGATGGTGTAGGAACCGTTCTTCCAATCGCGCACCCGGCGGATGATCGGGTAGCGGGTCAGTTCGACCGCTGCGTCGATTGCTGCATCCTTGCTGTCAGCGAGGACAACGAGAACGGTGGTGGTGGTCTCGGTCCGCTTGATGATTGACAGTTCCATTTGTGTTTCTCGCTTTCGCTCTGGCTTGTTTCTCTGACTCCCTTATCTTAGGGCATTGCGCAGAGGGTGTCAAGCCTTCCGCGCATTGCGTTTCCTTATCCTCTGTCGCTTGGGAAAATCCTTGGCGTATGTGCCCAGCAGTAGCGAGACCCGCCCTCCTTGCGCCCGTAGCACACCGGGTCCATTGACTCGCACTGGTCTGCATACTTTGCAGTGATGATAGCAGCGTGCGCGATAGCCTCGCTGCGCTTGACCCGGTGAACGATGGTGTAATCGTCGCACGCTGCGCAGTTGCCGTAGTCTCCGCCTTCCGGCTCGTACTCACCCTTGCGAATGTCAACATAGCAGTTGCCGCAAACCTTAGCGATGTTGCGGGGAGTCTTGTCGTTCATTTGGCACTCTCTCTCGCTGTTGTGTTTTGCTGATGTAAGTACCTTACACCCGCTGCGAATGCTTGTCAAGCGTTTTCGCAAAATCGCGGACAGCAAAAAGCGCACCGCCAATGGGCAGTGTGCCGGTGAGACCGTCCGAACCCTCTAATCTACACCATCCTTTCTACTTTGGCAAGGGTAAAGTTGCATCCGTACTACCAATCTTGAATGCCAGTTGCTCCGCATTCGTCCACCAAGGCGGTAGCGGGATGGCGCGCAGTTGTTTGCGCTTCTCTGCCAACGCTGGTTGCAGGCGTTGCAGTTGATCCCGCTTGATCCTTGCTGCGAGTATCGCGCGAACCCTTGCGCGCATGCTCATAGTCCACTTGCGGGTTTCCTCCCATGTGCGCGTAAACACATAGGTGCCACCGCCTCGACCGCGCATTGTCGCAAGGTCGATAAAGCGCCATAGGTCAAGCCTTCTAAGGAAGCGTGAAACCGTAGCACGGGAGCAATGCGCTTCTGCTGCAATTCGCGCGAGTGTGTCGCGCGTCCCTCTGCGCCAATACTTCTGTACCGCGTGCCAAATCGCTTGCTGCTTGCTTGTCATCCAAACAGTACGCCCGCGATAGGTAACAGTGTAAATCGCTGCGTCCGGGTGGTAGGCCTGATAAGCACGTAAAGCACTTACATCGCCGCCTCCGACCCAAACCTCTCCCTTGATCGGAAAACGATAACCCGGATCATACCTACGCTGGCGGTTTCCTACCTTATGCCCTGCCCTGTCTAGGTTACTAAACGGGTCAGCGGTGCGCATTACACATCAGGTAAGTAAATGCGGGTTGCGTTTCATCATCGCCCACAAGCACGCGCAACACCTTGCAGCATCTTGTACAGACCCAAACACGCGGAAACAGCACAACGTCCCTAACTGGCACTCTCTGAAATGTAAGTGAATTACCTCCGGGCGGAGACTGTGCCAGAGCGACACCCGGAGGTTATGCATAGTATACAGTAGCTACTGTATAACTGTCAATTTAGCCATTTGCCGCCTGCCCAATTATGCGCGTCCCATTTAGCAGGTTTGCCAGATGCGGCAACAGCGGCAATAGGGATAGGGATTGCGGACCATGTTACGTGTTCCCAATCTGCATTATCCCACATACCGCCACCCGCAGCGGGCACCAACCATGAATTGAACACAGCATCAAGTGCCATATTTGACCCGTCTACCGTCCCCTTGGCATAACCGTCCATGTATCCCGGATCAGGAATTGCGGGCGGTATCGGTGGCTTCTCCGGCTCCGTGGGAGGTTCGGGCGGAGGGCTCTCAACCACCTTTGACACAGCAAAGTAAATTCCGGTACTTAGGTTTTCTGCCCAATCCCTGATAGACGACTCTGTGCACCATTGCCACCCGGACGCTAGCGGGTCACCAAACAACCATTTACCATCACTGTTTGTTTCAATTCCAATGATGCAAGCGTGCCCGCCGTCGAATGACTCCGAACCGGGCACATTACCTTCCCCTTGGATGATAACCGCGCGCTTGTCATTATGCGCCGCTTTCACTGCGGACCAACCCTGACCAGTTTTGATTGTCAGCGATTGATTACCATAGCGGTCCCATGCTGTACGTAAATCGTACAGGTCCGTACCGCCTTCCATGTCACTTTGATTATGCCTAAAATCCCCGCCCCAAGGACCGCTTTTGTCCTTGACGTGATACGCATAACCAAGCGCACCGCTTGTCATCGTGCAGTTTGACCACCCATGGTTTTCACCAGTTGACCCGCTTTCGCTTCCGTACGGTTCCTTTGGATCGCTAGAAGGGTTTTGCTTGCGCCAGTCCGGGCGGAACGAACCGCCAGTGTCAATTTCAGGAACCGTTGTCTGGTTAGATCGGTTGGGTTTCACGTCGCGCGGAGACAGTCTGCGCAAGCCAAGCCAAACCGCAAACCCTCTTGGAAGCCAACCAATAACGGTTACCTTCCATTCTGCAAGCATTACGCAAGCGTCCCAATTGCGATCCAATGAACCGTAACATTACCAGACGCCACGCCATCACCGCGCGAAATTGACAGTTGCAGCGTTGTGGCGGTAATGCCAGTAATGGCTACAGATGGCTTGGCAGAAATACCAATTTCCGCAATGGCAGTTGCATTAGGCTTGACGGCATATGGGCGCGGGAAGGTGACCACAGATGTACCAACAGCGCCGGTACTAACAGTGATAGAAACCGTGCCATGCTGGATGCCTTCTACCGCATCATGCACTTGCGCTCCCCATGCGCTCTCAATAGGTGCACCGGCTGCTGGTCTCTGTGCTGCAATGTCAGGCACTTACATTCTCCTATCTTTTGTGAGCAACCAAACGATTACCACCAGCGCTACAATTGCAGTTGAAATTACTCCCGCTGCAATTGCATTGCTCAATGCAAACGCTGTCGCTGCATTCATACTTCAACTGTTAGCGTAAGCCTCAACTGTGGACGGTTCCCGGCTGTCGCATGATGCCTACTGTAAATAGACGTTGTGTAACTGCTGCTATCCTCCCCGCCTGAATTCACTTTCAACCCATACTGCGATTGACCACCAAACCAAGCACGCGCAATGGCGGTTATATCAACTGCCTTTTTTCCACCGCTGCTGGCTGGCATTGACGCAGTGACCTTACCAGTTGAAGTAACGGAGGGACCGGGATACACCACAGCGTTTGACGTACCGAACCCACAAGCGACGTTATAGGTTCCTTCGCTGAAACTGCCAATCAACCGCGAAACACTAATCTTAGGGGATGAACCAAAAGCACCGCAACTTTCGGAACCAACTGTTAGCAGCAATTCCGCCTTATCAACTGAAATTACTTTCGTCCACGGGATGGACTGAAAACCAAGCACCGCGCGGTTTTTGGTTCCGTTGATATAGCCAATCGGAATGGTTGTATCCATTCCGTTCCCGTAGTTGCCGCCAGAATACACCAGACGCGCATCCTTCAAACAGTCATAGGTGCGCGTTACCTTTTGCGTATTGACTGGCGGGATAATAGGCGGTTCGGGTGGCTCTGGCGTTTCTGCTTCCTCCCATTCCCTAGCGGGGACATAGGTTAGAAGTTCTGCCGTCCACCCGGTGCCAGTGTCCCCAACAATTGCACCGCCAATCACGCGCGCCGCAATGTCGATTGAAGGCGTTACACTTTCAGCAATCAAATGCGCAATATCAATCATCCCAAGATCAAGAATGCTTTCTAGTGCATTCTCTGTCTGTGGGTACAACGTACCGGGAATGTATTGAAGTGCAGAGCCAGAGCGATCAGCGAGAACAGAGTCCACCCACACACGCGCATCGGGGACGGGATGATCGCGCGTTAGTGTAACGTCCCCGTAAATCTCCGCCTTGATACCGTCAATTGCTTCCACTGGCACAGTTGGTGCGTCATCATCAAATGCAATGACGCGGGTGTAAACGCCTTGCAGGCTTCCTTGCGTGCGAATAGTGCTAATTGGGATACCGTCTGCTCCGCCCGCCTGAAAGCCTGTATCCCGTGGGTTTCCAAACGACCGGAAGCGCAGTACGCCTGCACGATCGAGCCAGACAGCGTACAAGGCATCAAGAGCGGCGGTAAGTATCTGATCCCATGCAGACGCCACATCAGGCAAAACCGCGCCTACAGGCGGATCAGTTTCGCCAACAGGCGTTGCTTCAACTGTAACTAACTTACTTAGTCCAACGCCACTGATAAGCCACGCTGCACGCGCTCGCAATGTGTTTGGTGCAAGGATCAAACCGGCTGGTAGCGTAGCACCAACCAGCAATTGCACCATGTCAGTTCCGCGCAGTGTTCCGCGCTGCTCGATCAGATCATAGTCAACTTCGTCTATCAACCCTTGGCGTACAATTTTCCGCCCTAGTGTTGAATGAATGTATGAAACGCGAAGTGGCTTACCGGGTCTGATTGCAGTTGCAAAATCACTTGACCCATTGCTAGGGTCAAGCAATCTTTTAGGGTCATACGTGTTGACTACCCATGACCCTGCAGCGGGAACTGTCAGCACTCCGATTGGGTCATCTGCTCCCCATGAGGCACGGACCGCAACTGACTCTGGCGTTATGTCAATCCAATCCGTTGATGACCAGTCTTGTTCATCCCACGCTGCACTATCCCACTTGGGACCGATAGCACCGTAAATTTCAATTCGCGCGGAACCAATTGCGGGCAGGGGCGGTAGCGTCATCGCACACCGAACACTGCTGCGCTTCCATTGCGCCGCGCATAATCGCGCAGTGCCTTTGTAATCTTCGCTTCAATTACAGCAGGGTCACCGTAGATATTGAAGGTAACGCCACCGCCAGAACTTCCACCAGTTGCAAAAGTTCCTGCACTTACACCGGCTGGCGTTGACGTTGAATTGAGGAACGGAAGGCTAGGCAACTTGAAATCCTTTAGCGGATTGATGCTGCTAAGGAAATCACCAAGTTTGCTAATTGCCTTAGTTACCCATTCAATCAACTTGATAAGCCAACCAATAACGGTAGCCAGATTATTGCCCACAAATGTAAGGTACTTACCAATCAGTTTGAGAACTGGCACAAGCAACGGAAGCACTGCTTTTACCAATTGCCCAAACAGTTTTATCATCTGGATAACAATTGGCAAAACAGCATCAAGCACGGGGAGGAACACTTCCCCGATAGTCTCTGAAAGTTCCCCGAATGCGTCGCCCGCTTTTGCTTCCATTCCCGCAGCAGAGGAGGAATACAAGTCTGCCTGACCCGCTGCAAGTTCTGCAGCATTTCCGATTGTCTCTGTTGCGTTTGCGCCTTTCTCCATACCGGGAATTAGTTTCTGCAGTTTCCCATCCTGACCCGCATACGCCTTTGCAACTGCTTCACTCGCAGTAGCCAAATCAACGTTTGCAAATCGCGCGATATCTTGCGCTTGTGTTAGTAGGTCAGTTGCTACGCCAACGTCCTTGGTGGCGGTAACTAGTGACTGCAAGCCTTCGCGCGTTTCACTATCACTAAACGCGCGATCCTGCCCGGCGGAGATTGCCGCTTCAACCTGCTCTGTACTAGTTGCAGTTGCGGCACCCGCTGCTTTGATTGCTGCTTCTAGTTTCTTCTGTTCGTCCCTATCCTCTGCTGCTGCTTTCGTCATGCCAGCAATGGCGGCACCGGCTGCAAGTGCAGCGCCAGCAACTACAGTTACTTTCGCAGCGGTTGCAAGCATACCGCCGCCAAAATCCTTTACTTCTCCGCCCGCGCCGTCCAGCGCTTTACTAAGACCAGCAGTCTCCCCAACAATGCGTACGACTAATTCAACGCCGCTCAATTAGCCCGCCTTCCTACGCCTTGCCGCTCGATTGATGCGCACCTGACGGTCTTTGTATGCGGACAGTTCAGCAACAGTTAGGTTGCCCGCTTGGCTAGGAGGTAAGCCACTTACACTGGCGGCACCAACCACAATCGCAGCGCGCTTCGCTGCACGCTCTGCGACCTCCGGTTTTACCTCCCCGATAATCTCCAATTTCCAAGTGCACACTTCTGCAAATGTCAACGAAGGATCAGCACGCCTTGCAATGCACCAAGCCATTGCATACATAAGGCGCATTCTCTTTGATGTAGTGCCTTTCAGGATATCGCCCAATTCTGCAGGATCAACGTCAACAGTTTCCGCCATGTCTAACACTTCAAGCAACGTTAGTTGCGTTGCATCAAAAGTGTTTAGATCAAGCGTTGCGGACTTTGCATTTACAGGGTGCTCTGCTGCAATTGCAGTCAGATCAATTTGTGTCGAACCCTGTTTGCTCTGCAATGTCCCTGATTGCTTCTGCATACACTGCCTCTGTTCGCTCTGTGTTTCCTGCAAAGGCATTTGCGATTGCATTAGTTGGGTCGATATTATGCTCTGCCCAACCGAATTCCTGAATGCCCGCGTACTCTACATCATTTAGAAAATGTGCTTGCTCTGCTTCTCCATCAGTACGCCATCCCGCACGCAATGTGCCAGAGTCAAACCGGGTTGCAGATAGCACATCAGGCAAAAGCATTTCTGCTTCCGCCTTGTGTGCCTTTGACAAGTCTTGCAACTTATCATCTACCCTGTTGAAAGCGCGGGAAGCCTCTGCGGCTCCTTCCACTTTCATACCCTTACTTGCCATTATTCGGCCTTTGACTTACCAGCACGAGCAGCAGCAGTAACAGCATCCAGAACAGGCTTTGCCAGAAACGGGAGAGTAACTTCAAATTCTGCGAATTCCCCAACCGCTCCGCCGTAAGCAACTGGAACCAGTTTGACCTGACCAGTAACAGCGGGTGTCTCCGGTCCGGCTGTCGCAGTCTGCCCAAAGGCATTCAACACAACGTCAGCAGTTGCACCCGCATTGTCCCAAAGGAAACGAGCAAGGCCAGTAGACGTATAATCCTGACCAGCGCGCATAACGAGCGCGTAACTTTCAGGCTCGCTATTGGAAGCAACGTTGCCATCTAGCGTAGGATACTCGACCACATCGCCCGCAGACACTTCTACATGAACGTCTGCGGCGTCCCCCTGAAATGGTGCAGCAGAACCGGGCGGCGTTGTCGTTAGCGTGAACAGCGCAGTTTTCATGAACAGGATTGTTGCCACGTCAAACCTCTTGTGTTGTTTCAACTACGCCACGGCAAGAGAAGTATCTAGTACCTCCCATTTCAGCATTAGCGGGTCTGCGCCACACTGGATGGGACCAGCCTTGTAAGCCACTTACAGCATCGTTGCATTGCTGCACTAATGCTTCTAGTTCGTCAAACGTTGCTTCGCTGTCTGACCTACCAGCAACCGCCCAAATTTCCCAACGTTGCGTACGCCTACCGTTTGCTAATCCACTAGCGTCAACCCAAGGATCAGCAGGGAAAATGCGCGCGCAAGGTGCAGTAAATCTACCCATACCGTAGAAGGCATTTACGCCCGCTGCAGTCAACGTATCAAGTAGCAATTGCCTACTAGTCTTTAGCATTAGGCAATGCCCGGACCAGCAGAATATCGGTCAATCATCGGGCGAATTGAGTCTAGGTAATCGCGCGCGAACTTGATTGCTGAACCCTCTAGGTCCGCATAACCAGCAGATGCAAATTGCGCTTCTCTGCGCTTATACGCTTCTGCTCCGCCAAGCAGTAGTGCAACGTCCAATTCTCTAGATGGCGTAGGCGGAAGCGCGCCATTCAGTCTAACTGTCAGACCTTCAAGCAACGCTTCCGCTACCATGTCTGACCAGTCAGTATCTTCCGCAGTTGGCGTTTTCACTCCAACAAACGTTAGAATTTGTGCGCCGGTCAAACTAGCCATTTTACTTGTTGTACTCAGACTCAGAGTGTGCAGACGGGTCGTCTGGATGCTGCGCAGTTTCGAGTGCAACGTCATCAGGCGGAGTGCCTTCCTTCGTCACATCGTACCCAAGATCGGCCTTGGTAAGCGTCTGCTTACCAACGTCGCTAGACGTAGGCGTTTCACTCTCTGCGGTCTCGTGAATTTCAGCAGAGACCGCTTCCTCCTCTGCCTTCTTATCCTTAGTCATCGCACACGCTCCTTGTAAGTAACTTACAGTTTAGACGTTGGTGTAAGTGTAGCGGCGGACACCCTTAGGCTCTAGAACAGCAAAGGCGAAATACTGCCAGATAGCGAAAACGATTGACTGCGGGCCTTCACGCTCAATCAGGCGGATATCAAGCACCGCAGACTTCCACTGTCGCGCATCATTCTTACGCGCAACAATCTCATTCGTCGGAGCGAGAATCGCCCAAGCAGGCGTAACGGGAACACCGCCAATAACTGCACTCTGGAAGCCAGCAGCGGAACCCATCTGACCAAGTGCATTCACAGGGTTGACATACGTAAGCAGAGAACGCCCGATTGCATCAACTGCGCCGGTCAGGTTTCCCCAATCAGTAGCATTGACGAAAACGCCTTCTGCCGGAAGCATCCGCGCGCCAGCGCCACCAGCAGCAGCACCAGCGTAGTAAGCACCAAGTGCAGCAGCAATACCGTTGTGCAGATCAGCGCCAGCGCCACCAACGCCAGCGGTATCAGGAATTGCGCCGCTGGTAGGGAGCGCTTCAAGCACAAGCGCGATTTCGCGCTCCGTGTCCCTCATCAGAAGTTCGCGCAGTTGGTTCCCAATGATAACGTCTGTGCCCGGAGAAGCACCGTCAACCGCTTGCCGTGAAACAATCGTTTCACCGCCAATGGTCTTAGGCGTCATTGCAAGCGGTCCGGTCGAAACATCAATGTTCGGAACCGGCGCATTCTCTGCAGTCTGAACGTCCGTGTCACCAGTCACCGCGCCGAAGGTCGGAATGGCAATAGGGTTAGGTGCAGTGATAGGCGTAGTTGCGAAAAACGCGGACAGCGGTCCGGTATACGCAATGTCAGGGACGTACAGATCGGGGAAATTCTGCACGGGATACGCGCTGGCAATATCGCTGCTATCAACAGCGCGGTTCATCTGCTGCGCCAGATCAAGCACAAGTGCCTTGTGGCGGTGCAGACGCTCACTAGCAGCAGCATCGCGGTTCGCAGTCATCAGGTCTGCGAAATAGGACGTATCGCTATGCGGTCCGTAAACGGCCTCAGAGCGCGTGATAACGGCAGACTGGCCACCAGCGCCACTAGCAGCGCGCGAAGGCAAGGCGGTACGTTCTGCGTCCCTACGCTGCTCGTCTGCCTTCGCTGCAACAATCAGCGCGTCAATATTCGTCAGACGCCTAGAAAGCGTGTCAACGTCCCTAGTCTCATCGTCATCCAGAGAACGGTTCTCTGTCTCCGCAATCGCGCGCGTTGCTGCGATATTCTGCGTAATCTGATCCCTACGCTCAGTAAGCGCAGCAACAGTAAGGTTAGGCACCCTACTAATCCTTTCTGTGGCATGTGCCACGCTTCTCAATGCAACACGCGCCGTGCGATATGCTGGCGCATAACTGCCCGCAACTGCTGCCAATCTGGCACCCGCGAAATGTTCAATTACGTCCCCTTTGCGTCGGAACTTTCCCGCCACAAATTCAACGCTAACGCCATTGATGCCCGCAAGCACTTGACTCCGTGCGTGCGGTGTCTCCGGTACGTCAAGGTAATCCCCGAAAAACCATAGCCCGTCTGTGCGCTCTTGCGCTCGATTGATAACGCCAACTGGAACGCCGCCATCCACACCATGCCTGTTCAGGTATGCGATACGCTCGCCCGCGTTGATGGCTGAAACTGCTTCTGCGAACGCTCCCCGGATAAAGCGTTCCTTGCCATATGAAACGGAAATCGTTTCATTGAATGGAAGCGCCATTCCCTCAAACCGTCCGGGTGTACCGTCAACGTCCCTAACCTGAATGCTTCCAAGTGTGGTGGTCTGAATGTCAGGCACTTACAATTTCCTCCGGCGCTTCCTCTGCTGGCGCTTCCTCCTTGGGTGCAAACGCAGTCACAACACTAGCGGCACCCGTTCCTTGCGCTTCCACTAGTGCATCAATTGTGTCGTTGGGTGCCAACCCTTCCTCGACCCGTACCTCGTCAGGAGTCATCCAAGGCTTTGCACCGGTTGCAATCGTCCATGCACGGAACCTGCTTTCCTGACTGGCGCGTGTTAGGCGCGTCATGTCAATTAGCATGTACCGCTCCTCTGGCAAAAGATCGGAAATCAGGTCTTGGATAGGATCGTAGTAGCCCGACAAAGTAAAGCGATCAAGCGAAAGTGCCTCATCCTGCACATTGCTGTATGTCATGGATGAACCGGGCGGATTGACGTTGACGTAATGTGATGCAACGCCAAAGAGGTTTGCAACCTCTGCAGCAATGTCGCGCCGTGCTTCAACTGCAAGCGCTTGCGAAACATCTGCGCCCCAAGGATCAGCGTGTGCGCCGCGCCCAAGCACAGCGGGATAGTCCGGGCCTTGTGCCCTTCTGTCGCGCCAACGCTGCGCAATCAATTCTGCTTGTGCGTTATCTAGTTCCTGATCCGTCGTAATCTGTGTAACTGGCGTACCGCCCGCTTGCCAGTAACGCGAAGTGTAAGCATCGCTCGCCCATGCAGACATTAGCGAATTACGCGCCATTTGCAGAATGCCTTGCAAGTGCACTGGCACTCCGGGCCAGAACGCAGACCGCACCGGAATAACCGCTTCCCCTGAAACGTTGCCCGCAACGCCACTGATACTGTATTGGGTTGGCGGGAACACTCCCCAAGGATCAACGAAACCGGAGGCTTGAATAGCCTCCTTTGGTAGCGGGATAAGTGAACCGGGGACGCCTTCGTCATCAACGCCACCAACCATGTAAATGTACTGCACATCAGTAAGGCACATGGATGCAATGACACGCCAAACCCATTCACGACGGGTCATGCTTGCTGCGGGTCTCTTGACAATGCGTGAAACAACCGGAAGCCTACTGGCTGGCTCACCTTCCCATTCCGTCCAACGCTGTCCCGCAATTGCATTTGCAATCAGCATGACGCATCTACGAACAGCGGAGACGCCCGCTGCTTCAACTACCGTCAACGGAAATGCGGTTGAAGGAATTGCGAGGCTAGAAAACATAGTGCCTAGCATCCTGCTTTCAGGATGACTAGGCACCGGAACGGGCACAATATTGCGGTTGGAAGTTTCAACAGATCGGTTGTGCTTCCTCTTTCCCATAGTGAAAGTATAGCAGTTTAGAAAACTGTAAGCAACTTACAAAAATACCTGAACAGGCTTGACTGACTTAGCGGCAATGGCAACTGCCAATGTTGCGCCAATCACTCCCGTAATTGGGACGTTACTAATCGTCCAACGCCACGCACCTTCGTTCCCAACAAACCGCCTTTGCGCACTGGCTACTTGTGAGTCTAGGAACGGGTCATCATGCGCAATACGTTTTGCCGTAACTGCTTCTGCAAAATCAGCACATGCCATGATATTTTTCGCTGCTGTAATTGCCTGATATGGCAAGCCAGTTTCTACTGCGTGCCTTTCCAACGCTGGTGCAAGCGCAGATGATGCAGCATAGACCACTGCATCTAGTTTCACTTTGGCTGCAATCTTTGCAATCTCGCTAGTGAAATCAGGCGCAGTTAGCGGGCGATCAGTGCGCGCGAGCAAGTGCCTATGTACCTCAATCCCTACCCTACCGTCATTGCGCAATGCAGCAACTATGATGCTTCCCTCTGACCATGTACTAAGTACGTCAACGGCAACCACATAACCACCAACAACACCAGCAGGAGCAAGCGGCGTTGACAGTCTGCACGCTCCCCATGCGGCAATTGAAAATGGCGCATCCACCCGTTCATCGTGCCACCGGTTCAAGCGTTCACGGACCCACGACCCTTTAGGGAGGATGCCATACTCGCTTGTAATCAACTGCCGCGAAAGCCTACCGCCGCTAGCAAGCGAAGGGTTAGCCTTCTCTAACTGGTCCCAATCTAGCCCTACGTCATCGTCATCCGCACGCCACCAAAGACCCATAAATGACGTGTCGTGCTGCTCCGCATTTGTACTCTGTCGATACAGTTTGTCATGCATGGCACGCAGCAAAACACTATCCGCATACCCTGCTGTACTGGTCATTAGCATCTGTGAATTAGGGATCGCAACTTGCGCCGGGGACAGTACTTCGTACGTTGCAAATGTGGTCTGCGTTAGTACCTCATCAAAGCAAATCAGACCCGGTGAAATACCGCGCGCGGAACCGGGCTGTGACGTTGCTACGTCCACCCTAACGCCGTTCAATTCAATCCCGGTGTATTGTGTCGCTCGTGCCCGCGCAACGCCTTGGCGGCGTGCTGTGTGACCCCACCCGCTAATCTCTGCGTATGTCAGTACATCGCGCCTAATGAAATCGTACGGAATGCGCGCTTGCTTGGCGTCATGCGCAGCAAGCAAAATAAAATCCCATTTACGAAAGGTGTCCCATTTATGACCCTCATCCAAAAGCCATCCAACAAAGGCACGAACGATAACGCTTTTACCATTCTGTCGCGCCACTGAAAGCACCACAGTTCGCGCAAGCAAATTCATATCTGCATCGTGTTCAAGCGCTCGATACAGTGCGTACTGTTGCCATGCATCCAGTTTTATTTTCAGTCTGCGTTTTGCCCAATTGACAACACGCGGACCGAAGGAACCAGTAGCAAGTTCACTGCGCGGAGACTCTAACGCTGGCGGTGTATGGCCCGTTGGTTCACCGTCCCAACTTTTCATTCTGTATGCTCCCCAAGGCACACTCGCTGCGCTCGTTCTAAAGGCCTTGTGTTCGCATGAATTGAAAAGTGCGGGACGGCTCCCCGGCTGGCCCGCTCCCTGTTGTAATTCACTTACAAATACCCAATGATGTACGTTGCTGCAAGACCTATAACTAGGCCTCTGGCGCACGCATCCAAAACCCATACGTGCACACCATAGAATAGCGGACGGCTAACGTCCGTGCAATCATCGCACATAGTCACTGAATGTTGCGCTTTCAATATCAACCGCTCTAGTTTCACAATTGCACAGCCTCAAAATTTACACGCTCTAAAACCAACGCTAAGGCGCCCAAATCTCGGAGTGGCACCGGAGCCCACCCGGCCCGCTTACATCGCTCTCCGTCGATCCTAGCGCGTGTGAGCGCATGTGCGCCCGCCCGTGAACCGCGCGCGTGAGGGACAGCGAAGTCAGGCACACTTTCACTTAG
>Ga0193738_1000640_pt1 | contig 16593 bp, 12 predicted proteins | sample L2a1metaG_FD_144927 | JGI IMG/M metagenome (GOLD analysis project Ga0193738, IMG submission 144927) | Soil microbial communities from a riparian zone of the East river system, Colorado, United States - L2a1 | ecosystem: Environmental > Terrestrial > Soil > Riparian zone | place: USA: East River...
CAGGGAACAGCCGCGGGCAGTTCGTCGTGCCCGATCCGTTGTAGTACTCGAAGCACGGCGTACCGAGGGGGTTGACCGCCCGGTTCTCGGGTGTGAACGAGTACCAGACCTCAGGGTCGGTGATCGGTGGGCTGTTCTCGAGCCCGGGCTCGACCGTCGGGCCACCCTCGAGATTCCACCGCGAGTCGTTCGGCGGACCCTGTTGAGGGTTGTCGCATTCGTGCACCTGTGGTGGGTCGTCCAGTGGCTGGGAGGTGACGAAGTTCCACCGGTAGTAGGGCAGGTCGGTCTTGTAGCAGAGCGGCCAGCCGTAGTTCGACGGCTCTCGAACGACCATGACCCGTCCCGTGCCGGCCGGACCACGGAAGTTCTGCGGGGTCTGCGAGTCCGGCGAGTAGTCGGTGATGTACGCGACGTCGTTCTCGTCGACCTGGATCCGGAAGGGGTTCCTGAAGCCCATCGCGTAGATCTCCGGCCGCGTCTTCTCCGCTCCGTCCGAGAAGAGGTTCCCGGTCGGCACGGTGTAGGCGCCGCCCGCCGTGTTGGCCTCCGCCGGGCCGATCTCGCCGTCCTTGACGGTGATTCGCAGGATCTTGCCGCGCAGGTCGTTCGTGTTCAGCGACGAGCGCCGGGCGTCGACGTGCGGCGCGTTGAACAGCCCGGTCGCGGTGAGCTGGTCGTTGAACGGTCCGAAGCCACCGGAGCCGCCGCCGCCGGCCGGCGTGTCGTCCCCGGTCACCAGCCACAGGTTGTCGTTCTTGTCGAAGTCGATGTCACCGGCGACGTGGCAGCAGGCGCCGCGGTTCACCGGCACGCGCAGGATCTCCTGCTCGGAGGCCGTGTCGAGGTGCGCAGGTGTGGTCTCGGTGGCTTCGACGAACTTGAAGCGCGAAAGCTGGAAATACCCCACCCACGGGTCCCACACTGCCGGGGACGTGCCGGTGTTCGGTGCGTTGGCGGTGGGCGTCGTCTGTGTGACGATCTCACCAGTGGACAGCTTGACGTCCTTGACTGTCGGCGGCGAGTAGTAGAGGTAGACCCAGCTGTTGCTCTCGAAGTCGTTGTCGATCGCCGGGCCGTACATCCCGTCCTCGCTGGCCATGTAGACCGGGATCTGGGCCAGGACTGTCGTCGTGTTCGACTCGGGGTCGTGTAGCCGGACACCGCCACGCCGGTCGGTCTGGATGACCCGGTCGTCTGGGAGCACGTCGAAACCGATCGGCTCACTCAGGTTCGGTGGCGCAGAGATCTTCGTCTGCTGGTAGTTCGCGAGCACCGTCGCGCCGCAGTCGCTGTAGACAGGGTCCGACTGCCCGGCCGCCCATACGATCGCCCCACCGAGGTGTGTGCGGAGGTCGGTCTCGTTGTAGCTCGCGGCCGTGTTGCCCAGGGCGGTGTAGAACGAGCGGCCGCCCTGCCAGTCCTTGCACCAGGCCACCGGGTGGTCGAAGCCCATCGTGCCGCCCGTGATGCCGGTGAGGCTGCCGCCCCACGGCTGGACCTCGAAGGACCCGAGGTCGTCGACGCGTTCGACGACCGTCGCGAGGACGTGACTCTCGCCGCGGACGTTTGTCTCGAAGTTGTACCAGGCGTCCGTTCGGGTCCAGTACTCCGGCAGGTCCTTCGACGCGTCGTGGACGCGGTCGGCGACCTTGATGGTCCCCGGCTGGACCTCGGTCTTGCCCGAGGCCCGAGTGCCGAGAATCTCGGTGAGGAAGTCCCACTCGGGCGCGGTCTCGATCGCCGAGCCGATCCCGACGAAACCGCCGCCGTTGCGGAAGTAGCGCTCGAACGCCTCCTTCTGCCCGGTGTTGAGCAGGTCGCCCGTCGTGTTGAGGAACACGACGGCACGGAAGCGGCTGAGCTGATGGTCGACGAAGCGGGTTGGCTCATCGGTCGCCTCGACGGCGAAGTTGTTGTCCTTGCCGAGCTGTTGGATGGCCTTGAAGCCCGCTTGGGTCGTGGCGGACTTCTCCTCCGGACCGCCCCAGAAGACCAGAACCCGGTAGTCGGGCAGCGCCGCCGAGGCGACGCCGGTTGGGAACAGGGGTACGGCGACGGCAAGCGCGCTGGCAAGCACGAGGAGTCGGCGTGGCGACTGACGCATGGTGTCCTCCAAGGCGGTGTGCCTGCCACGTGGGCACCGAGGCTCCACGCAACTCGGAACATGCTGGTGGTGAGAGTAGAGGGCTTTAGCCACGTGAGCTAGAGATTTCGACGATGTTTCTCAGACTTTGCACGGAACGTGTGGAAAGATTTGGCCCGATACGTCAGCCTTGCCAGCACTTGGCGGGCTGGGGAGGATCGGGTCATGCCTGCTGTTGCCGGAGTGGACTCGTCCACTCAGTCGTGCAAGGTCGTCGTCTGCGATGCCGACACCGGAGAGGTGCTCCGGGAAGGCCGAGCGTCGCACCCAGACGGCACGGAGGTGCACCCTCGGCACTGGTGGTCTGCACTTCAGCGGGCTTCCGACGGTGTGCTCGACGGCGTGGCCGCGGTCTCGGTCGCCGCACAGCAGCACGGCATGGTTGCCCTGGACGAGGCGGGCGACGTGGTTCGACCGGCGCTGCTGTGGAATGACACCAGGTCGGCCGGTGCGGCGCGCGAGCTGATCGACGAGCTGGGCGGACCGAAGGCATGGGCCGATGCCGTCGGGTTGGTGCCGGTGGCGAGCTTCACGGTGACAAAGCTCCGCTGGCTGGCCACGCACGAGCCCGACGTCGCGGCGCGTGTGGCCCGCGTGTTGCTGCCGCATGACTGGCTGACCTGGCGGTTGTCGGGTGCCGGCAGAGAACCCACAACTGACCGTGGCGACGCTTCCGGTACGGGCTATTGGTCGGCGGCGGAGGGCAGGTACCGCACCGACCTCCTGGAGTTGGCCCTCGGATTCGCTGTCACGGTGCCGAGGGTGGCCGGACCGGCGGAGCCGGTCGGTGTCGTTGCTGACTCGACCGTCGGCGCCGCAGGTGCGGTCGTGGCCGCCGGGACCGGCGACAACATGGGCGCGGCCCTGGGACTGGGGATCGAGCCAGGCGACGTGGTGGTTTCGCTGGGCACGAGCGGAACGGTGTTCGCGGTCGCGGAGGCGGCCTCGAACGACGCCGCCGGTCTCGTCGCCGGGTTCGCCGACGCCACCGGGCGGTTCCTGCCGCTGGTATGCACGCTGAACGCCGGCCGGGTGCTCGCGTCGACGGCGACGATGCTCGGAACCGACCTGGCCGGCCTTGACCGGCTGGCCCTGCACGCAGCGCCGGGTGCCGGTGGGTTGGTCATGCTCCCTTATATGGATGGTGAACGAACGCCTGATCTGCCGGACGCCACCGGGTCGCTGATGGGCATGACGCGGGCCGCGATGAGCCCATCCAACCTGGCCCGAGCATCGGTCGAGGGCATGCTGTGTGGACTTGCTGACGGTATCGACGCGCTGGTGGCACAGGGAGTTCCGGTGCGACGGGTGCTGTTGATCGGTGGCGCTGCACAGTCCGCCGCTGTCCGGGTGGTGGCGCCGATCGTGCTCGGCGTCCCGATCGTCGTGCCGACACCCGGGGAGTACGTGGCTCACGGGGCTGCGCGACAGGCGGCCTGGGCACTCAGTGGTGGACCGGCTCCGCCAGCGTGGCCGACGCCGGCGGGTGCAGTCGACGCCGCCACGGCAGGCGCTACGGCTGCCGATGCCGAACGAGGGCGCGAGGTGCGCGCCGCGTACGCGCGGTGGCGTGACTTTGTCCACGAACTGCGTTAAGTCCGACCTTGAGAGGTCGAGGATCTATTCGAAATCCACATTACGATCTGATCACGGCGTGCGCGCGGCGGTCGCTGGTCGTCGCTGGATGATGCGCCAACCGCATGGTGAGCTCGCAAGCCATGCTCGAGGCAAAACCGCAGGTCACTGCCTGGCTCGTGGTCATGAATCGAGCGGCTCTGCGAGGCTTTGCCACCGCGGAAGGCCCGATACCGCCCCGGTGTCATCGGGCTGTCATGCCGAGAAATCACGGCGTAACTCTTGACCGTCCCTCGCTGCCTTCTTAGTTTGTTGGTCCAACCGACGAACATGAGTGAGCTAGCTCACGCGGGGTTGGGAGCGACGTGAGCGCGGCGTGGCCGGAAGGGAGTCGTCCATTGAGCGACGCGCAGCCTTCCAACCGCATTGCTGCTCCGGCTGACCAGGTGTCCCTACGCCGCCACAATCTGGCCGTCGTCCTACGGAGCCTGCGTGACGTCGGGTCGCGTTCGCGGGCGCGGATCGCCACCGACACCGGGTTGAGCAAGGCCACCGTTTCCAGCCTCGTGGCAGAGCTGGCGGAGTTGGGACTCGTTCGCGACGGGGAGGTGGAGCGCGCCGGCGGGATCGGACGTCCGGGACAGGCGGTCGAACTCCATGGCCGGGTATGTGGGTTGGGTGCCGAGGTCAATGTCGACTACCTGGCTGTCCTCGTCCTCGACATGCGCGGTGACCAGGTTCTGTACAGCCGGATCCCCTTCGACGTGCCCGCCGCCGGGGTCCGGCGGACGCTGGATGAGCTTGCGAACTCGATCGAGGCGGCGATCGCAGTGGCGAGCCGGCAGGGTCACGACGTCGCCGGCATCACGGTTGCCGTACCCGGGCTGGTGGAGACCATTCCCGGGGTGCTCCGCTACGGTCCGAACATCGGCTGGCGCGAGGTTCGGATCGCCGACGAGCTCGCGGCCCGGTTGGCCAAGCCGGAGATCTCGGACTCCGCACGCACTCGTGCAGCGGGCGGTGGGCCGTCCGGGGGTGGCGTCACGATCCGGGTCGACAACGACGCCAACCTGTGTGCTCTCGCCGAGTACGTGATGGGGGCTTCGGCCGGTGCATCCGATCTGGTGTACCTCACCGGTGAGATCGGCGTCGGTGGCGGTGTGATTTCCCAGGGTCGGCTGCTTCGCGGGGCCGACGGGTACGGCGGCGAGGTCGGGCACATGCCGATCGCCGAACCTCTTCACCTGTGCGGGTGCGGCCGGCGGGGCTGCTGGGAGACCGCCGTAGGTTTGGCTGCTCTTCTGCGTGAGGTTGCCGACCAGGGCGACCCCGTGACCGACCCGGCGGTCGACCTCGAGGTGCGGCTGGCAGAGATCCGGAGACGCGCCGAACTCGGTGACGGCCGAACGCTGCGTGGACTCGAGGCAATCGCGACCAGCCTCGGACTCGGGGCGGCGATCCTGGTGAACATCTTCAACCCGCGGGTGCTCGTGCTGGGCGGATACTTTGCCGTTCTCGGCGATTTCTTCCTCGAGGCGATGGAGACAGAACTCGACAAGCGAGTGGTCGCGACCGGGCGCGGCCGGTGTCGGGTCGAGTTGTCGACGCTGGGTTTCACGGCGGCTGTTCGCGGCGGAGCTCATGTCGCCGTCGAGGCCATCTTGGCCGACCCGACGTCGGCCGTCCGTGCTGCGATTCCTGCCGACGTCGGTGGAGGGACCCCATGACAACGGCACTGCTGCGGATGCACGGCATCGTCAAGGAGTTCCCCGGCGTTCGCGCCCTCGACGGCGTCGACCTGGAAGTGGCGCCCGCGGAGGTGCATTGCCTGCTCGGCCAGAATGGCGCCGGCAAGTCGACGCTGATCAAGGTTCTGTCGGGCGCTCATCAGCCGGACGACGGGACCGTCACCTGGCAGGGCGAGGACGTCCGGCTGGCCAACCCGATCGCGGCGATGCGGCTCGGCATTGCGACCATCTACCAGGAGCTCGACCTGGTCGACGGTCTGACGGTCGCCGAGAACATCTACCTCGGACACGAGCTGAGCACGGCCGGGTTGTCCCGGCGCGCCGATGCGCAGCGCGGCGCGGTCGATTTGTTGGCCCGACTCGGCCACCCGGAAATCTCCCCGCGCTGGGAGGTCGAACGCCTCTCCGCCGCAGGCAAGCAGATCGTGAGCATGGCCCGGGCGCTCTCCCACGACGTGAAGCTCATCGTCATGGACGAGCCCTCCGCCGTCCTCGACCAGGAGGAGGTCGCCCGGCTGTTCCGAGTCATCCGCGACCTCACCGGCCAGGGCGTGGCGGTGGTCTACATCTCCCACCGGCTCGAAGAGATCCGCCAGATCGGCGACCGGGTCACGGTGCTCAAGGACGGTCGGACGGTGGCGACGGGTCTGCCGGCGAAGGAAACGCCGACCGCCGAGATCATCCGGCTGATGACCGGCCGGTCCATCGAGTACGTGTTCCCTCCGCGCGGGAACGAGCCGGCGGTCCCGGACGCGATCCTCGAGGTGAGCGGGCTGACCCGGCCGGGCGAGTTCTACGACATCGGCTTCGAGGTCCGGCCCGGTGAGGTTTTCGGCCTGGCCGGCCTGGTGGGCTCCGGACGCTCCGAGATCCTCGAGACCGTCTTCGGGGCCCGCAAGGCGGCCGCTGGATGGGTCAGCGTCAACGGCAAGCGGCTGCGTGCGGGATCGGTCGATGCCGCCGTATCCGCGGGCCTCGGTATGGCGCCCGAGGAACGCAAGAGCCAGGCCCTGCTGCTCGAGGAGAGCGTCGTCAACAACCTCACCGTCGCCTCCCTGTCCCGGTTCGCACGCGCGTCCTTCGTCCAGCGTGCCGAGGAGTTGAAAGCCGCCAGGGAGCAGGTCGAGGCTCTCGACATCCGTCCGGTCGATCCGACCCGGGAGGCCCGGACGCTGTCCGGCGGTAACCAGCAGAAGGTCGTGCTCGGCCGATGGCTGCTGACGGGCAGCAGAGTGCTGCTCCTCGACGAACCGACTCGAGGCGTCGACGTCGGTGCACGCAGCGAGATCTACGCGCTGATCCGGCGGCTGGCCGACGACGGTGTGGCCGTGCTTCTGGTCAGTAGCGAGGTGCCGGAAGTGCTCGGCCTGTCGGACCGCGTGCTGGTCCTGCGCGAAGGCCGGCAGGTCTACCAGGGCCCGGCCGACGAGATCGACGAGTCCCGGGTCCTCGACCTGGTCATGGAAGGGAGTGCCGCGTGAGCGAGCAGACCACCCCGCAATCGGCGGCCGTCACCCCGCCCCCCGACGAACACCGCCGGGTCGAGAAAGCGGCCGAGGAAGCCGGTCGACCGGCTTCGGCACTCACGAGGGTGATGGGGAGCTCTGTCGGCCGAAACCTCGGCCTTGTCATTGCGCTCCTCATTCTGATCGTCGTGGGTGTGATCACCGCGGGCGACCGGTTCGCGAGCACCGACAACATGCTCACCATCCTCCGACTCGCCTCGGTGATCGGCGTCGTCAGCATCGGGATGACATTCGTGATCATCGGCGGCGGGATCGACCTCTCCGTGGGTGCGATCGTGGCGCTGTCCTCGGTGTGGGCGACGACGCTGGCGACGCAGACCATGGCGGAGGACACGCATTGGCTGATCATGGCGTTCGCCGCGCTCGTGGTCGGCTCCGGTTGCGGTGTCGTCAACGGGCTGCTCATCGCATACGGGCGGATGGCACCGTTCATCGCGACGCTGGCCATGCTGGCGGCAGCACGCGGCCTGGCCGAGATCATCTCCGACAGGAAGACCCAGATCATCAGCGTCCGCGAGTTCGTCGACTTCTTCAACGGCAGCCTGCTCGGCATCCCGGTCCTGGTCTGGATCTTTGCCTTGGTGTCCGCGATGGGCTGGGTCCTGCTCAATCGGACCACCTTCGGCCGGCGCACCGTCGCGGTCGGCGGAAACTCCGTCGCCGCCAGGTTGGCCGGTATCGCCGTCAAGCGGCACACGGTTCTGCTCTACACGCTGCTCGGTTTCGCCTGCGGCATAGCCGCTGTCATGCTCATGGCCAGGACCACGACCGGAAGCTCGACCCACGGGTTCCTGTACGAGCTCGACGCGATTGCCGCGGTCGTCATCGGCGGCACCTTGCTGACCGGTGGGCGAGGGACGATCGTGGGCACCGTCCTGGGCGTACTGATCTTCACGTCGCTGACCAACGTCTTCACGCTCAACAACCTCGACACGTCGACCCAGGCCGTGGCCAAGGGCGTGATCATCGTCCTGGCCGTGCTGCTACAGCAGCGCGTGGCCGCGCGCAACGGATCCCCCTGACACCCCGACACGGGATCCGCCCCGTCCTGCCCGTCCCGACGACATCGACACGAGCCGGATCGAATCCGGACCCAACCACCGCTAGGAGAAGAAGCCATGTCCGTACGAACCAACCGGCCGTTCCGCAGGCTGCTCACGACGACGGGCGTGGCCGTCGCCGGCATGCTCGTGGTCGGCTGCACCAGCAATGAGCCCGACGACGAGGGCGACGGCGGGTCGGCGGCAGAGGAAACCGGCGACGCGGCCACCAGCGGCAACGACGAGCCCGGCGAGACCGTCACGATGGCCTTCTCCGGGCCGCTGGCCGACCACGGCTGGCTCGCGGCCGTCAACAGCTCCGCCGAAGAGGAGGCGGCGAAGTACGAGGACATCGACCTGCGGGTGGCCGAGGCGACCAACGACGCGAACCTGCAGATCAGCCAGATCGAGACGTTCATCAACGAGGGCGTCGACGCGATCGTGCTGCTGCCTACCGACGGTGCACAGCTCACCGAGGTGGCGACCCGCGCGATGGAGGCCGGCATCATCGTCGTCAACGTCGACCGGGAGTTCTCCAGCCCGTTCGCGGCTCGGGCGACGATCCTGGGCGACAACTACGGCATGGGCGTCTCAGCCGGCACGTACGCCTGCACGCTGATCGAGGAGAACGACATCAGCGATCCGGTCATCGCCGAGATCGCGGGTATCGACTCCCTGCCACTGACCCAGGACCGCTCACGCGGCTTCGCTGACGCGCTCGCCGCCTGCGACCAGACCGTCGACAACCGGGTGGCCGCCGAGTTCACCGTGGAGTCCGGTGAGGAGCAGGCCTCCAACCTTCTCCAGGCCGCGCCCGAGATCGACGTCGTGTGGAACCACGACGACGACCAGGGTGTCGGTGTGAAGCAGGCCTTCGACAACGCCGGCCGGGACGAGTTCTTCTTCATTGGCGGCGCCGGCTCGTGCAACGCGATGCAATGGATCCAGGACGGCGAGATGGAGGCCACGGTGCTCTACCCGCCGACGCAAGCCGCGGACGGCATCAAGTTGGCCCGCCTGATCGCACAGGGCAAGAGCATGTCCGACCTTGTCCAGGTCGAGGTGCCGCGCCGCGTCGTGCTCAACGCACCGGTCGTGACCCAGGAGAACGTCGACCAGTACACCGACCTCTGCTTCGAGTCCTGACCAACCCTCCCGTTGATCATGGAGAAGTGGGGCAATCCTGCGGACAGGAACCCCCACTTCTCCATGATCAACAGGGGAGCGGAGGCTTGACCGACACCGACGCGCAAGGGGCGTAGACGCAGATGACCGTTGAGAGCAGGCCGGCCCTCGGGATCGGCATGGTGGGCTATGCGTTCATGGGGGCGGCCCACTCGCAGGCGTGGCGGAACGCGCCGAGTTTCTTCGATCTCCCCCTCGTACCGAGCATGGCCGCCATCGGAGGCCGCAACCGCGATGCCGCTGCCGCCGTGGCCCGGCGGTTTGGTTGGCGGGACGTCGAGACCGACTGGCGCGTGTTGATCGAGCGTGCCGACGTCGGGCTCGTCGACGTGTGCACGCCGGGCGACACCCATGCCGAGATCGCGATCGCCGCCCTCGAGGCGGGCAAGCATGTGCTCTGCGAGAAACCCCTGGCCAACACCGTCGCCGAGGCCGAGGCGATGGTGGCCGCGGCCGAGGCGGCCACGGCGCGCGGCGTCCGCTCGATGGTCGGGTTCACCTATCGGCGGGTTCCGGCGATCGCGCTGGCCCGCCGCCTAGTCGACGACGGCCGGGTCGGCGACATCCGGCACGTGCGCGCCCAGTACCTGCAGGACTGGGTCACCGACCCGGAGGCGCCGCTGTCGTGGCGGCTTCAGAAGGACCGGGCGGGCTCCGGCGCGCTGGGCGACATCGGCGCCCACATCGTCGACCTCACCCAGTTCGTCACCGGGGAACGCATCACCGGCGTGAGCGCGCTGCTCGAGACGTTCGTCAAGGAGCGCCCCCTGCCGGAGTCGTCCAGCGGCCTGTCCGGCGTCGCCGGCAGTGGGCGCGGCGCTGTGACCGTCGACGACGCCGCGGTGTTCCTGGCCCGGTTCAGCGGCGGCGCGCTCGCGACGTTCGAGGCGACCCGGTTCGCCGCCGGGCGCAAGAACGCGATCCGGATCGAGATCAACGGCTCGGCTGGGAGCCTGGCCTTCGACCTCGAGGACATGAACGTCCTCCAGGTCCACGACCACACCGCTGACCCCGTGACGGCAGGCTTCACACGGGTGCTCGTCACCGAGCCGGTGCACCCGTACGTGTCCGCGTGGTGGCCGGCGGGCCACCTGCTCGGCTACGAGCACAGCTTCACCCACCAGGCCGTCGACCTGCTGACCGCGATCGCGCAGGAGCACGACCCGGAGCCCTCGTTTGCCGACGGCCTCGGCGTGCAGCGTGTGCTCGCCGCGGTCGAGCTGAGCGCGGCCAAGGACAGTGTTTGGACGGAGGTGGGCGGGTGAACGATTTCAACCCCACGAGGGACGACCGGTTCAGCTTCGGATTGTGGACGGTCGGCTGGCGGGGCGTCGATGTGTTCGGCGGTGCGGTCCGGGCGCCGCTCGATCCGGTCGAAGCGGTCGAGAAGCTGGCCGGGCTCGGAGCGGCGGCCGTGACCTTTCACGACGACGACCTGGTCCCCGTCGACGCCACTCGCCAAGCCGCACTCGACCGGTTCAGCAAAGCGCTGGCCGACACTGGCCTTGCTGTCGAGATGGCCACCACGAACCTGTTCGGACACCCGGTCTTCAAGGACGGGGGATTCACCGCCAATGACCGCGACGTGCGCCGCTACGCCCTGGTCAAGGTCCTGCGCAACATCGATCTGGCGGCCGAGCTCGGCGCCCGGACGTACGTCCTGTGGGGCGGCCGCGAGGGTGCCGAGTCGGGTGCGGCCAAGGACATCGCCGCGGCGCTGGACCGGTACCGCGAGGCGATGAACGTCCTGTGCTCGTACGTCCGCGAGCGTGGTTACGACATCCGGTTCGCTCTGGAGCCGAAGCCCAACGAGCCCCGCGGCGACATCCTGCTACCGACGGTGGGCCACGCGCTGGCGTTCATCGGCGAGCTGGACGAGCCCGACCGCGTCGGCCTCAACCCCGAGGTCGGCCACGAGGAGATGGCAAGCCTGAACTACGCCCACGGCATCGCCCAGGCGCTGTGGCACGGCAAGCTGTTCCACATCGACCTCAACGGTCAGCACGGCCCCCGCTACGACCAGGACCTGCGCTTCGGCGCAGGCAACCTGCGTGGGGCCTTCTGGACGGTGGACGTCCTCGACGGCGCGGGGACCGGGCCGCGGTACGACGGATACGTGCATTTCGACTACAAGCCGCCGCGGACCGAGGACCTCGACGACGTGTGGGAGACCGCCCGGGCCTGCATGCGCAACTTCCTGATCCTGCGGGCGAAGGTGCGGGCCTTCAGGGCCGACCCGGAGGTGGCCGAGGCCCTCACGGCGGCGAGGGTGCCGGCGTTGTCCGAGCCCACCCTCGATCCGCACGAGTCGCTGGAGGTGCTTCGCGCCGAGTCGTTCGACGTCGACGCCATGGCGGCCCGCGGCATGCATTTCGAGCGGCTCGACCAGCTGGCGATTGAGCACCTGCTCGGTGTCCGCTGAGCCGACCGCGCAGACAAGGAGCGTTACCGAGATGGCACGACCGATCACGCTGTTCACCGGCCAGTGGGCTGACCTGCCGTTCGAGCAGGTGTGCGTGCTGGCCTCCGAGTGGGGCTACGACGGCCTCGAGATCGCCTGCTGGGGCGACCACTTCGAGATCGACAAGGTGTTGGCAGACGACTCCTACGTCGCCGGGCGCAGAGAGATCCTGGCCAAACACGACCTCCAGGTATGGACGATCTCCAACCATCTGGTCGGCCAGGCGGTCTGCGACGACCCGATCGACGCCCGGCACAAGGACATCCTGCCGGGGCGGATCTGGGGTGACGGCGACCCCGAGGGCGTGCGACAGCGTGCTGCCGAGGAGATGAAGGACACCGCGCGCGCCGCGGCCAAGCTCGGCGTCGACACCGTCGTCGGGTTCACCGGCAGCAAGATATGGAAGACCGTCGCAATGTTCCCGCCGGTGCCGGCCTCGATGGTCGACGACGGCTACCAGGACTTCGCCGACCGGTGGAACCCGATCCTCGACGTCTTCGACGAGAACGGCGTGCGCTTCGCCCACGAGGTGCACCCCTCCGAGATCGCCTACGACTACTGGACGACCGTGCGAACGCTGGAGGCCGTCGGTCACCGGAAGGCGTTCGGGCTCAACTGGGATCCCAGCCACTTCGTGTGGCAGGACCTCGACCCGGTCGGCTTCCTGTGGGACTTCAAGGACCGCGTCTACCACGTCGACTGCAAGGACGCGAAGCGGCAGGTCGGCAACGGCCGCAATGGCCGGATGGGCTCGCATCTGCCGTGGGCCGACCCGCGCCGAGGCTGGGACTTCGTGTCCACCGGACACGGTGACGTGCCGTGGGAGGCGTGCTTCCGGATGCTGAACACGATCGGCTACCAGGGCCCGATCTCGGTCGAGTGGGAGGACGCGGGGATGGACCGGTTGGTCGGCGCCCCCGAGGCGCTCGAGTTCGTACGCCGCATGGCTTTCGACCCGCCTTCGGCAGCCTTCGACGCGGCGTTCAGCTCGACGGACTGATCACCACCGGGAGCCATTCCTCGAGGATCGACACCTCCTGGGCGGCGGCACTGTGCCCCCGCTGGGGCTGGCAGTCTGGAAATTCGGTGGGACCAATCGGGCCGGGACACGGCACACTGGATGTCATACCCCATCCGAGGCGGTGGCCGTGTCGCGCGGAACGATGCGAGACCTGGCAAGGGCGTCGTCAATTCCGGCGCCCCGTCGACCCGAGCCCGACCACCCCGCCGGCGAGCCGGCACTGACCGATCTCGCGCTGGTCGATGCCGGTCCGGATCCTGTTCCGCACCTCCGGACCACCGACATCGCACTCGTCGAGGACGAGCCGGTCGAGGTGGAGACGGTCGTCGTCCGGCCCTCCTGGGGGTCCTCGGAGCGGGCACCCGACCTCGTCCGCCAGTACCTGCGCGAGATCGGGCGGGTCCCGCTGCTCAAAGCGGCTGAGGAGGTCGAACTCGCCCGGTCGGTCGAGGCCGGGCTGTTCGCCGAGGACCGCCTCGAGAACGCGGTCGGCCTCGACGAGACCCTGCGCTCGGAGCTACGCCAACTGGTGCTCCTCGGCCGCGAGTCGAAACGGAACCTCATCGAGGCGAACCTCCGGCTCGTGGTGTCGGTGGCGAAGCGTTACGTCGGCCGTGGGCTGCCGTTGCTCGACCTCGTCCAGGAGGGCAACGTCGGGCTGATCCGGGCGGTGGAGAAGTTCGACTACATCAAGGGTTACAAGTTCTCCACCTACGCAACGTGGTGGATCAGGCAGGCGATATCGCGTGCCCTCGCCGACCAGAGCCGCACGATCCGGATGCCGGTGCACGTCGTCGAGAGCATGAACAAGGTGCTACGGGTTCAACGGCGGCTCCTCCAGGAGCTCGGCCACGAGCCGACGCCCGAGGAATTGGCCGCCGAGACCGGCATCGAGACCGCTCGCGTCATCGACCTGCTCTCGTTCGCGTACGAGCCCATCAGCCTCCACACACCGGTGGGCGAGACGACCGATAACGAGCTCGGCGACCTCATCGAGGACGGCGACTCCGAGACACCGGCGGAGTTCGTCGCGCAGCTCATGCTCAAGGAACACCTCGACGAGGTGCTCGACTCCCTCGGCGAGCGCGAACAGGCCGTGGTGCGGCTGCGGTACGGCCTCGACGACGGGGAGGCGCGGACCCTGGAGGAGGTCGGGCGCCACTTCGGCGTCACCCGCGAGCGGGTGCGCCAGATCGAGGCGAAGACGCTGGCGAAGCTACGGCGCGGCCGATTCGCTGGCGCGCTGCGCGAGTACTTGCGCTGACCGCCGCGCACGGAGCGCGTCACCCCTGTCCGCCGAATCCGGGCTCACGAAGCTAGTGTGATCGGGCGGTCCGGTCCTGTTCCGAAGATCGAGGAGGGTGTCGTGCGGGGATTTCAGCGTGCTGGTGTCGTACTGGCGTTGGGAGTTCTGGCTCTCAGCGGTTGCGGGGGAGAGGACGACGACGGTGCGGCGGGATCCGGGCCTAGCGCAACAGGCGAGAGCGCGGCCACGCCGTCCGACGAGGCGCCCACTGGCGACGCAGACAGCTTCTGCGCGGAGGTGGAAGCGGCGCGGGACCAGCTGGACAGTGTGATGGACAACGAGGCCTTGGTCGATCCGTCGGCGGCGCTCGACGTGGTCGACGAGGCGCTCGACACGATGCGCTCGATCGATCCGCCGGCCGAGATCGCCGAGGACTGGGAGGCGGTCACCTCGTTCACCGACGACATGATCTCCGCGCTCGACGACATCGACGTGACCGACCCGGCAGCTCTCGAAGAACTGAGCCAGGATCTCGAGCAGAATGCCGAAGCGCTCGAGGACGCGGCTGACCGGGTCGACCGGTACCTCGAACAGGAGTGCGGGATCACACTCTAGGTTTGGGGGATGGCCAGGTTTCTGCGCCGTTCGCGGCGGGTCGAGGACGTCGCGCTGGACGACGGTGAGCGCACCCTCGCCGCGGCGTCGTCGCCGGCGGGCCCGGTCGTGGCCACCGACCGGCGGCTGCTCATCCCGGTTCCCGGTGGCTACCACTCGATCAGCTGGGACCGCGTCGACCGGGCCAGGTGGGACGGCGACGCCGAGGTGCTCGTCGTCGCGGAGACAGCCCCGCTGGGATCGCCGCATCGCGATCACCGGCTGAGCGTCGAGAACCCGCGCCGCTTGCTTGACGTCGTCCGCGAACAGGTCACCGCCAGCGTGGTCATCACCAGGTACGTGCCGGTAAACGGTTCGCTCGGCGTTCGGGTGACCGGCCGGCGTCGGGGCGACAGCCTGGGCTGGGTCGTGGCGGTGGACGACGGGTTGCGCATCGACGACCCGGAGGTACGGCGACACGTCGACGCGGCAGTGGCCCAGGTGCGGGCCGAGGTCGAGCCCTTGTCGGGTAGGGAGATCGGGCTCCCGCGGTTGGACTCGAACCAACAACCTGCCGGTTAACAGCCGGACGCTCTGCCAATTGAGCTACGCGGGATTGGTCCGCCGACGCGGGCGGCCGACACAAAAGGATATCAGTGCGCGTGCCGGCCGCTTTCGGCAGCGGCCTTGCCCGCTGATCGGATCGCGAAGGAGGCCACGATCTCGGTCAAACCGTTGAGCAGCAGGTAGAAGCCCACCAGGTTGACGAACAACAGGACCTCTCGCAGCGGGGACCCGACCGCCCAGGCGCCGAGCAGGAACATGACCACACCGAGGACGATGTGCAGCCACCACCAGTCATACGTGGGACCCAGGAAGGCGTCGACCACCGTCAGGATTCCGCCGAGAACCAGGTACCAGGCGAGGAAGACGGCCATGACGCGCAGCGTGACGTCCGGCCAGACGAAGGCGGCGATCCCGGCAGCGATCGCAAGGAGGCCGCCGACGTAGAACAACCACCGCCAGCTGTCGACCCGGCGCGCGACGAGGAACTGCGTCAGGCCGCCGAAGATGAAGGCGATCCCGGTGAGGATGGCCAGGGATAGCACGGAGCCAGGGCGCAGACTCAGAACGAACAGGCCGTAGAGCACCGACACGATGCCTGCGACCAGGCCGAGCCACCACAGCCGGGCCGCATCGGCGGGAAGGTTGCCGTCGTCGCTACTGACCGTGGACATGGAGCCTCCTCGAGTTTTGGTGGCCGTGGAGGACCGGGCTGCCTCCGTCCTCGACTGCGAGAGCCGTACCTCCAGTTGACCGGTTCCCGCGCGCCGTTGCCTCACCCGTTACGGGTGAATGCTCTCCGGGTGGGTCACACCCGCTCGAGTTCGGTCGGAACAGCGATGACGTCGACCATGGCGCCGTTGCGGAGGACGGTGAGTGGCAGCGGTGTCCCGATCGCGTCGGAGAACAGCAGCCGCTGCAGGCTCTCGGCATCGGCCACCGGCGCCCGCCCGGCGGACAGGACGAGGTCGCCGGACTTGAGCCCGGCATGGTCCGCCGGGCCGCCGGCGACGACCTGCACGATGCGAAGGCCGCGCTGCTGGCCGGTACGGGTGGCGACCGGCGCGGGCACCGGAGCCGGCGTGCTCACCAGCCCCAGGTAGGCGCGCCGCACCCGGCCCTCCCGCATGAGCGTGCCGATGATGCGGTGGCTCGTCGCGTTGATCGGAACGGCGAGGCCGAGACCGATGCCGGCCACTGCTGTGTTGATGCCGACGACCCGGGCTTGGGCGTCCGCGAGCGCACCACCGGAGTTGCCGGGGTTGAGCGCGGCGTCGGTCTGGATGACGTCCTCGACGACGCGCGCGGCCTGGCCATGGCGGGTGGGCAGCGAGCGGCCGAGGCCGCTGACGACGCCCGCTGTGACCGAGCCGGCCAGCCCGAGCGGGCTGCCGACCGCGACAACGAGCTGCCCGACCCGCAGCGACTCGGCCTCGCCGAACCGGGCTGCCTTCGGCGTCGTGCCGCGCGCCCGGACGATGGCCAGA
>Ga0193738_1000641_pt1 | contig 16591 bp, 14 predicted proteins | sample L2a1metaG_FD_144927 | JGI IMG/M metagenome (GOLD analysis project Ga0193738, IMG submission 144927) | Soil microbial communities from a riparian zone of the East river system, Colorado, United States - L2a1 | ecosystem: Environmental > Terrestrial > Soil > Riparian zone | place: USA: East River...
CATTTACAAAGGACGGCACCTGGAAGCGGACTTCGACGCGGTGTCGATCGCCGTGGACGGGACTGCGGTGCGCCTGACGCGGCGCGAGTTCGAGCTGCTGCGGTTCCTGGTGGAGAACAGGAACCGCGTACTTTCACGCGACCGGTTGCTGGAGCGAGTGTGGGGCTACGACCGGTCGATCGAGACCCGCTCGGTGGACGTGCACGTCGGCCGGCTGCGGGCCAAGCTCGGCGCCGCGGGCGAACAGATCGAGACCGTGATCGGCCTCGGCTACCGCTTCAACGAGGCCGCGGAGTACGCGGACGGCCGCGGAAAGTCTTTCAGCGGGTAACGCCCGGCACCCACCCGGCGTCTTCGAGCTCGTCGATCTGCAGGTTGAACATGTTGAGCGCGCGCTCGACGCGGTGCCAATCGGTGTAACGCACTTGCTTCAGGACGCAATCGTCCTGCTCGTCTCGGACCTCCCATCCCGAGACGCCCAGGTCCCGGATGGAAAATTTCCTGGTGTGACCTGCCCGATAGAGCTCTTTCGCAAACATTACCTGTCCCCGGCGCTGATGTGGACCCCGATCTTTACTTGAGCGCGCCGGTTTTCAGCGTAAACACCGTGTAAACATCGCTCGGGCAGAACCCCGATTTCCGGCTCAGCGGGCGCCGTAGACTTTGTGCGCGACGTCGGGAAAGTCGGTGAAGAGCCCGTCGATCCCGGCGTCGCGGAACCTCCGGAACTCCTCCTCCGCATTCCCGTTGTAGCCCGCCGGCAGGAACTCCTTGTCGATCCGCAGCGTGTAGACGTGCACCAGCAGCCCGAGCGCGTGCGCGCGCGCCACCAGGTCGGTCGGCTGGCCCGGCTGGCCGGACTCGCTGACGGGAATGATCAGCTTCTTGTCCGGTCCAATCCCGTCCGCGTAGGTCGCAATGTCCTTGAGCTTCTCGGGCGTCACCATGCCGGCTCCGGCGGCGAGTTGGATCAGCCGCACCGCGGTCTTGCCCCGAAGCGTTCGCAGGTTCTCCTGCTCGAAGGACTGGATGAAGACCGGCGCGTCTTTTCGGTTCCAGCCGTACTTCTCGAGCGAGGCGACCAGCTTTTCTTCGAGCGGCAAACCGATCGAGCGGAAGTAGGTCGGGTGTTTGGTCTCCGGATACACGCCGATCGGACGATTCAGCTCCCGGCCGAGACGTTGGGCCAGCTCGACGACCTCGTCGAAGGTCGCGACCTGGAATTTGCCGTCGTACTCGTGCGATCGAGCCGCGAGCCGCTCCTTCGCGCGCAGCGTTTTGATCTCGGCGAGGGTGAAGTCTTCCGTGAACCAGCCGGTGATCGATTGGCGGTCAATCGTCTTGACGCGCTGGCGATCGGGAAACCTGGCGGCGACGTCAGTCGTGCCGCCGATTTCGTTCTCGTGGCGCGCGATGAGCACCCCGTCCTTCGTCGAGACGAGATCCGGCTCGATGAAGTCTGCGCCCATTTCCGCCGCGAGTCGATAGGCCTCGAGCGTGTGCTCGGGCCGATGCCCGCTCGCGCCGCGGTGGCCGATGATCAGGGGTCGGGGCGTGCCTGCTGCCGATGCCTGGAGCATCAGCAGCAGGATAACGGCAGCCCTTACCACAGGAACTTGAATCCGAACTGCAGCTGCCGCGCGTCGTGGGTCGACGTGATCGTGCCGAAGGCACCGGCGCTGCGGTTGCCGTTGGGCGCGCGGAAGTTCGTCTTGTTCAGCAGGTTGAACGCCTCGAATCGGAACTCGAACCTGGCCGGTCCACCGAGCGCGAAGCGCTTCGAGATCGCCGTATCGAGCTGCCAGAACCTGGGCCCGGCGACGATGTTGCGGCTGGAGTTACCGAACGGAGCACTCGGATCCGTCGGCGCCGAGACGCAGTCCCGGTTGAACCAGTTGGTGATCGTCTGGTCCGCCGCGTACGGGTCGCAGCTGACGTTGGCGCGAAAGTTATTCGCACCACGGAAATCCGACGTGATGCCAGAAACCAGGAACGTCGCGGGCGCCGTGTAGGTCAACGTCACGCGCTCGCCGGCATGGAACCGGTTGACGCCGGCCAGCTGCCAGCCGCCGATGATGGCGTCGAGCAGCCCGGTGGCGCTCGAACCCCACCGCTGCCCGTTGCCGAACGGCAGCGCCCAGGTGAAGCTCGTCGTGCTGTTATAAGGCTGGTGATACTCGGACAGGCCGAAGTCCGCGTCGAGGTTGCGGAAATCCTGCGGCGCCGGGAAGTTGCCGTTCGCGTTCTCGAGCGACTGCGATCCGTTGTCCTTCGTCTCCGACAGCGTCAGCGAGCTGAGCACGGTGACGTCGCGCGACACGCGCCACTCGACTTTTCCCTGGAACGCCTTGTAGCGCGACTTGCCGCCGTTGAACGCATACGTGATGTCGGCGAAGCCGGGGATCGGGCGGCGGGCCGCCAGCCCAATCGTGCCGGCCGCGTTGTTCGGGACCGCCTGGTTGTAATTGGCGAACAGCAGCATGTCGTCAGCGCGATTGCCGACGTAGGCGACGTCCACCAGCAAGTTGCGCCGCAGCTCGTGCTGCAGCGACAGGTACCAGCTCTGCACCGGGCTCGAGTGGAAATCCCGTGGCATGTAGGTGATGTTTGCCGCCGCCGGGTTGAACTGCGAAGGATCCGCAAACCCGGCGGGATACCCCTTCTCTGCAGGCAGGAAGGACGCCGCGTTCGGGTCCGTCTGGTTGGCGACCGCGTTGACGACCTGCGGTCCGTTGATCGGCAGCACGTCGCCGCCGCCGGCGCGGCTGAAGTGCACGTAACTGACGCCGTAGCCACCGCGGATCGCAGTGCCCTGCCGGAGGGTATAGGCGAAACCGAGGCGCGGGCCGAAGTTGTTGCGGTCGGGATCGATGAGCGCCCGTTCCGAAAGCGATCCGTCCGAGGCCTTGACGATGGCGTTGGCGACGGGATCGTAGTTCGACAGGATGTTGTCCTTCTCCCAGTACGGCGTCGAGTACTCGTAGCGGACGCCCAGGTTCAGCGTCAGCTTGCTCGTGGCGCGCCAGTCGTCCTGGATGTAGGCGAAGTGCATGTTGCGGCGGAGGTTCGCGACCAGCACGCTGCTGAGCGCGTACTGCGCCCGCAGGCCCAGCGCGAAGTCGGCGAGGTTAAAGAGGTTGCTTGCGGCCGCACCGGCGGGGCGCGTGAACGAGCCGTTGTAGGCGTCGCGGCCGTAGAGCGGATTGACGTCCTGGACCTCGGTCGAGATCCACTGCATCTCGTAGCCGGTCTTGAGCGAATGCGCGCCGGTCGTCCAGGTGTAGTTGACCTTCGGGTTGTAGACCGTCGGGTACTGCCACTGCGGATTGGTGGCCTGCCGTCCGAGATCCGAATAGCCGGTGATCACGATGGTCGGCAAACCGCCTGAAATCCGCGGATCGTTGGGGAGACCCGGCAGGCCGAACTGGTCCTGCGCGCTGGCGCTGCCGAGCGCCGGCGGGTTCTTCCCTGCCTGCGTCCACGAGTAACCGAAGCGCGCCTCGAAGAGTGAACGGGTGCCGGGCGTCCACGTCGTCCCCAGCACGAGCTGACGGTTGTTCGCGTAGATGATGCCGTTGCCCGAGCCACCCGACGGCAACGGGATCACCGGCTGGTCGAACGTGTCGAGGTTGCGGAAACCGTAGCGCCCGAACACCGACATCGCCGGCGACACCTGCAGGTCGATCTTGCCGTTGGCCTTGTTGTAGTCCGCGGTGAATTCCTGCAGCGTCACGTAGTTGTTAGCGTTGCCGGCCGCGGTGGTGTCGGGCAGGCCCTCGAAGACCTTCTGCGCGAACGGCGTCACCGGGATGCGCGTGCCGGCCGGATAGATCGTCCCGGTGCGCGGGTCGCGGACGTCCACGGCGAAGATCCCCTGGCGCTGCTGCGGCGTCGCGATGCTCGCGATGCCGGTGACCTTGCGCGTCTGGCGCTGGCCTTCGTAGTCGGCGAAGAAGAACGCCTTGTTGCGCACGATGGGACCGCCGAGCAGTCCGCCGAACTGGTGGCGATCGATCGCCGGCTTGCCGGCGGCCGGCTTGAAGAACCCGGTCGCGTTCAGTGAGTCGTCGCGCAGGAACTCCCACGCGCTCGCCTGGATGGCGTTGGTGCCGCTGCGGTAGCTCACGTTGATCGTCGCGCCCGCGGCGCGGCCGTATTCGGCGCTCATGTTGTTGGTGACGACCTTGAACTCGCCGATCGCATCCGGCGTCGGCTGCATCACCTGGTTCGAGAAACCCTGGTTGCTGGTGCCGTAGGCGTTGTTGTCAACGCCGTCGATCAGGAAGTTGTTGAAGACGCTGCGCAGACCGTTGACGTTGAACGCTCCTTCACGCGGCGTATTCCCCGTCGTCAACGAGCTGCCGCCCAGCTTCACGCCGGTGGTCAGGAGCGCGAGTGATGAATACTCGCGCGAGATCAGCGGCAGCGCGCGTGTCTGGTCGCCGCTGATCACCTGTCCGCGCTGGCTCGAGTCCGTTTCTACGAGCGGCGAGGCCGCGGTGACCTGCACTTTCTCGCTGAGTTGCGCGAGCGACATCTCGAGATCGACGCGCAGCCGCGCCCCGACCTGTACTTGCACACCGTCCACTAACGCTACGGCGAAGCCCGCCTTCTCCGCGGTGACGACGTACTGCCCTGGCTTCACCGCCTGGAACTCGAAGTTCCCGTCCTCCGACGACGTCTTAATTGCCGAGATGGCCGTATCGACCGCCGTCAACGTGACCTTCGCGCCCGGGACCACTGCCTTGGACGCGTCCCGCACAGTACCGACGACAGTCGCGGAGTCGAACTGGGCGCGGGCCGGCACGGCCCACGCGAGGAGCATCAGGAGAGACAGGCACACACACCGCTGGACGATTCGCATGGACACCTCGTTCGGGGCGATTCTATCGAAAATGAGCATAGCTGAGCCATGTAAAGGTTATGCAAGCGAACGGGAAACTGTGGAAAAAATGGGACGGCCGGTACCCGGTGATCGGCCGGGGCTGCGGGAGCGTCGGCCACGGAACATCCGTCCGCGGCCTGGCTCCCCCCCGGAGGAGGAGGACCGACCACCGGCCACCGGCCGGCAGCCACAGAGTCTCATCCACAGATCACGATCGCGCGACGGGGTGGTTTCGGCCGGGTAAAAAAGGGCCACGGATGAACACAGACGAATGCAGAACCTTCTTTAGCCGTGTTTATCCGTGTTTATCCGTGGTGAGGTACAACCGTGTTTATCCGCGGAGTAAGATTCCCGGATGCACGACGTGCTGACTCTCATCCTCGGCGGCGGGCGCGGAACGCGGCTCTTCCCGCTCACGCACATGCGGTCGAAGCCGGCGGTGCCGATCGGTGGCAAGTACCGTCTGATCGACATCCCGATCAGCAACTGCCTGCACGCCGGGCTCAAGCGAATCTTCGTGCTGACGCAGTTCAACTCCGCCTCGCTCAACCGGCACGTCGCCCAGACGTATCGGCTCGACATGTTCTCTGACGGCTTCGTCGAGGTGCTCGCGGCCGAGCAGACGCCCGACAGCTCGGACTGGTTCCAGGGGACCGCCGACGCGGTGCGACAGGCGGCCCGGCACTTCACCGGCTACGACGCCGACTATTACCTGATCCTCGCCGGCGATCATCTCTACCGCATGGACTTCACCGAGCTGATCGACGCCCACATCGAGAGCCAGGCCGACATCACGATCGCGGCGCAACCGGTCACCAGGGACGACGCGACGCAGATGGGGATCTTCCGGTTCGACGGGCTCGGCCACATCAACGGGTTCGAGGAGAAACCCACGGCCGAGCGGCTCGCCGAGATCAAGAGCAGCGCCCCGAAAGGGGCGGCCGTCGGCGGCCTGTCGAACGACAAGCCGTTCGTGGCGTCGATGGGGATCTATGTGTTCTCGCGCGAAGTGCTGATCGAGACGCTGGAGCGGCCGGGCATCGACTTCGGCAAGGAGATCATCCCGGCGGCGCTGCAGTCGCTGAACGTCCACGCCTACCTCTACCGTGGCTATTGGGCCGACGTCGGCACGATCAATGCGTTCTACGACGCCAACATCCAGCTGACGCAGCGCGGCGCGCCGTTCAACTTCTTTCACCCGACCCGGCCGATCTACACGCACCAGCGGTTCCTGCCGGCGACGCGGACGTTCGACAGCCGCATCGACAACTCGATCATGTCGGAGGGCTGCTACCTGGACTCGTGCGAGATCAAGGACTCGGTGGTGGGGATCCGGACGCGCGTCGGCCGTGGGTCGAAGGTCTCCGGCTCGGTCCTGCTCGGCGCGGACTTCTACCAGGACGAGGATGCGCACCCAGACGTGGCGCTCGGTATCGGCCGCGACGTCGTACTCAATCGCGTCATCGTGGACAAGAATGCCTGCATCGCGGACGGCGTGCAGCTGGTCAACCAGAGCGGCGCCACCAACGCCGACGGCGACGGCTGGTATATCCGCGACGGCATCATCGTCGTCCCGAAGGGGGCGGTCGTGACCAAGGGCTGCTGCTGACACCCGCCTTTACGTCGTTAACGAACGACGCATCTAGTAACCACGTTCGTCACGGAAAGTGTCCGTGCGTTGCGAAAGCGCACGAGAATAAACCTTTAGGTCGCGCAGCCGTCTAACGGCGCGAGGATGCATGGGAGGACGTTCCCGAAACGGGAGGTCCCATGCTGTCGTTCGTGCCACTGGTCCTATCGGCGATGCTCGCGATTCCCGCGGCGGCGCCGCTCACCGAATCGGCGGTCCTCGAAGCCCCGACTCGCCACATCCGCGCGATGGACTCGTCGATGCGGACCCTGCTCAAACGCGGCTTCCGAGGGTCCTCCGCGTTCGCCTCGCTGGTGCGGCGGCTGCAGTACAGCGACGTCATCGTCTATGTCGAGGAAGTCCCGCGCCTGCCCGGCGCCCTCGAGGGCCGCATGATGATGATGCCGGTAGCGAACGGACACCGCTACGTCCGCATCCAGATTGCGCTCCGCGGCGCGCCGGAAGACTGGCTGGCGGTCCTGGGACACGAGTTGCAGCACGCAGTGGAAATCGCGGAAGCGTACGACGTGCGCGACCCGGCGGGGATGATCAGGCTCTACGAGCGGATCGGCACCCGTGGAGGCGATCACGTTTACGACACCGTGGCCGCCCAGGAGATGGGGCGCACGGTGCGGCGCCAGGTTTCTACTTCATGATCCCCAGGAAAAAGAGCACGAGCTCGAACAGCAGGATCAGCACCACCACCAGCTCGAGGAAGTGGCCGCGCGAAATCGCCACTTGCTCGACGGCAAAACGATAAATGTCGTCGAGCGTCTCGAGCTTGTCCTCGACGCTGCCCTTCCACCGCGCCACCCCGAGGCGTGACGCGGCCAGATCGAACACCCGCGCGGCGTAGATGTCGCCGACGATCTTCAACGCGTTCTCCGTCCGATCCGTCAGTTCGTTGACGTCGATGAAGAGCGCGTGCAGCTGGCCGGCCGCGCGCACGTAGCCGCGGCCGAACAGGTTGTTCCACCACTTCGGTTCCTTCAACAGGCCGTAGATGCGTCCCAGCTCCTTGTCGAGCAGATCGTCGTAGTAACGGAACTCCAGCAACTGCGAGTTCGCGTACTCGAACAGCTCCAGCGCCGCGGTGGCCCCGGGCTCGGCGTCGTAGATGAACGCGCAGTTCCAGGTCGGGATGACCAGGTCGTTGGCCAGGTAGGAGAGGCGGTGGCTGAGCACTGAGTCCTGCTCCTGGCGGCTGAGCGGCTGCCGCTCGCCGCGGACGATGCGCGCGAGCGCTTCGGCACGCTGCGCGAGTAACTCGTCTGACGTCAGCGGCGTCTCGAGCGCATGCACCGCGATCGCGAGATAGTCCTCCGAGACGTAGGTGTCGTGAACCTTCGTCAGCGCGCTCGAGCAGCGCTGGACCAATCCGCGCACGGCGGCCTCGGCGCGGGACTCGAGCGCGTCGTTTTCGATGTAGGTCTGGCTCGCGACGATCAGCTCGGCCCACGAGCCCTGGAAGGGCCGCGTAAGGGCGAGCGACACGACGCCGTAGTCGAAGAACTTCAGACGCGCCGTGAATCCTTCAATCGATTCAACGCCCGCCTGTTCCCCGTCGACGACGAGCGGCGGTGACTGGTATTGAAGGTAGGAGGGAGAGATCGCGGCGGTCTGCAGGCGCGCGGCGGCGCCGGCGCGGAGGGTCGCGCGCAGCGCGGTAAGGTCGATCTGCTCGGCGACGTCGTAGAGAAAAAAAGCGGTGAGCGTCGCGGCGCGGATTTCCATCGGCGCGCTCAGCCCACCCTGGTCAGTCGCCCAGCTTCCTGAGCATCTTCGGGGTGAGGAACCAGCGGAGCATCCCGCCGCCTTTGGGCGGCAACATGTCGAAGTCGATCCGGCAGATGCCGCCCTTCTTGAATTCGAGGGGCGCCCGGGCGCCGATCAGCAGGGCGGCCAATTCACCGAGGTTCGGCTCGTGGCCGACGAGCGCGACGCGCGCCTTGCGGACGTGCTTCGTGAGCTCCTGGATGACCGAGGCCGACGATCCCGCAGGCGCCAGCGCGTCCGACGTCGCGATCGGCGGATTGCCTTTCAGTTCCTGGGAAAAGACGTCGGCCGTCTGGCGCGTGCGAACCAGCGGACTGCTGACGATCTGATCGAAGCCGACCTCGATCGCGTTGAGCCCTTTCGCTGACTTGCGCAGGCGCGAAATGCCGTCGGGGGTCAGGGGACGCTTCGAATCATCCGGCCAGTCGTCCCCGCGCTCTTCCGCCACACCGTGACGGATCAAATACAACTCCAGCATCGCCATCTGCGCTATCCACCTGCGGCGCGGCGCCTGCGGGCCGCCAGCGCCATCTTGACCGACCGCCGTGCCGTCAGTCGCACCGGGATGTCACGGCGGGCTTCGGCCACCGCCTCGCGCAGCGCCGGCATCGCCGAAACGTACTTGGCGTGCAGGTGCCGGCACTCGTCTTCAATCCATCGCGAGAGAATCGCCAGGCCGGCGTCCGGCGTGCTGCGTCCTTTGCGGGGCGCGGCGCCGACGGCGGCGACGTGGTGCTGCAGCACCTGCAGATCGTGGAGGCGGCCGAGCGCGTCCTGCACCCGCTTGATCGGCCGCACGATGTCGCGGCACGGCGCGGCGCCGCTCTCGTCGGCGATCTCGAGCACGTAACGGAACTTCTTCGCCGCGATCCTGACGGCGTGCAAACCCTCCGGCGCGTAGATCTGCCCGGCCTGGTCGATGGCGCCTTCGAGCCGCTTGCCGCGGCGCGCGATGCGCAGTGCCAGCGCCGATCGCCAGCTATGCCCGGGCGCAGGCTTCATCAGCGCCTGCTTGACGGCGTGCAGCCGGCGACCGAGCTTGTCCGCGTCAACAGACGCGAGGCGGGTCAGCATCACGCCGCGGCGGCGCTCCCGCTCCTCGATCACCAGCGCCCGTACTTCTGCCAGCGCGGCACGCGGTACCGCCGGTCGATCAGCGAGCTCGTCTATAAGATGGAGCGTAACGTCCAACTCCCGGACCGTTCCAAGCGCTTGCGTCAGCCGGCGAATCTTCCGCTGGGCCTTCCCCGCCTTGGTGTGGATCAGTCCTTCGGTGAGGACCGGGAGCGCTTCGCGCAAGCGGCGCGACGCGACGCGTGCCTGGTGTACGCCGGTATCTTTGCCAGCCACCGCCGCGGTTAGTTGACGTTTGAGTGCGCGTGTCCGGCGTTCGAGAAGGCGAACGAGGCTTGATGACATCGACGGGGCGATCGGACGGTTCATGGTAGGATTCGGCCCGGTTCGACCGAACCGGCAGTATATAACGTCGATGTAACAAGCAAGTCTGTCGCCAGCCCTGCCGTTTGTTCGCCCCCCCTGCATGCGTATCGCCGCGATCGACATCGGTACCAATTCCATCCACATGATCGTCGTGCGGGTCCGCCCCGACCTGTCCTTCGAAGTTGTTGACAGGGAAAAGGAAATGGTCCGTCTGGGGGCCGGCGGGCTCGACGGGCGGAGCCTCACGGCCACGGCCCGGACGGCCGCGCTGCAAACCCTGGCCAAGTTCCGGCGGCTCGCAGACTCCCACAAAGTGGACGAAATCGTGGCGGCCGCGACTTCCGCCACCCGCGAGGCCGACAATGGGGGGGACTTTATTGCCGAGGTCGCACGGAAAACCGGGATCCACATCCGGGTAATCTCCGGCAATGAGGAAGCCCGGCTCATCCACATGGCCGCCGTATACGGCGTCCACATGGGGGGCTCCCCCGCCGTGGTGATCGACATCGGCGGCGGAAGCATCGAAGTCACACTGGGAACCGGGGCACATCTCACCCAGGCAAAGAGCTTCAAACTCGGGGTCATCCGCCTGACCGAACGGTTCGTCCGAACCGACCCGCTCTCGGGGCGCGACGAACGCCGCCTCGTGAAGCACATCAACAAGGAAATTGGTCCCTACCTCGACACGATCGCGGAACGCAATTTCGACCGCGTGATCGGCACGTCCGGGACCATCCTGAGCCTTGGCGCCCTGGCGTTGAGCGAAGACCAGGTGGTGCGGGACGAGGCACTCCGGAACCGCCGCGTGTCGGCCAAGGCGATTCGGAAGCTCCGCAAACGGCTGATCGGCGCGGATCTTGAAGCTCGTCTGCACATGGACGGGCTCGACCCTCGCCGCGCCGATATCGCCGTTGCCGGATCGATCCTGCTCGATTCGGTGTTGCGACGGCTGGGCGCCGAGGATCTGACCCTGTGCGACCTGGCGTTGCGGGAGGGGCTGGTCCTCGACTACATCAATCGCAACAGCGCGACGATCAAGAAGATCGAGCGCTATCCCGACGTTCGCCGCCGGAGCGTGATCGAGTTGGGCGAGCGATGCGGCTATAGCGCGGCGCACGCGCGCCACGTGTCGCAACTGGCGTTGTCGGTCTTCGACCAGACGCGCGCGGTGCACAAGCTCGGCGATCGCGAGCGCGAGTGGCTCGAGTACGGCGCACTCCTCCACGACGCCGGTGTCCATATCAGCTACGAGCGGCACCATCGTCATTCGTACTACCTGATCAAGAACGGCGAGCTCCGCGGCTTCGACCCGGAGGAAACCGAGATCATTGCGCTGCTCGCCCGCTACCACCGGCAGGCGACGCCGAAGAAGACACACGAAGGCTACGGGCTGCTGAAGGGACCGCTCCGCCGCACGGTCCGTACGCTCGCGGCGATGCTCCGGCTGGCCGAGGGGCTCGATCGGAGTCACGCGCAGGTTGTCACCGCGCTCGACGTTGTACCCAAGGGAGACACGTATCTCATCCGCCTGCGGGCGGCCGGCGACGCGGAGCTCGAGCTGTGGGCGGCGCACCGCCACGGCGAGCCGCTGGAGAAAGTCCTCCATCGGCCGCTGCAGTTCGAGGTTTCGGGACGCCGCGTCAAGAAGGAACGCGCATCACATGCTGAACAACCTGACCACGCCGCACGAGTACCCCGGAAAACTGTTCGTCGTGGAAGGCATCGACGGGTCCGGAAAGACCACGCAGCTCGCGCTGCTGGCAAAGTGGCTTAAGGCGGCCGGCCACCCCGTCTTCCAGACCGAGTGGAACTCGTCCGCGCTGGTCAAGGCGGCGACCAAGACCGGCAAGAAAAAGAACGCGCTGACGCCGATGACGTTCAGCCTGTTGCACGCGACCGACTTCGCCGATCGCCTGCTCTACAACATCATCCCGCCGCTCAAGGCCGGGATGATCGTCCTCGCCGATCGCTACACCTACACCGCGTTCGCCCGCGACACCGCGCGCGGTGTCGATCGGCGCTGGGTCCGGGAGCTGTACAGCTTCGCCGTCAAACCGGACCTCGCCGTCTACTTCCGCGTCCCCATCGAGGTCTCGGTGGACCGGCTGATGGCGCGGCGGGTGAAGCTGAAGTTCTACGAGGCGGGCATGGACATGGGCTGGAGCTCGCAGCCGCTCGAGAGTTTCCGCATCTTCCAGGGCAAGGTCCTGGACGAGTACGACCGGCTCGTCGACGAGTACGGCCTCAGCGTCGTCAATGCCGTCGGCAGCATCACCGATCAGCAGCGCGTGTTCCGGCGCCTGGTCTCGCAGCACCTGGAGATCGAACATCATGACGAGCTCGTCGACGAATCCGCCTGAGATCAACGGCGCCGACGGCGGCGGCAAACCCGGGCACTACTACAGCTACGGCATCCCGTACCTGTCGATCGGGAACTATCCCGGCAAGCTGATCGCAATCGAGGGGACCGACGGCGTCGGCCGCTCGACGCAGATCGCGCTGCTGCGCGAGTGGCTCGAGGTGCAGGGCTACGGCGTCATCGAGACCGGCTGGACCCGGTCGGAGCTGATGTCGCCGACGATCGATCTCGCCAAGTCGAGCAACACGCTCAACAAGCTGACCTTCGTCCTGCTCTACGCCACCGACTTCGCCGACCGGCTCGAGAAGGAGATCATCCCCGCGCTCAAAGCCGGGTTCATCGTCCTCACCGACCGCTACATCTTCACGGCGCTGGCGCGGGCCGGTGTCCGGGGGGTGGACCGGACCTGGGTCCGGAACCTCTACGGCTTCGGCATCGCGCCGCACCTCGTGTTCTACCTGCGCATCGACGAGAAGACGCTGATCCGCCGCGTGCTGCAGTCGCGCGGGATGGACTACTGGGAATCGGGTATGGACATGAAACTCGGCGACGACATCTACGAGAGCTTCCGGGCCTACCAGCGCGCGCTGCTCAAGGAGTACACGTCGATGGCGGACGAGTTCAACTTCCGCATCCTCGACGCCCGCCGCAAAGTGGACGTCATCCAGGACGAGCTGCGCCGCCAGATCGCCGCGTTCCTGGCCGAATCCGACGCCCCGGCGTCGCTCCGCGTGGAGTAGTTTTCGGCTATCGGTTATCGGTTATCGGGCCTCGTTACATAGACGTTACATACGGGAAACGCCCGCGAAACGGCCCCTCTGTAGCATCGAAGCATGTCGACCCTGGCCTCGGCGCTGCAGTCGAGACCCGCTCCGCCCGCCGTCGAGGAGCAGTCCGGCCGCCCATGCAAGATCGCGGTCTCGAACCTGAACTTCTTTTACGGCGCCAACCGCGCGCTGGAAGACATCTCGATCGACATCCCGGAACACCTGGTCACCGCCTTCATCGGCCCCTCGGGTTGCGGCAAGAGCACCTTCCTGCGGACGCTGAACCGGATGAACGACATCATCGCCGGCACCCGCGTGGACGGCGAGGTCCGCATCGACGGCCAGGACATCTACCGCGGAAGCACGGACGTCGTCACGCTTCGACGGCGCGTCGGCATGGTCTTCCAGAAATCGAACCCGTTCCCCAAGTCGATCTTCGAGAACATCGCCTACGGCCTGCGCATCAACGGACTGGCGCGCAGCCGCGCCGAATTGAACGGCCGTGTCGAAGAGAGCCTGAAGCAGGCCGCGATCTGGGACGAAGTGAAGGACCGGCTGCACGAGTCCGCGCTGGCGCTCTCGGGCGGTCAGCAGCAGCGCCTCTGCATCGCGCGCGCGCTGGCGGTGAAGCCCGACGTGCTGCTGATGGACGAGCCCGCGTCGGCGCTGGATCCGATCGCGACGCAGCGGATCGAGGAGCTGATTTACCAGCTCAAGTCCACCTACACCATCGTGATCGTCACGCACAACATGCAGCAGGCGGCGCGAGTGTCCGATCTGACGGCGTTCTTCTGGCTCGGAAAACTCGTCGAAGTGGGTCGGACGGATCGGATCTTCACCAACCCCGCGCAGAAGCTCACGGAAGACTACGTCACGGGACGGTTCGGCTGATGACCCAGGTGTCTCACTTCCAGGAAGAACTGGACCAGCTCAAGTCGCGCCTGCTCGAGATGGGCGGACTGGCCGAGGACCGGATGCGCACGGCGGTCCGGGCGCTGGTCGATCGCGATCCGGCCCTCGTGGATGCCGTCCTGACGGGCGACACGCCGGTCAACCAGCTCCACATCGAAATCGACAGCCGGTGCGTCAAGCTGCTCGCGCTCCATCAGCCGATGGCGGTGGACCTGCGCGTGGTCCTCTCGGCGGTCAAGATCAACACCGACCTCGAACGCGTCGGCGATCTCGCAGTGAACATCGCCGAGGCGGCGGTGCGCTACCTGGCGCACTCCCCCGTCAAGGAGCTGATCGACATCCCGCGCATGGCGGACATCGCCCATGGGATGCTGCGCGATGCGCTGGACGCTTTCGTTCGGCGCGACACGCAGCTCGCGCAGGAGGTCCTGAACGCCGACGACGCCCTGGACGCCCTGAAGACGCAGGTCTTCCGGGAGCTCCTGACCTACATGCTGCAGGATCCCCACAAGATCGAGCCCTCGCTGGATCTCATCCTCGTGTCCCGCCACCTGGAACGCATCGGCGACCACGCCACGAACATCGCGGAGGACGTGATCTTCATGGTCTCGGCCCGCGACGTCCGCCACCACGCGCAATAGATCGAGGCGAAAAATCACGTTTTCCGCTACCGGAGCCGAAACCCGAACATCACGCTGAAGACGCGGTTCTTGATCCGGTCCTCGTCGCCGTTGTCGTCCGTGTTGATGTGCAGGAGACCGTGCGTGTAGCGCGCCTCGAACAACGCACGCCCAAACACAAGGCCGGCGCCGCCAACCAGCCCGAAGTCTGGCGTGTTGATCGCGTCGTCGATATTCCTGGTTTGTTCCTGGCCGTTGCCGGCGACCTTCCCGCGAGCCAACACGTTGAACGCCGGGGCCGCGCCACCGACGACGAACGCTCGCGTGGTCGAGCCTGAAGCGCCGAAGTCAGCGCGCGCCAGCAGCGGAATCTCGACGTAGCCGAGACGGACCTCGGAGCGGAACCCGGCAGCCTCGAACTTCACGCCCTTCTCGGAATACAGCCCTTCCACCTGGAACGAGAAGCGCCCCGTGGACGGCGTCCGAACCCAGCCGCCGCCGATCGGCCCGATGTGCCGCGAGAGGTCGGGGTCTTCGTCCTCTTCGGGCGTCAGCGAGGCGGAGTTGACGCCGGCTTTGACTCCGATCTCCTGCGCCGGCGCGGACGAGGGACAGATGAGGAATACGGCGACCACGACGACTGCCTGAGCGCGGATGCGAGTGGAAAAGGCTGAGGCCATCGTGCAATTCTCCTTCGCGGTTTTCACGTAAAGGCTCAGATTCCGATACAATTAGGGGGTTTGGGCACCTCCGAAGGCGCGCTGTGCGTCTACTGCCGGGCAAAGCCGGCGGACCCCGGGTGGCGTCCGTTCTGCAGCGAACGTTGCAAAATGGCGGACCTGGGACGATGGCTGACCGGCGGCTACACCGTGGCCGCCGAACCGGCGGATGCAGAGCCGGGTGAAGAAGACGACTCGAGTGGTAATGGCTGACACACTTACGATTACCGACAACCGGACCGGCAAGCAGTACGAGGTTCCGATCCAGGACGGCACCATCAAGGCGACCGATCTGCGCCAGATCAAGGTGACGGCCGACGAATTCGGGATGATGACGTACGACCCCGCGTTCATGAACACGGCGGCGTGCAAGAGCCGGATCACCTATATCGACGGCGACAACGGAGTGCTGCTTTACCGCGGCTACCCGATCGAGCAGCTCGCCGAGCACAGCGATTTCCTTGAAACGGCGTGGCTGATCCTGCACGGGGAGCTGCCGACCGCGAAGGAGTACGAAACGTGGACGCGCGAGATCACGCTCCACACGATGCTGCACACCAACATCGCCAAGCTGATGGAGGGCTTCCGGCACGACGCCCACCCGATGGGGATGTTCATCAGCACCGTGGGCGCCCTCTCGACCTTCTATCCCGACGCGAAGAACATCTTCTCGCAGGAGTCGCGGCGGCTGCAGACGATCCGGCTCATCGCCAAGGTCCCGAGCATCGCGGCCTACGCGTTCCGCCACTCGATCGGCCGGCCGTTCAACCAGCCGGACAACGACCTCGGCTACGCCGGCAACTTCCTCAACCTGCTGTTCCGGATGACGGAGCAGAAATACCAGGCCAACCCGATCCTCGAGCGCGCGCTCGAGGTGCTGTTCATCCTGCACGCCGACCACGAGCAGAACTGCAGCACCAGCACGATGCGCGCGATCGGCAGCTCGCACGCCGACCCGTATTCGGCGCTCGCGGGCGCGGCGGCGGCCCTCTACGGTCCGCTCCACGGCGGCGCGAACGAAGCCGTGCTGCGGATGCTGCACGAGATCGGCTCGATCAATAACGTCCCGGCGTTCATCAAGCGCGTCAAGGCCGGTGAAGGCCGGCTCATGGGCTTCGGCCACCGCGTCTACAAGTCCTACGACCCGCGCGCGAAGATCATCAAGCGGATGGCGGATCTCGTGTTCGAGGTGACCGGTAAGAGCCCGCTGCTCGAGATGGCGCTGGAGCTCGAACGGATCGCGCTCGAGGACGAGTACTTCGTCTCGCGCAAGCTCTACCCGAACGTCGACTTCTACTCCGGGTTGATCTACCAGGCGATTGGTTTCCCGGTGGACATGTTCCCGGTCCTGTTCGCGATTCCGCGCACCGCCGGCTGGATCGCGCAGTGGGAAGAGATGCTCAACGATCCCGATCAGAAGATCGCGCGCCCGCGGCAGATTTACCTCGGTCACGGGCCGCGCGATTACGTGTCCAAGGAGACA
>Ga0193738_1000642_pt1 | contig 16585 bp, 26 predicted proteins | sample L2a1metaG_FD_144927 | JGI IMG/M metagenome (GOLD analysis project Ga0193738, IMG submission 144927) | Soil microbial communities from a riparian zone of the East river system, Colorado, United States - L2a1 | ecosystem: Environmental > Terrestrial > Soil > Riparian zone | place: USA: East River...
AGGTCGGACAGCGCCTCGGCTGCCGTCTCGTAGGCGCCGATCGGTCGGATCGCGCCAAGGTGGGTGGTGTCGGTCAGGATGAACGTGCTCATGCCACGACCCTCCGGCCACGGCATTCCCAGTGGGTGATGCTGATCTTGAAGCCGGGCCTGTCTTTGAACGCCAGCTTGATATGCTCGAGCACGTGCTTGGCCTCGGCCTCGGTGGTGCACGATCGTGGCGCGGTGGCGAACAGGTGCCGCCCGTCGAGCGACACGTTGATCTCGAAGTGGGACTGCATTACGCGGCTTCCTTCTTGCGCTTGGTGAACAGTTCGATGACGGCCAGCGGGGCGCCGGTGTCCTTGTCGAACTCGAACACGTTGGAGTCGTCCCAGAGGTACACGCCAGCCTTGGTGGTGACGAACCACTGGTGCTTGTGCTGGTGGACGCTGAAGCCCAGCCCAAACTGGTGGCTCGCCTGATTCAGCTTGCGCTTGGTGGTGACGGAGCCGACGGCACGGCTTGCCGTGTGCCAGTCGCCAGTCTCGCCACCGGTGTCGAGCCGCACCGTGGTGCGGCCATGCTCGGGGAAGGTCTTGACGATGATCGTGTCGTGGTACTGCACGCCGATCATGCCGTCGCCGAAGTCGAGGACGCGCGTCTTGTAGGTGGACAGTCTGTTCCAAGCCATGGTGGCTCTCCTTTGCGGGCGTTGGCGTCTGCCCCGATTTACGCCAGCACGGGGATATCCCTGACGACGTGGCGGCTGGCGGTGGCCGGGTTTGTGTGCCGGACCGGATCGGGGCAGACGGCAGCGCCCACCTTTCGGTGGGGTTCTGTTGCCGCTTAGTTGCGCATGGTGCGCCTCCTTTGTTGTCGCCAGTGCTCAGACGGCAGCTTCTCTCACAAGCTGACGCGGGCCTAGAGCGGGCGATAGGTGTCGGTGATGCAGAGGGACAAGCACAGTCTGCCCACCTTGATGAAGCGAAGCCCGCCAACGAGGCGAGTGCTGATGTTGAGGAACGGAGCTGTCGCGGCATGATAGCGCCTGGCTCCCGTTATCGGCACGAGACAAAAGCCCCGGGTCACGAGAAGTAGGTCCCGATCTGGTAGCGCTCGCCATCGCGGCTGACCTTGATGACCACGCCGGAGAAGTAGCTGTCGCCAGCATAGGCGTCCCAGCCCTTGAACGGGCTGTCGTCCTCCAGCTTGGAGGTCCAGACGCTGAACTCGGAGTTGTGATACCACCACCCGCGGTAGCAGAAGAAACCGTCGAAATGGTCCTCCTCGTTGGTCCAGTCGAAGCGATCGGCGAGCACGTCGGCAGGCACGTCGCTGCGGTAGACGAAGTCGCGCCAATGATGGTTGGTCTTGATGGTGATGTCGGCCATGGATACTAATCCTCGCGGTTGGTTTCGCGCTGCAGTGGCCTAAGCGACCACTGCACAACGAAGGCAACCGGCTAGACGCCACGCCTTTCGGCAGCGCCAGCGACAGTGTTGAGACGCTGCGCCATCTGCGTCCAAGGGCGTGCCGTGGTCGTGTCCTGCCAGTTTGAGGCAATGTGCTCCGACTTTTCGAGGCACACGGACGCCATCGCGAGGCACACGCGCTCGACACTGGACGCGTCAATCAGGTCCTCGAGCGCGTTCTTGAGGTAGTTGTCATCCATGTTAGTATCCCTTTCGTGCCTTGGTAGGCGTTTGCGTGCCGCAGTAGGCGCGGCGCTTAGTATCCATTTCCTACTAAAAAGTGCAATGATATCAAGCGTTAGCCTCTCAGCTGGCGCTTAGTATCCATAGTAGACGCGATTTTTCGGCAGGGTGAACGGACTTATAGAGAGAGCGCGTCGGCCCGCGAAGTTTCACGAGGCAGGACGCGTTCTCTCTATGAGTCTATTAAAATATCATGGATACTAAGGATACTAAGACTACCAACGACTGGCGGTCTGGCGGCAGCCCCCCTTACGTAGTAAGGGGGGCTGAAATAGCCTCTGGCGACCGCCCGTAGGTAGCCGCGGAAGTATCCAGTCCGAAAACGCGTGGATACTACGCGAATTACGCTGAATTGCGCGGCCAGCTGGTGGCAATGCGCCCACAGCCATGGTTGACGCGACGATGGAGTCGGCCACGCTTGCTCACAGTCACCGACTGCTGGCCAGCGTTGGCGCCACGGTCGGCCTGCCACGACGCAATGTCGGTGCCGCGACCAACCGCGACCTTGAACGAGTCGGCATGCTCGAGCAGCTTGCCGAGGTTCGACCGTGTCCACGCCTTGCGCTTCGCGATCGAGTCGACCTTGGTGACCTTGTCCCAAGCCATGATGCAATCTCCGATTGAATTTTCAAGGTGGCAGCTATTGCCAGCCAGAAAAGCCAATCGACCGCGCCAGCTCACGCCGGCGCGGTCCGATGGATTTTCATATACACCTCCCAACTTTCGTTTCCCGGCCTCGCAAGACACGCTGTGCTCGATTACGCACCGACGGCGGTCCCGCCGCATTTGCGCGGAAGGCTAGGGATGGACCTAGTTGGGTTACACCTCTCTTGTGGAGGGACGTACGCATTCTCGCGCGGCAGGACTTCACCTTGCACTTTAACCGACGCCTCGAGGTTACAGGGGCCCCTGACCAGCACGCGCCTTGTCGAGCGCGGGCCATCCAGATTTACCTTCCCCCCTCACGATCCCCCCGGCTTGCGCTACGCACCCCCCTCAGACCAAGGTCACAGGACACACGTAGCACTCACGGGACAACCGCTTAGAGCGTGACATACCGTTGGCGGTGCTGCCTTGCGGGCAGCCGGAGCCTGCTCTCCCCTGAAACTCGGGAGCCTACCGTTCATCGCCGCGGTGTCAGTGTCGGCGGTACTTACGCCATGGGTTCCGGCCGCTTAATGCCGGCCGGCCGGCCACCTGCCCAACGCCCCCACCCCGCCCCCCGGGGGTTTAGAGAGTTCGCACATACCCCTTGCCAAAAAGCACTGCGCCACATATCACTCACGCCCATGCTCAAGAGCGAAAGCTTCCAGCTCCGCCTCACCAAGCCCCAGATGGATCGGCTCACCGAAGTCATGCGCGTGACCGGCCTGGGCAAGGCAGAACACATTCGGCGGGCCGTGGATTATTATCTGGCAGGCTGGCGTGGGACGGCTGACATCTCCGCCGAAAAGCCCCAGCCCCAGCCGGAGCCGGTGCGGGTCCCTGCAAACAGCCCCCTCGCTCAAGCCGAGCCCGCACCGGTTGTCCAAAAACGGGCCCAATCCGATCGTTCGGGCGCGGCGCGCGGCCGCGAACAGTCGGTCAAGGTGGCCAGGAGATAGCTCATGCCCCGCAAGCGCCCACCCGCAAAAACAAAAATCCAGGGTCACGAGGCCGGCCAGGTGCTTGAGACGCAGCAGGTAGACGCCCCGCCGGACGACGACACCGGCCTGACGGTTGGCGACATCCTCGGCCAGCTGCCGCTGCCCGCGACACCGCAGCCGCAGCCGGGCTTCGCGACCTTTGCCGATGAAGCCGAGCAGCTGGCCGACCCCACTGTGCTGCCCGACAGACCTGGTGCCGCCACCCCGCCATCTCCGCCCTATTTCGACCCGCAGCAGCATCCCGATCCCGACCAGGGCTGGGCCACCAGCCATCCCAACGAGATCGACCCGGCTTTGCCAGGCTCGACTTTCGAGGACGTGACCTGGCCCCTCGACGCTAACACCCCATCCACCCAACAGGTCGAGGATGATTACCGGCCAGGCGACAACGAGCCGCCGCCCGGCGAGCGGCCTGTCGAGCAGGACCCGGAGACTGCCGACCAGGTGACGGCCGCGCTCAACGCCCAGCGCAAGGGTGTTTACGACGCGCAGCGCCGGCGCGCAGGGCTGCCGGTCAAGGACACGCCGAAGCGGGAGAAGCTGGGGATGCCGGATGCCGGGCTGCTGGGCGAGATCGTGCCACCGGGCAAGGTGCGCTACGAGAGCCGGATCAACATTGTCGACGCGTTCCGCTACAACGGGCAGCTCGCCGGGGCGCCGGACTGGATCGACCGCAACTGGGCCGGATTCGGGGACTATGACCCGGTGCGCGAGATCGGGGAGGGCCCCTGCCTGCGTGTTCCCTCCTCGGCCAACCCGGGGGAGGTCGTGCTCTGCCGGGTTGGCGACTACGTGTGTCGCCAGAGCGTGCTGCTGGACAACGGCCGCCAGCCGGAAATTCGCGTCGAGGTGTGGGCCGCCGACCAGTTCGAGCGGCTGTTCGTCGGAGTGAGCCAGGCCAACGCCGCGAGGGGCTCGGCGCGCATAACCGGGCCCGAGGTGAACCTCGGCCAGGGCCAGCAGCGGCAGCGTAAAGCCTGAATGGGCTGGCGGATCGACCTCGCCAAATCCCGCCGGGAGAAAGACCTGGCGAGGCGGATGAGCGAAAAACAGACCGTGCCGCCAATGCGGCACACCAACATCAACGATGGCACCGACGCCGGTGGATTCCGGGGGACGAGGGAGAAAAAAGTGACCACCAAAGGGGAATACCGCGTCGGACTGGACTTCAACCCGTCCGGCAGCGTGCCGGTCCAGCAGGTCAAGCGCATGGCGGCCGACCTGATCGACTACATCGAGACCATCGACGATCGGGGCGAAGGCGAGGTAAAACGCCTCAAGGCCGAGGCACAGACCGGCGTCGAGGCTGCCGCGATGTGGGCGGTCAAGGCTGCCACCAAAAAGCCCTGGGAATGAAAACCTCGCTGCAGCCGGACAACGACCACCTCGCCAGTGCGCGGCACGAGTTCAACATGCACCCGGACCATAAGCCCTACGACTGGGACCGGCCGAAGGTCGTGTTCGACGACAACACCCTGCAGCGCATCTACGACGACGAGTGGAACAAGCCGATCGCCCACGCCGAGCGGGCGTTCATGCGTGGCGCCGTCGCCGGCGCGATCATCGAGGCGGCGCTGATCGTCATCGGGATAACGCTGTTCTACTGGCTGTTCTAGGTCCAGCCGGCCGCGGTGACCTTAGGCTGCGGGCGCTTTTCCGGCCGTGGCCGGATGCGCTTGGCGATCAGGTTGACCAGGCCGCTGTTCATCGCCAGGCACACATACTGCAGATCGTCAGCGAGGTCGGACCACGGATGTTTTTTCTCTGGCGCTGGTTTGGTCTCGCCCGCCTTGGTCTTGCCAAAGCGGTAGGCGCCCTGCATCGCCCGCACCAGGTTCGGACACCGTTCCTCGTCAATCAGGATGGCTGGGCCTCCATCGCGCTGCTGGAGAAGCAGCTGCTCGACCGCGTTGATCCTCGGGTCGAGGTTGTTGGTCGGAGCCGGGAACGCTGGAATGCCAAGTCGGACCAGCACGTCGAAGCTGTTTTCTTCCAGGAAATTGCCCTTCGAAACCCCGCTCGGGTCGCCTACGGCGGCGAAGCGGTGTCCCATGTAGCGGTCCGAGTAGAGTACCGGCTTGAGGTTGCGTGTGACGTGCAGCTCAAGGCCGATGTCCTCACCGACGACTTCTTCGAGGACGGCTAGCCGGCCGAACGCGTCGGCCTGGCACAGCAGCGAGCAGGGATTCCTGCCGAAATCCTGGCCGATCAGCAGCGGGTAGCCGTTGACCGGATTGAGACCTTTCCTGACATGAAACGAACGCTTGAACGAGCCGCGGTAGACGGCGGTGCCGGACGGGTCCTCGCCGTATTTGGCGTTGACGTAGCGCTCGATCCAGTCGGGGTTGTTGCCGCGCGCCAGGCGCTCGTAGTAGGTTCGGCCCTGCGACCGCCTGACCGGGTTATCGGGTGGCAGCTTCAGCGTCTCCGGCGTCTGCAGCAGCCACTCGAGGTTCTCGGCGTCGGGGTCGAGCCCGCCCGGCTGGTGGAAGATGGCCCAGTCCGGCGGCCGGTCGTCCTCGAAGAACTTCCACCACTCCGAGCCGATGATCGGCGCGTTGGTGTCGCCGATCAGCCCGAACCAGGTGCAGCCCCCTTCGGCAGCCGAGGGGTAGCGGCCGCAGCGGCCGGCGATCGCGGAGACCAGGCCGACGTTGATCTCGATCGCCTCACTGAGCCAGGCGCCGGTCAGCTGCATCGACAGCAGCCGCTTCTGGTCGTCCTCCTCCTCGAGCGGGATCAGATACCACTGCGAGTAGACGTCACCGAAGCTGATGGTCACCAGCTGCTCGGAGACCTTGTAGTCGGCGATCGGCCTCAGCCAGCTGAGTATGTCTAGCAAAATGGTCATCTTCAGCTGCAGCAGCGTCTGCCGCACGATGGCGAAGCGTGTGCGGCGTATGCCGTCCGGCCCCTTGGCCTGCTGGCAGCAGTGCTTGAGGAGGTCGAAGATGCAGCCGGTGGTCTTGCCGGAGCCGACAGGGCCGATGACGAACCTGGCGAACGCCTCCGATTCCATGAACCGGCCGACGGTCGGCGGCGCGTCGTAGTTGATTTCGGTCATTCAGGCGTCCGGGTGATTTGGATCAAAAGCTTGTCCCCGCAGCTGTCGACGACGTCCACGGTGAAGCCGCGGTCCATGGCCATCAGCTCGATGATCGTCGCGTTGGCGGCCCAGATCGGGTGGTAGCCGATCAGGTCGGCGTCGCAGTAGTTCGAGAACGCACCGGCCTCGAAGCCCAGCGCGAAGGCGTGGGCGGGATTGGTGGTCTCGAGCGCTACGACGGTGACCGGGCGGTGGGTGATCATTCGTCGCTACCGGGCTCGTACTTCCACAGGAACAGCGGCGTATGCTCGCCCATCCAGGCGCCGAGCGTGTTGAAGTGGAAGAATTCCTCGGCGTCGTCGTGGTCCATGCCGTCGCGCTTCACCAGCACGTTGATGCACTGGTCGGCGTCGTAGACCACCAGGCTCGGCTGGCCGCAGCGCTCGGCGACGCCGAGGACGGCATCCTCGTAGCCGTCGGCCAGCAGCATGTCCTCGTCGAAGGCGGCCATCCAGCCGCGCAGATCGTCCATGTTGACCGGCGGCCGCTGCCACTTCTGGCGCTCGGCCCAGATCGCCTGCTCGATCTCGTCCTGGCTGGGGCCCTCGTAGCCGACGTACTTGTCGCACATCTCGGCCACGGTTTTCTTGATGTCGTCGGGGATGACCATGGGGCTGGTCTCGCCCGATTGCTCGTCCGGCGGGGTCTCTTTGGCTGATCGGCGGCTCTGCTGCCCCGGCTTTTGCCCCATGGTCATTCGATGTCCTCCAGTACGGGGTCGCGCGTCGCCGTCAGCGTGATCGTCGGCCGGTCCTGCGACGTGGTGATGTTGATGGTCACGCCTCCGCCGGCGCCGCCGCCGAACTTGTCCCCGTTGCCGTCGAGCTCGCCGAGCCTGGCCAGGAACTTGCCGGCCTCGACGCGTTGGGTCAGCGGGATCGTCTCGTCGCCGATCTCGCGGATGTAGGTCTCCAGCATCGCCTCGAGCCCGGTTGCCGCCTTCGCCTTGACGCGCTCACGTGTGTTCGCCGCACTCTGCCACTCGCGCGTCATCGACGCCAGCATGTCCTGGAATTTCGGGTTGACGCAGATGCGTTGCCACTCGGCGTCCTCGAGCTTGTGGATCGCCAGCACCTGCTCGGTGGGGAAGATGTCCATGGCGATTTCGCGCGCCAGCGAGGCCAGGTCTACGGCGAATACGGTGGTCGGCTCTGTTGTCATTTCGAAACTCCTGGCGTAACTGTCGCAAACTCCGGGGAAAATCGAATATGCCTGTTCTTCGGGTCGTGTCACCCGACTCACTTGCTCAGGATGAAGCCCGCGTCAACGCGGAGCGCGTAGCGGCCGAAGACCGGCAGCGGGACGAATCCCGCATTTCGACCTCGCTGGTTGCCTTCATAGACAATGAATTCAACAAGATGGTGCGCCACCGTGACGGCGCGTCCGGCTGGTCCGATCGCCTGGTGGCGGCGCTGAGGACCTTCAACGGCCAGTACGATTCGCAGAAGATGATGGAAATCCGCAAGTTCGGCGGTTCTGAAATCTACGCGCGTCTAACTGCAACCAAGTGCCGCGGCGCCACATCACTGCTACGTGATGTCTACCTCAACGCCGAAAAACCGTGGGGCCTGCAGGCGACGCCCGACCCGGTGCTGCCCGAGGACATGCTGCAGGCGATCAACCAGCTGATCGACGCCGAGAAGGCGACGATGCAGGAAGTCGGCATGCAGTTCGAGGACCGCGAATTCCGCGAGCGGCAGCTGTCGTTGATCCAGGCCGGCAAGCGCGCCGCCATCAAGCGGGCCCGCCAGGAGGCCGAGCAGTCGTTCTCCAAGCTCGATGATATTCTCGTCGAGGGCCAGTTCTACGAGGCGCTCGCCGCGATCCTGGTCGACCTGCCGCTGTTCCCGTTCGCCTGCCTCAAGGGGCCGGTGGTGCGCATCACGCCACAGGTGACCTGGGTCAACGGCACCCCCAAGATCATCAACAAGCCGCAGATGTTCTGGAACCGCGTGTCGCCGTTCGACGTGTGGTGGACGCCGGGCGTGTCCGACATCCGCGACGCTGCCGTCGTCGAGCGCACACGTGTAGTACGCTCCGACCTCAACCAGCTGCTCGATCTGCCCGGCTACAACTCCGACGCCATCCGCGACGTGCTGAAATGGTACGGCCAGTCCGGCTATGTCGAGGGCCAGGCGTCGACCACCGAGACGCCGCGCGCCAGCATGGAGAGCCGCGAAGACCCGCGGATGAACCAGTCGGGCACGATCGACATGCTCGAATACCATGGCTACGTGCAGGGCTCGATGCTGCGCGACCACGGTTTTGGGCCGGACCGCATACCGGACACCGAGCGCGACTACTTCGTCGACGCCTACAAGATCGGCCGCTACGTCATCAAGGTGCAGCTCAGCCCCAGCCTGCGCAAGCGCCCGCCCTACTACGTGACCAGCTTCGAGAAGGTGCCGGGGACCGTCGTCGGCAACGCCCTGCCGGACATCCTGTTCGACATCCAGGACGCCACCAATGCCGCGCTCCGCTCGCTCATCAACAACATGTCGATTGCTTCAGGACCTCAGGTCGTCATCAACGACGATCGAATTGCTGACAATGAGAACGGAGACGACCTGTATCCATGGAAGCGTTGGCACACCGTTACGGACCCTCTTGGAAACAACAATCAGGAGCCTGTACGATTCTTCCAGCCCAACTCTAATGCGCAAGAGCTACTGGGGGTCTACGAGAAGTTTACCCAGATCGCCGACGAACTCAGTTCCATCCCGCGCTACATCACCGGGTCAGAACGGACAGGCGGTGCGGGACGCACTGCTAGCGGCCTTGCTATGCTCATGGGCAACGCCGCCAAAATCCTACAGACGGTCGCGGCGAACATCGACAACGACATGATCGAGCCGGCGGTCAGCGAGCTCTACGACCTGATCATGCTGACCGACACCACCGGCATGCTGCGCGGCGACGAGTCGATCGTCGTGCTCGGCGTCAACGTCGCCATGCAGCGCGAGACGCAGCGCCAGCGCCAGCTGGAATTCCTGCAGATCACCGCCAACCCGATCGACATGCAGATCACCGGCATCCGCGGCCGCGCCACGGTGCTGCGCTCGGTGTCGGAGGGGATCGGCCTGCCGGGCGACGACATCGTGCCGCCCGACGAGGAGATCGAGGCCCAGATGGCCGGCGGCGGTGGCGGGGCCGGAGCTCCACCTCCCGGTGGCCCGGGTGCGCCAGGCGGACCAGGTGCCCCGCCGGTTCCTCCAGGGGGGCCCGCGGCCGCACCAGGCGCACCCGGCGCTCCGCAGGGGCCGCAGACCAACGTGGTCGGACCGATGGGCGCCGCCCCTGGACCGACCGGACCGAAGATGCCAAACCCAGCCCAAGGGCCAGTGTAGGAGGAAGAAATGGCGAAGACGACGAGCATCAAAAACAAGGCAAAGAGCCTGGACGCCGGCAAGTTCGCCGTGAAGCCCGGCCCTTCCGGCAAGATGTTCAAGGGCGGCAAAGGTGTTGGCGACCAGAAGCCTGGCGTGTCCAACGTCGATGTGAAGAACGCCGGCAAGAAGTTCCCGACCGGCGGCGGCTCGGGCAAGATGCACGGGTTCGAGCCCGTCAAGCCGGTCAAGAAGGCGTGAGCCATGGCTAGCAGTTTTACCCGTCCGATCGAGACGGGCCGCAAGTCGATGATGGAGCTGGCCAACAAGGCGCGCAGCGGGATGATGACCACGGTCCGCGACTACGCCAAGTCCGGCAAGAACATCGTCCAGGCCGCGTCCGGCTCGAAGGTCGTCAAGCGCTGATGGCTGTCGACAACAGTGGCCTGGTGCGCGCGGCGATGCTGCTGCGCGGCGAGGCGCCGGCGGCGTGGACCGGCTTCGTTGGCGTGTTCGAGGAATACGCCAAGGCGATGAACCACGAGCTGCTGAAGTGTGCCCCCGAGCTGCTACAGCGTGGCCAGGGCATGGCGCTGATGGCGCATGAGATTGCCGCTGTGCTCGCCGACGCGCCGCAGCTCTACGACAAGATGACCCGACCCCAGGGAAGACCAGATGGCAGACGAACCGAACGTCCAACCTTCACAGCCTAGCCCGCAGCCGCTGCCGCACGAGCCGAAGCTGCCGGAGCAGGTCCGCCGGCAGATGGCCGAGGCCGACCAGCTGCGCAAGGACATCAAGCTCTTGAGTGAGCCGGCGGATACGCCCCCCGACGGTACGCCACCCCCGCCGACCGGTTCCGAGACCCCTCCGCCGGCGGGGGATGCGCAGCCACAGGACAACTGGGAGCAGCGCGCCAGGACGATGGCCGGCCGCCTCGAGCAGGCCAACAAGCTCAACCAGGCGATGAGCGAGCGGCTGCAGGCCCTGGAGAAGACCGTCACCACGCTGCAGGCCAAGCCGCAGGCTGAAGCCGCGCCGAAGACTTACGGCAAGCCGAAGCTCATCACCGAGGACGAGGAGCGCGACTACGGCACCGACTTTCTCCAAGTGGTGGGCAAGCGCGCCAAGGAGGAGTTCGCGCCGGAATTCGACCAGCTGGCCGATCGGCTGCGCCAGCTCGAGGGGCGCATCGACGGCGTTGGCCAGGTCATCGAGAAGACCCAGGTCAAGGACGTCTACGGCACGCTGAAGGACGCCGTGCCGAACTGGCGCGACGTCAATCGCTCCGCCGAATTCAAGGAGTGGCTGCAGCATCCCGACCCCTACAGTGGCCGGAAGCGCCACGATATGCTTACAGAGGCGTTCTCTGGACACGACAGCGGTCGTGTCGTAAGGTTTTTCCAGGGATTTTTGACTGAGGCTACCGGCCTCCCGCAAACTCCCCAGGCTTCGACACCCTCAGCGCCCCCGTCAAACGGCAGCGGGAGACCGACCCTGGAGGACTTCGCGGCACCCGGTAGAGCCAGATCGGCGCCGCAAGGTAACCTGCCGCCCGACAAGCCCATGTACACCGCCGCCTGGATTGCGCAGTTCACGCAAGACAAGCTCCGTGGCGTATATCGTGGCCGTGAGGCAGACGCGGACGCCATCGAGAGGGACATCTACGTAGCTCAGCATGAAGGGCGAATCCATTAATCGCTAATTGCGAGGGATCGCCATGGCTTACACAACTGGTGTCGGTTTTCCCGTAGCGGGCGCCGGCACGCTTCCGCCCATCTACCCGACTGGCGCACTGACGCCGACCCCTGCCTACTCCGGGACCTTCATCCCGGTTCTCTGGTCCACCAAGCTGATCGAGAAGTTCTACGCGTCGACCGTGCTCGCCGCGATCTCGAACACCGACTACGAGGGCGAGATCAAGAACAAGGGTGACACCATCGTCATCCGCACCAAGCCCAAGATCACCATCAAGAACTACCTCGCGGACGGCCTGCTCGAGATCGAGCGCCCAGGGTCGAACATCCTCGAGATGAAGATCGACAAGGGCAAGTACTTCAACGTCATCCTCGACGACGTCTACGAAATCCAGTCCGACCTCAACATGATGAACATGTGGTCGGATGACGCCGCCCAGCAGTTCAAGATCGTGGTCGACACCGAGGTCCTCAAGGGGTTGCTCGGCCAGGCTGCGACCGGCAACAAGGGCACCGCGGCCGGTATCATATCCGGTGCGGCAGCTACGCCTCCTGGACCCGGCGTCAACCTGGGTGCAACCGGATCGCCTATCCAGATCGTCGCGCGCAACCCGGCCGGCACCGCCGGCAAGGTCGAGATCGTCGATCTGCTGGTCAGGCTCGGCCAGGTGCTCGACGAGCAGAACGTCCCGGAGACCGGGCGTTGGGTCGTCATCCCGGCGTGGATCGCCTCGCAGATCAAGATGTCCGAGCTGCGCGACGCCTCGCTCACCGGCGACTCCGTGTCGATCCTGCGCAACGGTCGACTCGGCATGGTCGATCGGTTCACGATCTACGTGTCGAACCTGCTACCTGGCGGCACCGCTGCCGGCCTGGCTGCTGGCGAGTGGGCGATCTACGCGGGCACTCAGCACGCGCTGTCGTTCGCCTCGCAGATCAACAAGGTCGAAACGCTGCGGTCCGAGCTGACGTTCGGACAGCTGCTGCGCGGCCTGCAGGTCTACGGCTACAAGGTGCTCGACGGCACTGCTCTCGCGCAGGCCATCGTCGTTCAGGGCTAACCGCTGTTGAAAACGCGCCGGGTGTTGGAGCACCCGGTGCGGGAGGTTAGCCCATGCCGGAAGCACTTGGGACGGTCGGTCAGTATCTGGAAGAATCGCGGCGCCTGCTGCAGGACGAATTCACGCCGTATCGCTACCCGGACGATGACCTGGTCGATGCGCTGAATATCGGGCTGCTGGAGGCGCGGCGGCTTCGTGCTGACCTGTTCCTGCCAGCCTTCGACATGCCCTGGTTCGACCCGACGGCCGCGGCGCTGGCTGCCACCAAGCTCAAGCCGGTGCCGATCGACCCGATGTACCGGCAAAGCCTGGTCTACTACATCGTCGGCCGCGCCCAGCTGCGCGACGACGAGTCCACGACCGACGCCCGCGCGGCGTCGCTGATGACCAAGTTCACCGCACAGATGCTGACCATCACGTCGTGAGGGACTTATGGAAGACCACACCATCGACGAGGAGCAGAGCAAAGACGATGAGGCCGCCGAGGAGCTGATGTGCACGGCGATCGTCCAGATACGCTGGGCTGGCAAGATGAAGCCCGCAGATCGCGAGGACGTCGCCAACTGGCTGCGCGGCCGCGCCGATAACCTGCTCGCCGAGGGCCACAACTACGCTGCGCTGTTCACCGCGCGGCTGGACCCGGAGGACTGAGTGAGCACCGTCTGCGGCCCCATCGACCGGCTCCTGCAGACCCTCAAGGTCGACGTCCCTGGGGCGACGGACGGCGTGCTCTCGCTGCATCTGTTCAACGCGATCGACGAGTTCATGCGGCGCACCTCGGCGTGGCGCTACGAGCAGGACATTGGGCTCAACGTCGGCTCGTCGGATTACCCGCTGTCGCTGCCGCTGGACTCGGCGATCGTGCGACTGCTGGCCGTCTCGCACAACAGCATACCGGTCGCCAACGCGCAGGCGGTAGCGGCGGTCACCACCTCGCTCGGCCGGCTGTCGCCAGACCAGACCTTCCCCGATGGCGACGCTTCGTTCGCCCCGGTCGAGCACGACATCGGAGCCGACCAGCGCTTCACCTACGCGATCTATCGGCCCGACTACGTGACGGTCACCGGCGTCGACAACACCACCATCCAGCACCCGCTCAAGATGGTGGTGGCGCTGTCGCTGTCGCGCGGCTGCCTGGAGAAGGACTGCGGCGACTGGCAGCTCGATGACTGGATGTACGACATGTATTTCCAGGACTGGCTCGACGGCGCCAAGCAGCGGCTCTACGGCATGCCGGCCAAGCCCTGGTCCAACAAGGAGTTGATGATCTTCCACGGCAAGAAATTCCGTGTTGCCATGGGCTTCCGCAAGCAGGAGGCGGCTCGAGGCTTCGTCTACGACACGCCCGTCTGGCGCTTCCCGAGGGGCTGGGCATGAGCAACGGCATCTACAATTACGCCCGCTACATGCTGAGCACCGCCAACCTCGACTGGCGCGCGGCCGATATGGTGCTGACAGCATGGAGCGGGACCCCGACGTTCAACCCGCAGCACCGCGTCGTCGCTGATCTCGTCGCCGTCGTCGGCGCCGCCAACAAGCTCGGCGATTCACTGCCGATCGTCGACAGCACGGTCGACCCGGAGGGCTACAACCAGACCAGCGCGGTGGTTATCCAGGGCGTCGCAGTGAGCAAGCAGGTGAACTACTTCACCATGTCGCTGCGCGCCGGGGTGCCCGAACAGTCCGAGCTGCTGCTGTTCGTCGACACGGCCAGCGGACTGCCGTTCGTGTCCAACAATCTCGAGATCGTCGTCATCCCCGATTGGGCTGAGAACCGTGGGTGGTTCAGAGCATGACCGACGAACTCAAGCACCCGATCATGCCAGCCGGCTATGACCACTGGGAAAACAACGGCGACGAGCTCAATGGCGGCGGCGTCAACGAGCCCGTCTGGCCGGAATATTTCGATGCGTTCGAGGGGCTGACGGTCCTGGTGCTGACGCCGGTGCTGGTCGATTCCTTCAACGATTGTCCCGACTGGATCATGGGGGACGCCCGCAACGTCGTGGCGATCCCGCTCGACGCCCAGGTGCTGCTGGTCGAGGAGGCGGGATGAGCACCCTGAAGACACTTACCAAGGACACCCTCGAGCGTAAGCGCCTCTACCTCGACTATTCATGCTGGCTCGAGGACCTGGAGAAGCTGACCGACTTCCGGTCCGAGGTCGCTCCCTTCACCGCCGATACGCCGCTGATTGTCGACAGCAGCTACCCCGATGCGACCCAGAAGAAGCTGATGATCTTCGTGTCGGGCGGCCTGCCCAACACGCTCTACACGGTCACGATGCTGGTCAGGACCGACGCCGGCCAGGTCAAGCGCGACGATCTCGGCATGCGGGTGATTCCGCCCCCGAACTGGTCGAGTACCGGTGGCAGTGCCCCAGCCAGCATGGTCGGGCCGCCCGGACCGCAGGGACTGCCCGGAGACCAGGGCCCGCCCGGACCGCAGGGGCTGCCCGGCGCTCCAGGTGCGGCCGGCGCTCCAGGTGCTCCAGGTGCTCCAGGCGCAGTCCAGGAAGCACCGATGACCGGTGTTCAGTACGCCCGGCAGTCGGCCACCTGGGCGGAAGTCTCGCATGCCTGGGGCGAGATTACCGGCAAGCCGGCGACGTTCCCGCCGACGACGCCGATTCCACAGTCGTCGATTACTGGCCTGACCGCCGATCTCGACGGCAAGGCCCCGGTCGCTCACACCCACCAACAGTCCGACGTCAGCGGCCTACCGGCCCGGCTGACGCAGATCGACACGGCGATCGGCGGCAAGGCCAACACCGTCCATACCCACGAGCAATCCGAGGTCACCGGTCTCGTCGCCGAGCTCGGCAACAAGGCCGCCAAGGTTCACACCCACCCGCAGTCCGACGTCACCGGGCTGGTCCAGCATCAGGCAGTCCAGGACGGCGAGATCGCCGGCAAGGCTCCGCTGGTCCACACCCACACGCAGGCTGACATCGTTGGACTGCTCGAGGACCAGGCCGACCAGAACGACCTGATCGCTGGCAAGGAGCCGGTCATACCGGGGGGCCTGCCTACGCAGTTCTGGGCGGGCGACAAGACGTGGAAGGTGCCGGGTGCCGTCTTCGAGGACGCGCCGATGGATGACCAGAATTATGTTCGCCGCAATGGCGCGTGGGTGGTGGCGCCATGACCGTACCGATGATCTTCGCCAACAACGCCACGTCCAGGCTCGACGTAGCGGTCAACGCCGAGGACACGACGATCCGCGTCGAGCCGGGCTATGGCGACAGGTTCCCGCAGCCGATCGGCGACGGCTCGAACTGGTTCACGGTGACGGTCGACGATCGCCGCACCGGCCAGCTCGAGATCATGAACTGCACCGCGCGCGATGGCGATATCCTCACCGTCCTACGCGCCCAGGAAAACACATACGCCCAGGAGTTCCTGCGCTACGCCACGGTCAGCAACCGCCTGACCGCGGCGACCATGGACTTCCTGGCGCATGCCGGCGCCACCGGCCCGATGGGTCCTGTGGGTCCTGCCGGGCCGCAGGGGCTCGAAGGGCCGACGGGCGCGACTGGTCCGGTGGGACCGGAAGGCCCGGTAGGTCCGGTGTCCACAGTCCGGTCCGACCACAGGCCCAGGTCCGACCGGACCTGAGGGACCGCAGGGAGCGCTAGGGCCAACGGGGCCGATCGGCCCGGCCGGACCGCAGGGAGCCCAGGGTATCCAGGGTCCTCAGGGTGTGGTCGGAAACACCGGCTCGGCCGGGCCGATCGGGCCGCAGGGCCTCAAGGGCGACAAGGGTGACCAGGGCCTGCAGGGTAATATCGGCCCACAGGGGCCGCAGGGCATCAAGGGCGACACCGGCGCGCAAGGCCCGAAGGGCGACCAGGGCATCCAGGGACCGATCGGCCTGACCGGCGCGACCGGCGCGGCCGGCCTTGGCATGAACATCAAGGGCACTGTGCCCACATCCGCGTCGCTGCCGGCGACCGGCAACGCACAGGGCGACGCCTACATCGCCGACGACACCAGTCACGTCTGGGTCTGGGACGCCACCGGCGACCCGGACAAGTGGGTCGACGCAGGAGAT
>Ga0193738_1000644_pt1 | contig 16579 bp, 13 predicted proteins | sample L2a1metaG_FD_144927 | JGI IMG/M metagenome (GOLD analysis project Ga0193738, IMG submission 144927) | Soil microbial communities from a riparian zone of the East river system, Colorado, United States - L2a1 | ecosystem: Environmental > Terrestrial > Soil > Riparian zone | place: USA: East River...
TTTGAAATTTTCATTTTTATCGAAGCGGCCAGAGGCAGATAGTGTTAGCCTTTCATTAAACAACTTTTTTGTCAACTGTGCATATCCACCAACCTCGTTGATGTTAATTGCATTCACGGTATCAATGAACAGGGTACCATCGGAATCCAGGATATATTTTTTATAATTGCCACCAACGATCACTTCAACATTTTTTGTGGCATCACCAAAGCTGTATTGGCCTTCTGTCATCCAGAGTTGTGATTTTTCTTTGAGCAAACCTCCTTTGGGGATAGGCACTTTCCTTACCTGGTCAAAGATTTGTTTAAATTGTTCAGATCCTGCTTCCGGACGGCCAATGTCCGCGTACCCGCGGGCAATAAGATGTGCAGCGGCGTCGGACAGGTTTTGTCCTTTTGCACCTAAAAAGGCGCCGATATATTCGGGATACCATTGCTGGCTCGGCTTCCACGCCTCATTGAAATATTGACTAGCGATTGTGGCACTATACGCTTCCCCGGCATCTTCCTGTGTGGTATAAGTTCTCAAAAACCAGTTCTTATGTTTCAATTCAAGTTTGTACTGGCCAAGTTTGATTCCTTTCAATGCGTAACGATTGTCATCTGTGTAAACAGTGTTCCCTGTGGCCCAATATCCCAATAGTTGTGCTTCAATTTTGTCGGTAAGTTTATAGTGCAATGCAGCATTCAGTTTTATATTTTTTGTCTGCGGATCAATGATATCTTTTTCATGATAACCAGTACGGGATACTTTTTGATCAGGCACGCTGTTATTTCTCAGTCCCCAATAAAAGGGAAGCAGACCGTCTTTTACCGTTGAGTTAAGAGGTGCTAATGGCCCCACAAAGACACCATTAATTATATTGACAGCGTCTGTATAGGTGGACCCGTTCGGAATGACTCCATTCAGCATTGTCACGATGTTGGGGATCATACCACCCGTAGCATCGCTAATGCCTTTTATATAGGAGGCCTCAATAGACTTCGTTATTCCAAACATGTTAAAACTAGTTTCATCGCCATACACATTTACACCATCATAATTGGGATCGGTAATCCGGGTGCCGGGGATCAGTTTTCCACTGGTACCGCTGCGATCATAATTGGATGTATCATTTGCGAGCCAGTCATCGGCACTGATGAATTGTGCGCCAATTTTAAAAGCAAATTTGTTATTGAAACTTTTTGCATAGCGGAATGAATAATCATTGTACATAGCAGAATTTTCTCTCGGGCTTTTATCACCAACGTGCATGATACCCGGCTTGATAAGCACACTTAAACCCTGGTATTTAGGATTAAATGGATTTTTACTGTTGATGAGAATTGTTCCATTCATGCCTCCCGGACCATATAAAGCGGAAGATGCACCCGGCAATAGTTCCATACTCTCAATATCAAGATCCCCATTACTAACAAAATTTGCCACAGGAAAATTCAATCCTGGTGCCTGGTTATCCATTCCGTCAATGCGTTGGTTTACTCTTGTGCTACCACTGCCATTAAATCCACGGGTGCTGTAAGTAGGAAATAAAAGACTCGAAGTAGTGCCATAGACTCCTTTCTTGATTCCAAGATTATCGTAGGGTCGTAATGGTGAGATTTTCATATCTCTTGCAGAGATCGTCTCAATAGTAAAAGCTTTGCTCATGGCAGATCCTTTCAACCGGATATCAGGAGCATTAACAATGATCGCCTCAAGCGTTGTTCCTTTTGCAGTTAAGATGACATTTAATTCTTCCGTGCCCGTAACGGATACTTCTTTGGACTCAGATTCGACTTCTGAGATCTCAATCGTTACAGGAAGGGATGTAACGGTCAATTTGAATCGGCCATATTGATCAGCGAGAGTTCCCGTAGATAAATCGCCTTTTACTCTTACTGTGGCGCCAGCAAGCGGCTCATTTTTTTCGTTGGTTATTTTTCCTTTTACCGCCACGGTCTGGGCCTGGGAAAAAATAACCTGGCCAAGCATGCAAAACAACATTGTTGTTAGAATTGTTTGTTTCATAATCGGTGGTTTTTAGTTTATATAATTTTGTTTTATTAAGACATTTTTTTACTTACTGGTCAATTACCTTTCAGTTTTCAGAAACAGTCATCATGAAAAAGTAGGGGTCTATTGATGTATCATGTTCAGCCGTCACCGGGTTAGGGCCTATATTTATGTACAAGAAGTTCTTTCCTGCGAGTACATGCCACAAAAAGGATTGGCACCTGGGATAAAAGCTGCTAAGAATTTCAGGGAACATTTCATGAATAATACCATTCCAGCAGGCTTTTTCTAATTCTTCAATTGCCGAAAACGTCCTGCCATTGCTATTTTCCCTGGTATCTGCAAGCTGCCTGCTTGCTAAGCTTGTGCCGGTGAAAAAAAGGATCTCGTGGTGATTGCTTTGTGTTTTCATAACTTTTATTTTTTCATAGAGCCAAGCTACTACCACGAACAGGCCATTTATAATTGAATTTTGCATTAACGTTTCCCTGATTTGCAGAATTTGCAACTGATGCTACCAGGTTATCACCGGACTTGATTTATACCCAAAAGGGATAGGAAATACAAAGAAGTTGTAGAATTAATATCCAAATATTGACCGTTGTATGTTTTTAAACGGAAATGGACTAACTTAAAACCTGAAATAAAGCGTATTGCACTTTCAGAACCACCAACTACAAATCCAAGATGCCCGATTATCAATCACAGGAATTCCTGTTCCAAAGAATTAAGGAACTTTTGCCACCTCATGCCTCATTAGTTGACATGGTTGCCGAAACATTACATATAAGCAGTGACAGCGCCTATCGCCGCATTCGTGGCGAAACCCCTCTTGTGCTGGATGAAGCAAGGGTGCTTTGCCAGCATTATAAAATCTCGCTTGATCAATTGTTGAATGCTAAGAACGGGTCTACACTTTTTCAGAGCGTTCGCCTTAATTCAGATAAATACAATTATGAACAGTATCTGAAAGATCTAATAATGCAGGTTAAACATGTGGGAAGCTTTATACATAAGGAGATCATATACCGTACCAAGGACATGCCGGTTTTTCATAACTTTTATTTTAAACCGCTTATAGCATTCCGCTATTTTTTCTGGATGAAGTCCACAATTCAACATCCTGATTTTGCGAACCGTGATTTTGAATTGAATTGCGTCTCTACTGAAATTGAAACGCTGAGTCGTGAACTTACCATTGAATACAATAAGGTTCCTTCAACTGAGATTTGGAACACTGAAGGAGTCAATGCTGCAATATCACAAATAGAATTCTATAAAGACTCGGGATATTTTTCTTCCTCAAATGACATTAAAACTATATATGAATCATTGGAGCACACCTTTCTTCACCTTAAAGAAGAAGTGGAGTATGGACGCAAGTTTATGCCAGGAGAAAGCCCGGAGGCAAAAAAAAATAATTTTAAATTTTTTTACAATAGGGTAATGCTTGGTGAGACTACTATTATAGTTGTAACAGATCGTATTAAACAAATTTTTTTAAATTATGACGCTCTTAACTACGTTACAACAAGAGATGAAACATTTTGTAATCCCTATTATGAGGATATACAAAACCTTATGAAAAAATCAACTCTTATCAGCGAAACCGGTGAAAAGCAGCGTAATATTTTTTTTGGTATACTCTTGAATAAGATAAAAGATCGGAAAAAGAATTTGTGATCATCTAATAAAACAGGTTATAAAATGATAAATACAGCTGTGGATATCAATCAAATTCAGCAACAACTTTTTCAAATTATCAAAAACAAAATTCCCCCTGAAGCTTCCGTAGCTGACGAAGTGGGTAAGCTTTTGAATATAAGCAGCGATAGCGCCTATCGTCGCATGCGCAGTGAAAAGCAAGTTACTTTTGAAGAGGTGTATACCCTGGCGACCCATTTTAAGATCTCACTTGATCAGTTAATGAGCATTAACACCGGCGGAATGTTATTCCAGGGAAATATTGTTAATGATAAAAACTATGGCTTTGATCAATACCTGACAGGGATGCTGCATACAATGGCTTATTTCAATAGTTTCAAGAATAAAGAACTGTATTATTCCTGCAAGGACATGCCCATCTTTCATCATTTTTATATAAGAGAGTTTGCTGCTTTCAAGTGGTTCTTCTGGCTCAAAACATATCTTCAGTTTCCAGGCTTTGCTAAAAGAAAATTTAAGTTTTCAGATTTTCCGGAGGATGTATTTAAATTGGATCAGCAGGTGCTTGGAATGTATTACCAGCTCGCAAGCAGGGAAATATGGAATATTGAGAGCATGAATATTTTTTTCCGACAGGTTCAATTTTACCGGGATGCTGATGTGTTTGAATCAGACGGAGATGTTTTAATACTATATGAAGCGTTGGAAAAAACATGGGATCACCTGGAAAAGCAGGCAGCGTTAGGATATAAATTCAAAATAGATGATCCGGAACAAAAACGATTGGGCGAGTATAAAATGTATTTCAATGAAGTATTATTGGGAGACAATTCTATACTGGCGGTTACCGATAATTCGAAAATGGCTTTTATGACCCATACCACATTTAACTTTATGTTGACCAGGGATGTGGCTTTTACTGAGAATATGTACAATCACATGCAAACGCAAATGAAGCGTTCTACCCTTATCAGCGAGGTAAGTGAAAAGGAAAGATCCCGTTTTTTCAGGATTATCCGTGAAAGAATCCAAAAACGCAAAGAAGCTCTGGAAGTATAATGTTATAATTTTCAAAAGAAGTAACTAAACCTTTTCCCGGCAGATTTTTTGAGTATTTTTGAGTAACTATGAAACAATTCTTACTCATATTACTGTCAGTTAGCCTGGCTGCTACTGTTAACTCCCAATCTATTTTAGACAAGGTAAAAAAGAAACTCAACACAAATTCCGGGGTTACTGAAGAAGAAGCGGGAAGAGGTGTGAAGGAAGCATTGAATAATGGTATCAGCTCTGCTGTTTCTTTTCTCAACAAACCTGATGCATTTTTTAAAAGTGAGCTATATAAAGTTTTGTTGCCTCCTGACGCTAAAAAAATGGAAAAAACGTTGCGTGATATGGGGATGGGCAAAATGTGTGATGATGCAATTGAATCGATCAACCGCGGAGCTGAAGATGCCGTAGGCTATGCTACGCCGATCTTTGTTGATGCCATTAAACAAATGACGGTAACCGATGCCTTGAAGCTGGTAACAGGCGGCAAGAATTCCATTACGGAATTTTTTCGTTCAAAGACCTCCGCAAAATTGAAAGAGGCATTTATGCCTGTGATAAATAAATCACTTGAAAAAACAAATGCTACAAAATATTATGGGGATGCAGTAACCCGCTATAATAAGGTTCCTTTGGTGAAAAAAATGAATCCTGATATAGCAGACTATGTTGCTGATAGAACACTATATGCCTTATTTGAGAGGATCGCTGTAGAGGAAGCAAATATCCGCAGCAACCCTGCGGCAAGAACATCTGACTTGTTGAAGAAAGTATTTGCAGGCGCAAGTAAATAGAATTAAAGGTTATAATTGTATTATTAAACCTCCGGCGTTGCCCGGAGGTTTTTATTTTCCAGTTTCTGAATGGGAATATTAAAAGCTTACATAAAATACACCGTTTGATAATGTTTCGAGGGTACCTGAACTGGTTTGCAGCTCTCCTTTAAAATTCCCTCTAATTGATGAACCTGTGAGTTCTGTGATCGTTATAGTTACAGGATTGGATGTGCTTCCAAAAGTGGTGGCCTGGAAAAAGCAAGGAACAATAACTTCTGTACAATGTGTTATTGTTACAAGAGGATTGCTTCCCGTATTTTCAATATAAGTGCCAGTGGAAATGGGGGTTGGTCTTACAACGATCAAAGTTAAATTACTTGTTGAGGTTTGTTTATAATTTCCCTGGACCTGGATTCCATTGCCTCCGGTTACTGGTAGCCTTGTTGCCTTTGACTGCACACTAAAAGTATAGGCAGTACCATTAATATCTACTTTTATCGTACCAATACCAATATCAGCAGGATCTTTCTTACAGGAGAAAATTAAAATAATGGGTAAAAGTAGAATACAGAGGAAAATTCGATTGATCAGTTTTTTGTTTGTGCGGATCATGATCTTCGGTTTTAGTTTGTTTAAATTTTAATGACAACTCAAATCTACTCTCCCAGTAAGCTTATTTATAATTGAATTTTGCATTAGTCGCTTATGGATTTGCAGGTTTTGCAACTCAGCTCTCCCGTTCTTGTTGTTTGTTATTATTACTCCTGATCGGCCAAACAAGAGCATTACAGGTTGGGACTGGTAAACTGCAAAAGAGAATTGGAAAGCTGATAGGGTAGTTTGTAACTTTAGCGATATCAAGGCTCAGCTTTAATTTTATGAAGAGATTTTATCCACCGCTACTCTTTTTATTCTTTTTCATAAAAGGGTTTTCCCAAACCGTTCCTGTTGAATGGCGGGTATTGCCTATTGAAAGACTTCCCCCTGATAAAAGACCTCTTTTTTACCAGCTATTATGCCCACCCAGCGGATCATTGATCTTAAGCAGTACACATGGCCTGATCGATTTCCAGGGGTTCAGAATAAATTTTCCGTCTGTAAGCATCATTGCAAACGATAAGGAACGCCTGGAGAAAGTGAAAGATCCCCATACCGAAGATGGAATAAGATCGATATGCCCCGGAACTGGTTCGAATTTTTTCTTTCTTACAGCTGGGGGCAGGATCTATTACATAGACGAAAACCTGATCACTTTAACCGGGTGGGCAACTCCACCACTTTATATTCCTGTAAATATTCCCCAGGATAAAATGATATCATCTATTTGGGCAGATAAAGAGGGCGACTTATTTGTTGGAATAAAAAACGATAGCATCATTATTATCCCTGGTATTGCAAAACGTTCGCCATCTGATGGAGAAATGAATAAAGAAGGGAATTTTATATTAAAAGATATAATAAACAAAACCAGCAAAATTTTCATTAACGGCAACCCTGATGTCTACACAATTACAAACGATATCGCCAATGAGGGAACTGTTTTATTGGCAACATCAAAAGGATTGGCCCGGTTAAAAAAGAAAACTGGAGAAATAACTTTCTTAGGCCGGGCTTGGAATCATAAAATAAAAATCACAAATGTTCAAAGTGACCCGAATGGAAATATATGGTTTGGCACAGTTGGATACGGCATGGGAATATATGATGCAAAACTGAATGAATATTTTTTTTATGATGTTGCTCCAAAAGCAAATAGAGGATTAACCATAAACTCTTTTTGCAGAAAATCTGGCACCGAATTTTTTGTTGCTGTTGCAGATTCATTGCCAGCCATTTTTAATATAACGGATCACTCCTTCACCTTCATTACAGATACTATTTTCAACAGGTCAAAAAATAATACGACAGATATTAAAGTAAATGGATTTGGGAATTTATTTACAATAAAAGGTGGGGCATTATTTTATACTAATTCATTTTCTGCAAGCAAAGATCATGTTCATGTAAAGTTGGATAGCGGGGCCTATGCTCCCTTTATTTATGATATGCAGATAAACCATCGGCCTTATTTCGAGTTGATAAAAGGAAAGGCATTATCAAGCACGAAAGAAATAAGGCTGGATCATGATCAAAATCAACTTGATTTCAATTATTCTTTGCTTGAGTTTTGGAACCAGGGCCAAACGGTTACTGAATGGAAACTGGATGGTTTAAATATGGATTGGGTTCCTCCAATACCTGATCCCGAAAAATTCAAGGCGAAATTTATTCCACCGTTGTCACCAGGTAAATATGTTTTTAGGGTAAGAGCAAAAGTGGGTAATGAATCCTGGCGTAAACAAGAAGCCGCGTTGATCATTATTATCACACCTCCATTTTGGCAAACATGGTGGTTCTGGGCTATTGTTGTCTCATCCCTCGTTATTATAATTACTTTTTTTTATAAGCGTCATATTTTTTCAGTCCGGAAAAAAGAAAGAGAGAAAGTAATACACGAAAAAGAATTAGTGGAGCTGGAAGCAAAAGCCCTTCGTGCCCAAATGAATCCGCATTTTGTTTTTAATAGCCTTAACTCGATAAAATCATTAATTAATAAGAATGATAATGAGAAAGCGGCCGGGTATCTTTCTACATTTTCAAAACTTATCCGTACGCTTTTTCAAAATTCTGATAAAAGGGAAGTTAGCTTGTACGAGGAGCTTGAAACCTGCAAGCTTTATACTCAATTGGAAAAAATGCGGTTTGGCGATAAAGTGGAATTTGTTTTTGATGTGGACGAATCTATCGATCTGAAAGATTTTAAAGTGCCGGCTCTTATCCTACAGCCATTTATTGAGAATGCGATCTGGCATGGGCTAATGCCCAAAGAAACAGGCGGCAAAATAACCATCCAGGTAAAAAGAATTGATGATACGATCCAATGCATTATAGACGATGATGGAATTGGCAGAGAGTTATCTATGAAAAATAAGCCTCAATATGAATCGGCCCATCAATCAAAAGGCATTGGGCTCACAAAATCGAGGCTTGAATTGGACAAATTATTAAATGAAAGGGAAGACAAAATATTTATAATTGATAAGGAAGATGAGAATGGAAAACCCGAAGGAACTAAAGTAATTATTTCTTTTAAAGAAAGCTGATATCAAACTGATGAAACTAAAAATTTCAAGATACTGGAAATGTCAATTGATCGGGTGGGGTAGTTATTCGCTTTATTTATTTTTAATGGATCTGATCATTAACCCCGGTGGTAGAGTTATTTTGATACGGGGAATCGTGATCGGCTTCTTCGGCCTGGTTGCTACACATGTTTTAAGGTGGATAATTAAAAGACTCAGGATTTTCGATAAAACATACACGAAGCAGATAATTTACCTGCTGTTGTTAAATGTCGTCACTAATGTCTTTACTGCTATTTTTATAGCGTTAGTGTTTGATGCAGTCGGGCTTCGGGGGAGGAATCGTCCGCCGGGTTTTGCGTCCCCACCATTTTTTCTTTTCGCACTTGGTTTTTATTATCAGGTAATGATATGGACATCCGCATGGACAGCTGTTTATTTTTTTGTTCAATATATCAGGAAGATAAAAAAAGCAGAGAATGAAAAGGCTGATCTAAAAATTAAATTACTTGAATCAGAGGCCCGTGCCCTCCGTGCGCAAATGAATCCTCATTTCATATTTAATTGCCTTAATTCTATCAAAGCTTTGATCAATAAAAATGAAAATGACAAGGCCGTAAATTATCTCATCGTTTTTTCAAGACTTATACTTTCACTGTTTCACAATTCGGATAAACGTGAAGTCGGTTTGTACGAAGAGTTACAAACATGCAAACTTTATACGCAATTAGAGAAAATGCGCTTCGGCGATAAAGTTGATTTTGTCTTTGATATTGATGGATCTATTGACCTGAAAAACTTCAAAGTACCGGCACTGATCATTCAACCTTTTATTGAAAATGCGATCTGGCATGGCCTGGTGCCAAAAGAATCCGGAGGTAAAATACTTGTTTCTGCAAAAGAAAATAAAGGCATTATACATTGCACAATTGATGATGATGGAATAGGCCGAAAATTATCACAGCAATACAAAATGCATTATGAATCTACTTATCAATCGAAAGGAATCGGGCTGACAAGATCAAGACTGGAGCTGGACAAAGTTCTTAACGATCGGGATAATGTGATAGATATTACCGACAAAGCGGACCTGAATGGTAAACCGGCCGGAACCAGAATTACTCTCACTTTTAACCATAGCAGGCAATAACTCAATGAAAGTATCAATTTCAACATATTGGAAATGTCAGTTGATTGGCTGGGGTGCCGTTACTCTTTTTGCACATTTCATTGGCAGAGCGCCTTTTAGGGGTGTGCTTATATCATGCATATCTGGACTAGTGTTTACCCATTTTTTGCGGTTTTTAATCAAACAATTTAAGATCTTCAATAAGAACACAGTGACCCAAATAATTTACCTGCTATTACTAAATGTGATAATTGGGTTTTTTGCCGTATGGTTGGTTGATTGGGTGTTGATTGCTACAAAAACTCCTGAGAAAAATCTTTCCCCAAATTCTTTCAGGCTTTCTTTTTTTGGTCAGGTCTTTTGGAGTTTCCAGCAGACATTACCAACGACCACGGCCTGGACAGCTATTTACTTTGCGGTTCATTATATCAGGAACTTAAAAAAAGCAGAATACGAAAAGGCTACTTTAAAAGTCAGGTTAGCTGAAATGGAAACTCAATCTCTTCGTGCACAAATGAATCCTCAATTCATTTTTGATGGTATGAATTCAATTAAATCATTGATCACTAAAAATGAAAATGACAAGGCGGCAAATTATCTCACTGCCTTTTCAAAACTTATCCGCACACTTTTCCAGAATTCTGATAAAAAAGAGATCAGCTTGTTTGAAGAAATTGAACCGGCAAAGCTTTACACAAAACTGGAACAGATGAGATCTGGCAATAAAATTGATTTTGTTTTTAATATAGATGAAGCTATAGATCTGAAAGACATTAAAGTGCCGGCCCTGAGCCTGCAACAGTTTATTGAAAATGCGATCTGGCATGGTTTGGTGCCCAAAGAGAATGGGGGAAAAGTAACTGTATCCATAAATGAAAAAGATGGCGGTGTGGAATGTGTTATTGATGATAATGGTATCGGCCGTGAATTGTCGAAACAAAACAAGGTGCAATATGAAGCTACTCACAGGTCAAAAGGGATAGGTTTAACTCAAACAAGATTGGATCTGGATAAATTGCTGAATGAACAGGAAGATTTAGTAACAATTATTGACAAAAAGAATGAATCGGGTGAACCGGGAGGGACTAAAGTAATTATCTCATTTAAAGAAAATAGAAATTGATACGGACAATTATCATAGATGATGAACAGCATTGTATCGATAGCCTTGCATTCGATCTTCAAAAACATTGCAGGGATATAGAGTTACTTGAAACATGCACCAACCCGAAAGAAGGACTTCTTACGATCAAGAAGCAAAAGCCCGAACTTGTTTTCCTGGATGTTCAAATGCCCTGGATGAATGGCTTTGAAATGCTTGAATTGTTGGATCAAATCAATTTTGCCATCATTTTTACAACTGCATTCGATCAGTTTGCAGCAAAAGCATTTCGAATCAGCGCTATCGATTATTTGTTAAAACCTGTTGATGTTCATGATCTGAAAGAAGCAGTTAAAAAGGCTACTGAAAAAATTCAGCAGCGATCAGGAGTAGAGAACATTGCTAATCTTTTACAGAACATAAAACAACCAGAAGGAAACCAACGTATTGCTTTTCCTGGTAGAGAAGGGTTTGAATTCATAGAAGCGGGTAAAGTTATCTATGCACAGGCTGAAGGCTCCTACACTCATGTTTTTTTAAACGACAAAAGAAAACTGGTTATTTCAAAAACGCTAAGTGATATAGAAGAAATGTTGCCACCTGATCTTTTTCATCGTATACATCACAGTACGCTGGTTAATCTTTCTCATGTAACACACTTGTTTAAATCTGATGGTGGATATATTGTTTTGGATAATGGGGAAAAACTGGCGGTGTCAAAATCAAAGAAAGAAGGGCTAATGGAAAGATTGGGCCTGAAATAACATTCAGTTTATAAATAGGAAGGCCTTATAAATATACATTAAATTTTAAATCCCTGTTATGAAACAACAAGCTATTTCATTATCGGTATTTGTATTTTTTCTCACCATTTTCTCGCGGGAGGCATCAGCACAAAAAATGATGATGCTTAATGAAGATCTGAAAGCAAATAGCCAGGCTTTGCCTGTTAAAATAAGAGGGGGCTCCCTGATGAAATATGATTTTGGAATTTATAAAACTATTTCAGCTAAAGCAGGATGGTCATCTTCAAAATCAAGTACTAAAATTTTCAGTGGAAGTGAAGTAACAGAATCTAAACAAAAATCCAACATAGAAATAACAGCCAATGAAAAAGATACAGTCACTATTAACATTGCTTTAAATATTAAATCAGTAGCGGTGAGGGATAAGGTGATCTCTTTCTCAAAAGACAGGGTGGCCTGGGAAAGGGAAGAAGATCCGTCAAAATATAAAGAAGAGAGAAACCTGGTTGCCGTAATTACCACCAGCCTTGATACTACAACATGGAATTATGTTCAGGTAGATATGAAGAACTCAGAGAATTCGCAGGAGAATATAAATAATGCCTTCTTAACGGATGGCAATAAGAGAATAGATATAAAAAGAGTTTCCAAATGGGATAACGGAAAGTCACCAACACTTTATTTTACAGTTGGATTTGAGTTTTATATTGACGGGGTTGTTGTAGCAGCCGTTCAAAATCCATTGGATACTTTCCAAAAAAAATATGTATGGATAAAAAGTGATTCAGATGAAAAGACGAAATTGATGATTGCTGCTGCCGCTGTGATACTACTGAGTTTCACTAACCAGGTTCCCGCCTGATAGATGGTTTAATTGGTTGCCACCTTGATATTTTTCAGAGGGAATGGTAGCTAGGGAAGAGCCAGCAACACCTGCCACGCCTCTTTCACTTTTCCTTCCGTCAACAATTTTTTTGCATAAGTATGCAATTCTTTTTCCATATCATCAGGATTCAGGCTGTAGTATTGAATAATGTTTTTAAGATGAGTATCATCAAAGGACGGCTCGATCACTGGCATCTCTCTTACATTGGCTAAATGTCCAAGATCATTTCCTGAAAGTATATCACTGTTGCGGATACCTTCAGGTAAAGCATCAACTCCAATTCCTAATTCAGTATTTGGTTTAGGAACTGTAAAAAGATTTGATTCATTTACCTTACAATACCAGTCACCACCCAGTCTTGCGATATGATGGATCTTTCGCTGATCCATTTTTTTATTCTCATCCAGTAAGCTATCATCGATATGCATTCTCAGCACTTCACAAATTACAAGGTTGCCTGCACCACCTTCTGTGCCCAGCGGTTTTACTTCAAGCACGTTGCATTCCATCTTTACGTTGCTTTCTTTTACCATCGGCGGTTTAACCAATGTAGCAGGCTCAGCAGTAAACCCGGCTTTTTCAAATTCATTCATTTCTTTTGGATACTCACAACTTGCTAATGAAACCTGGTGAACCATTTCATAAGTAACAATGTTTATCACAACTTGCGGCACTTCCAATACATTTTCAAGTGTATGCTTGGTCGTGTTATCTCTTACTCTTCGTGAAGGCGAAAAAATAACGATCGGTGGATTTGAGGAAAACAAATTAAAGAAGCTAAACGGACTAAGATTTATATTGCCTTCCCTGTCAATTGTGGAAGCAAAACAAACAGGCCTTGGCGCCACGACATGTTGCAGGTAGTATTGCTTTTCAGCTGTTTTTAAGTCTTTCAGGTCGAGGATCATAGATCAATTTAGAAAACAAATATCCGTAAAGATGGAATCCAAACCCTGAAACGGGTAGATTCCTTTTAACCCGCCTGTTTGCCATTTATAAATTCTTTTACCAATATGTAACTTAAATTATCCCACCTTCGTTATACGAAAGAATTCGTTTAAATAACTGAAAAACAATAAACCAATTAGTCATGAGAAAGAATCTTTTTTTGATGCTGGGAATAACAGCCCTGGGCTTTTCAACAATGGCCCAAAAGAACAATAAGTACGACGATAAAGACAGAATTGAAGGCAGCGGTAATGTGATCACAAAAGACATTACGATTAAATCTTTTAATGAACTCGATGCCAGTGGCATTTTTAACCTTCAACTATCACAGGGCGATAAAGAAACAATAAGGATAGAGGCTGACGATAACCTGATGGACCTTTTCATTGTTGAAAATGAAGGCTCCACTCTAAAGATCAGCATGAAGAAGAACTCAAACTTCAATAGCAAAAAACAATTGAAAGTATATGTAACGTTCAAAACGTTAAAAAGTATGAGCCTCAGTATGGTTGGCGGCACTTCATCTGATGAAAAACTAAAGTTTGCAGATCTGAAATTAAAAAATCAAAGTGTAGGATCAGTAAGTCTTGATATGACATTACAAACACTTAACCTGGAAAATCAAAGTGTTGGATCAGTAAAACTTGAAGGCAGCGCTGATAATGCTGTAGTAAAAAATAATAGTGTTGGCAGTATCAATGCGGGAAATTTTGTGGTACAAAAAATGGAAATTGAAAATAACGGTGTTGGTTCTGCAACAGTCAATGCCGAAAAGGAATTAAAATATTCAGATTCTTTTCTTGGTAAAGTGAGTAACAAAGGAAATGCAACAGTGAAAAAGAAAAATAAAGTAGTGATATAAGAGAAGATCGAAAGTCCAGGCGGAGATCGAAATAAAACAACTTCGGTTTCCGCTTTTTATTTTTTATTTTTGAAAATACTCCACCCGATAGCTGTCGGGTCAGTTTCTTCCTCAACTATTGTATTGCTCAGTTTACCAAGCCCGTTAATTTCCATATCAACCACATCATTTGGTTGCAACCATTGTTCAGAATAATTCGGGTCATTTAGTTTTCCGGTTCCATTCAACTCCAAAAAACAACCGGTACCAACTGTTCCGCTTCCGATCACATCACCGGGAAAAAGATCAACACCATAAGAAGCTCTTTCAATGATCTCGGCAAAGGTCCAATCCATATCAGAGAGATTTCCTTCACTCACCTGCACACCATTTACCCAACATTTCATTGAAAGGTTCCAGCTTTTACCAATATGATTTTCTTTACAAGGAACAACAAACTGTTCCAACTCTTCCAATGTCACTAACCAGGGCCCGATCGCAGTTGAAAAATCTTTTCCCTTTGCTGGTCCGAGATTCAATAACATTTCTTCCATTTGTAATCTTCTTGCACTCAGGTCATTCATGATCATCAGCCCGCCGATATATTCATCCGCTTCCTCCGCTTTTATATTTCTTCCGTGTTTACAAATAACGATCGCTCCTTCCAACTCAAAATCCAATTTCTCAAAATGATCAGGCATACAACGAACATCACCCGGCCCCTGTATGCTATGATGATTGGTAAAATAAAAAACCGGGTATTGATCAAACTCCGGTATCATTTCCACTTTACGATTTTTTCTTGCCGCCGCTACATGCTGGCGAAATGCATATCCATCGCGACAGGAAGTAGGGAAAGGCACCGGCGCCAGCAAATTCAACTCACTTAACGGCATTCCTTTGTTGCTGAACCTTTCTCCTTCACGCAACATCATTTCTCCTGCCTGCGCCACTGCATATGATTCTTCCCAAAAATTCAGGAACAAACTCATGCTATTCGGAAGATCAGGATGCAACACTTCCATATCATACACAAGATCACCGATCAATACACCTAACCTGTCGTGTCCATCCTGTAAATAAGAAACTAATTTCATCGAATGAGTATTTAGTGTCGCAAGATAATTCAACAAGACTATTCAACGGTCTTTATCTCCCGGATTTCACAGGGGTCCACAGAAAATGATCTGTGAAAATCCCTGCCTGCCGGCAGGCAGGCTTGTCATCCGTGAGAATTTATTAGCTGCACCTCTTGGTATCCCAGTGGCATTTTTTATTTGTAACTTAATCCCATGAGAATAAAACTCAGCATTGCAGCCATCATTTTATTTGCCTTTACCACAAAGCAGGAAGAAGTAAATTCCTGGATCCGTATCAATCAACTCGGGTATCAACCAGGTGGCGTAAAAGTAGCCGTATGGTGCAGCAAGCAGGAATTAGTAATTAGTGATTGGGAATTAGTGGATGCATTTTCGAAGAAGATTGTTTACTCTTCTAAACCAGGAAAAGCATTCGGTGCTTATGGTCCCTTCAAAAAAACTTACCGCCTTAACTTTTCTGCTTTTAAAAAACCGGGGCGTTATTATTTACAGGCAAGCGGAGTCAGATCTCCGGAGTTTGAAATAGGTGACAATGTTTACAAAGGAGCTGCAGATTTTTGTTTACGATATATGCGCCAACAACGAAGCGGCTTCAATCCATTTTTAAAAGACAGTTGCCACACACATGATGGTTATGTGTTGTATGGAGAAAAAGCTGGGATTAAAGACAGCACACATATTGATGTTACGGGTGGCTGGCATGACGCCAGTGATTATTTACAATACAGTACAACATCGGCCAATGCAACTTATCATCTGCTTGCGGTGTATAGAGATTTCCCAAACGTTTTCACCGATGAAAAACTAGCAAATGGACTAGATGGAAAAAATGGAATGGCTGATGTACTGGATGAAGCTAAATGGGGATTGGATTGGTTATTAAAAATGCATCCAAAAGATGACTGGATGTTCAATCAACTCGGCGATGACCGTGATCATATGGGAATGCGGATACCAAAACAAGACACGAACTATTATGGCAAAGGCTTCGAAAGACCAGTTTATTTTATAAGTGGTGAGCCGCAGCAAAGAGGAAAATTTATGAATAATACAACTGGCACAAGCTCTACTGCTGCAAAATTTGTAAGCGCCTTTGCTTTAGGAGGCGAGGTATTTAAAGCAGAAATTCCGCCTTACTCCGATAGATTAATACTTAAAGGCATGTCAGCACTTGCATTTAGTGTCAGTAAATTGGGTGTGTCACAAACTGCATCTGTCC
>Ga0193738_1000645_pt1 | contig 16522 bp, 17 predicted proteins | sample L2a1metaG_FD_144927 | JGI IMG/M metagenome (GOLD analysis project Ga0193738, IMG submission 144927) | Soil microbial communities from a riparian zone of the East river system, Colorado, United States - L2a1 | ecosystem: Environmental > Terrestrial > Soil > Riparian zone | place: USA: East River...
CGAGTCGTATGTGCCGGCTGCGCTGATCGTGCTGGAGCAGGCGTGCAGTGTGACGCCGGGCGGTACTCCGGTGCAGGCCGCGTCGGGCATGGCCGGGAAGGCCGGGCAGGTGCGGCCGGTCGGGCCCGTGAAGGTCGGCGACGGACTGGGCGTTGGGCTCACCGTCGGGCTAGGGCTGGGCGGTGGCGTGGTCGCTGGAGGTGTCGACGGCGGGGCTGTAGTGGCCGTAGGGCTCACGGTGGGGCTGGGTGTAGCACTGGCCGACGGCGACGGTGATGCGCTCTGCGTGGCGCTGGGGGTCGGCGCGGATGCAGTCAGGGCTGTGATGAGCTTCGCCTGGACGCTCACACAGCGGTTGGCTGCGGTGCGCTCGGCCGATGTCAGATTCGGCAGGGACAACTGGAGCTGGCAGTTGCGCAGCAGGTCCCGGGCGAACGTAAGCTCAGCCGACTCGGCAGCCACGGCGGCGGCTGGGCGGTTGGACAGCGACAGCATCCCGGCCACCAAGACCAGGGCCACGAGGACCGCGGTGACACCGGCAGTGAGCCGGTGGGCCTGTCTACTCGCCGCGCTGTGGCTGGTCACTTCGTCACCAGCGATGCGGATTCGGAGTCGCCCACCTTACTTGCGGCAAGCGCCTTAATGAGCGACAAGACGGCACCAGCCAGCGCCATCGAAGCCAGCGACCACAACGGCACCGACACATCCGGCAACGTCCCTACACCCCAGCCGGCAATGGCCACCTGGGCGCCGGTGCTGATCGCTCGTTCGCCAGCGTCCTTCCAAAACTTCCGGGTGAACATGGCGCTTACTCCTCTAGTCGGGGGATGTCAGCAGTGCCGCGGCTTCGGGTGGGGCGAGTCGGTCGACGGCGTCACGGAGTGACGTCCCCCGGTCCGGATGCAGCTGTGCCTCGACCGCCGCCAGGCGCAGCTCGATGGCGGCCAGCGACTTGAGCGTGGCCACCGTTCCGAGCATCACCTCGATGGCGCTGAGCCGGTCCAGCACGCCGGGCCGGCCCTCGGGAAAACCCGGCCGTGGCGGCTCCCCGGTCAGGTCGTCGGCCAGCCGGCCGAGTTTCCGCAGCACGTCCCACAGCCATGCGGCTGCCCGGCCGATGACGACCAGTGCGGCGAGGATGGCTGCGGCGAGGAGGATGCCTGCGACTGTCTGGCCCATAGTGAGCACCTACGCGTCGGTGCGTACCTGAGCGGCGCCGCCCTCGCCGAGGTCGGCAACGGCGTCGCGGATCTCGGCCTTGAGGTCGGCCACCGCCGGGCCGAGGTCGGCATCGCCGCCACCGCCGACGGTTGGCCACGGCTGCGGGTTGGTGTCGTAGTAGCCCGACCCCTGAACGGAATACTCAGTCGGTAGCTGGATCAGCGGCACCGACGCGTAGGCGGCGTCGCGCGGCCCGTCCAGGCCGAACGCGGCCATTTTGCCGCTGGGTGCGGCGTAGCCGGGGACGAGGTAGATCGACCCGTCGCCGGGGACACCTGAACGAACCCTGTGCATGAAGTAGTCCTCCTCGGTCGGTGGTGAAGGCGGTATCGGTATCGGACCGGGCGTGCCGCCGCTCTTACGCAACACCCACGCATTCCACGTTTCACCACTGAGGACACTGAGCACACCCTCGAGGCCGTACACGCCTGGTGCGGCGGTCCAGTCGTCGCAGTACTTGGTGAAAAACGACAGGTGGATGTGCCACAGGTGCGACGCGTCGGCCGTGCTCGTCCGCCACGCCGAGGTTTCCGTGTCATGGAGCCGGGCGTAGACGGTGCTGCCGTTGAGCGTGCCGATGATCTCGCGGAGGCAGCCGACCCGGTCGTCGTCGGGGTGGATCACAGCGTCTCGGAGCCAGCCCGTTCGTTTGATCATCTCAGTGGCGTTCATCGTGAGATCAATTGCGCGGGCCCTGTCGGGCGGTGGGAAGTTCAGGTCCAGCGGCAGCCGGACGGAGTAGGTGCCAGGCCAGTTGGCCTGGTTGTTCTGCACCGTCGAGTGGTAGCCGGACTTGAAGGCATAGATCCCGCCCAGGCGAACACCCGGGATGACCAGCAGACACTCCTCCCACAGCCGCCACTCCGCATCGGTGATGCGGGCAGGGTTGGGGTTGGCTGCCATTACAGGCCTGCCGGGTTCGGACCCTCGCTGCGCAACCGGTCGAACTCGTCTGGGGTGAGCGGGGTGACGGTTCCGGTCTGGTCGCGGATTTCGTATGAGCCGTCGGCGAGTGCACGGACCTCGTAGCCGTGTTCGGTGTCGAACAGGTGCCAGTCGTGTTCCGTGTTTGGAGCCTCACCCATCACACACCCCCGTGGTGCTGTTGTTGGTGATCATACGTTGATCAGCGGCCGTGGTCGTGTAGCGCGTTGCATGGCCTGCGCCTGCTGCCAGACCTCGAGCCATCGCCAGGCGTTGCCTTCGATGGTCCACGCTCGGGCTGCTTCCCAACCCGCCTCAGATTGTTCGACACGCAGCGTGTTGTCGGTGCACAGCCGTTTAACCTGCCGGTACCAGTCCTTCGGCCGATCAGCCAACAGACCCACGCCGAGAGCCTTCTGCAGCTTCACGTATTCGGCGCGTGGGGAGGCGACCCACGGCACACCGCACGCAGATAGCTCGAGCCCCTTCAAAAAGGATTTCGAACTGTTGAACGCTGTGTCTGCCAACGGCACCAGGCCGACGCCGATCGACGCCACCTCCGCAGCCCACTCGGTCAGGTCAACCGACCCCGAGACAGGCGGATCCTGCTCCAACCCAAGCGCATCACGCAACCCGTCGACAGGACCGACACCCCGGTACGTTTGCCCTTCCCGCAGCAACCGTGCGACGGCCGGGCCGACTTCTTGCAGGTCGAGTGGGTGGGAGTGGGTTGATCCGGCCCAACCAATCGTCGTGTCCGACACATCATGTGGTGTGTCCAGGTAGCGGGCGGGGATGCGGTTTTCGATGACCACCCCCCGGCCGTGCGGCGCATACACCGGCAACAACGCCGGCGTCGACACCGTGACCAACGTGGCCTGCAGGCAGGCCTGGTGGGCGTTGCGCCACGTATGACGCCGGTCGCCGGTGTCAGTGCGCATCGCCCAAAACGCAGGATTGCTGGGGTCAATCTTCGTCAAGTCGTCGTCCATGTCCACCACAACCGCGACGCCTTTGGCGCGGATCAGCGGAATCGCCGAAGACAGGTGCGCGAGGGAGACGCGTTGCATGACGATCACATCCGCGTCAGCCGGCACATTGGCGCCGACAAGCCGGCCGGTGCGGGAGTCGATCTCTCCGCCGATGCCGTTACGCATCGCCGGCATCATCACCCGCACGTCATGACCCTGCGCCCGTAACGCCTCAGCGGGCCAGATGAGACGCGTGAATCCACACCCGTACACATCTGCCGGGTAAACGTACACAACCACCTGAACACCCCCGTGATAAATTCCGGTGTGGTGTTCAGGTCCTCCCCGGCCTGGGTCCCCCCTTGATGCCCCCGCGACCCCCGTGGGGGCATCAACCTTGTGTCAGCCCAACCTGGCATCTCCGCGGTTGGCGAAGCCTGAGCAGTTGCCCATGACCTTGTCGGTTAGCCAATGGTGGCGATAAAGCCACGATTTGCGCCGCAGGTGGGAGATCTTCGCACCCGCCTCGAGGCACGCCAGTGTGAAGTAGGCGTCTTCGCCGGTGTTCGCTTCTCCGCGGTCGAGCTCTTTGTATCCAACCTGCTGGGCGAGTTCGGTACGGACGAGGACCGTGGCCGTGGTTTCAATCGGGTCGGCAGGGTCAAAGTCGTTCAGGTAGTGGGTGACAGGAAAGATGGGGTCTTCCTCAAGGATCCGGGTTGTTCCGTCGGCGAACTGCTGGAGCACCTTGAACCAGGCATAGCAAAAATCTGCCCCGGTCTCCTCCTGATGCGCCATCAGCCATTCGAGGTGCTTCGGCAGCAGCAGGTCGTCCGAATCGAGCACAGCAATGAAGTCTGTCGACGCGGCCATGAGTGCCCGCTGCCGGGTGGCGGCGGCGCCTTCCCGGTCGTTGTCCATCGCGACATGAATCGCGTCGGGTAGACGGGTCTGTTCCCACACGGATGCGATGGCAGCCTGCAGCATGCCGTTGCGGGCGCGGGCCGGATGCGCGGCGATGATCACCGAGACTGTGGGGCGGGTCATGGCCGACCTTTCCGACGGGGCTGTCACCAGCCGCCGTTGATCCAATGCGAACTGCCCTCAAGGGCGTGGTCCCGGTAGTAGGCGGTTTCGTCCGGGGCCGGGTCGTCGTACCACGGTAGATGACGCATCAAGTATGGGGCGTCCATCCGTACCGCCGGTGATAGGACGAAGCGGGGTTGTCCGTGCAGCGGTGGGTACAGGGCGAGGGTGGTGTCGACGGGGGCACGCCAGGTGCGGCCGACGCCGCGGGCGGTCCAGAACAGGCATTCCCAGGCGCGGACCTTCTCAGCCAACGGCGTGTCAGGGAGATCATCCAACCGGAGGCCCATGCCGACTTTCGCGGTGGAGGTCGGGTTGCACTGCAAATGCTCACGCAACTGTGTGAGCCAGTCCGGGGGGCAGTCGGTGTCGAAGACGAGGTCGGGGTCGGTTACCACATATTCGCGGCGTGTCCCGACTATTCGGGCTAGGCCGTCCCAGTCCCATAGTGCTCTTGGCGGCCGACCCTCCAACCTGTGCACCGGGTGGGGGGATCCGTCGAGGTAGTCCAGCATCGGCGGATAGGTTGAGCCGTGATCAACGAGGTGGATGTCCAGGTCGGGGAACCGTTCCAGGCTGGCCACGGACAGTCGCGTGTAGGTGGCACGGTCGCGGGTGATAACCACACAGGGTGTCATACGGTCAGCTCGGCGATCATGTCGGTGAAGGCGGTTTCCGGTCGCCAACCCAAGTCGGTCACGGGCGGGTCGGTGGCCGGGGTTTCGTCCGGCACATACGGCAGAGCAGGGTCGATGGTGACCGCGTCGTCCCAGGCCAGTCCGACAGTTTTGAGGGCTGTGTTGGCGACGTCCCACACCGACCTTGGTACGCCTGTGTTGATGGCCCAGTCGCCTGGCTTGTCCTCGCCGGCGATCAAACGCATGGCTTTGCAGTAGTCGGGTGCGTAGCCCCAGTCCCGCTGCGACTGAATGTCGCCCAGCACCAGACGTTCAGGCGATCCGGCGGCTATGCGGGCGATGGTGGAACAGATCCGACGCGCCAGGAAGCGCCCGTCCTGCCGGGGTGAGGTGTGGGAGAACAGGACCGCGTTCGAGGCGTGCAGCCGGTCCCGATACCCAACCACCGCCTGATGGGCCAACAGCTTCGCCGCACCGTACAGGCCGTACCGGTACGGGTCATACACCGCCGACGAGGAGGCGTGGACCAGGCGGGCGTCGGGTGTGAACTGGAGCATGGCGTCCAACAGTCGGATGACACCCACGCCGGTGGTTTCGGCCAGCAACGGCGGCTGCGCAGTGCCCCAGGATCCGCCGGGTGAAGTTACCGCGGCCAGGTTGAACACAACATCCGGCCGGCACGTATGCAGCACCCGCTCCAGCGAATCCTGATCCAGCAGGTCACCCAACAACAGTTCCGCGGGCGAGTTGACGTTGGAGCGGCGGACCATGCCCCAAACGTCATGCCCGTCGGCTACTAGCTGTTCTACGAGGTAGGAGCCGTCTTGGCCGAGAGGTCCGGTGACGAGGGCTCTCATGAGGCGAGCACGATCGGCGCTGGGAGCGGCACGATCCATTGCTTGTGTGGGTTGCGGCGCATGATGGTCGGGGCGTAGTTCCATGAGGCGAGAACGTAGGTCGCGGCGCCCATGAAGCCGGGCGTGACGATCGGGATACCGGTTCCGGGGATGTGTCGGCCTTGTTTGGCGGGGGTGCTGTCGACGCACCACGACAAGTCTGTGGCGGTCAGTTCGCAGAAGTTGAGCAGCGTTGTGGCCTTTGCGGGTGCCCCGTAGACCGCGGTGATACCAGGCTGAGCGGTGACCAGGTCGCACAGCCGGTCCCGGATCCGTTCAGCCCGGCCCTGCATTCCCTCGTAGGCGCAGAAACTGTCAAGCCACGTTTCCGACGCGCGTAGCCGGTCCACCGTCTGGTTCGGCCGGGGATGTTTGGCGAGGGTGACTCGCAACGATCCGCCTTGCCGGTCGGTGAGCTCGGCGTCGACGATGTTGAGGCCGTGGCGCAGGGCTGCTTGCTCGAGGCTGGTGAGGGAGAAGAAGTTGCGGTGCTCGTGATACACCAAATCGAACGCGTTGTTGACCAAAAGGTCGGGCAGGTACTGCACCTCAACCATCGCCACACCATCATCAGCCAGCAGTGCGGAAATGCCGGCCAGGACGTCGGCCACATCCTCAACATGCGCTAGTACGTGGTTGGCGACGATGAGGCCTTGCCGGCCGCGGCGGTCGCGGATGTCATGCGCGGCGGCGAGGCCGAACGGCCGCACCTCGACATTCAGTCCGCGGTCCCGGGCCACGCCGGCTGGGCCTTCGGCTGGGTCCACGCCGATGGCGGGGAAGCCGGCGAAGTGGCGTAGCAGGTCGCCGTCGTTGCAGCCGACCTCAACCACACCGCGTTGCACGAGGCGGGTGTGCCGGGCCAGGACGTCACGGGCGTAAGCGGTGTGGTACGCCGACAGCGGTGGGCTGGCCGAGGAGTAGAAGCTGTATCCGGTGCCGAACAGCGTCTGCCCATCCAGCACCTCAAGCAACTGGACCAGCCGGCACTTCGCACACACCGCGACCTGCAGCGGATACGTCGGGGAGACTTCATCGGGGGTCGTGGTGTAGGCATCGGCGATGGGCGACTGGCCGAGATCCAAAAACTCGTCGAGGTCGGTGTGTCCGCAGGCTGAGCAGGTGGTGCGTTTCATTGAGGCCACCACTTCCGTTGGAAGATCGCTTCGGCTACGTCCCAGGATGCCGCAATCGTCTCTGACTTGAACCCAACCGTGGAGTGATGATGCGTGTCCACATCCGCCACCACCACCCGCTTCCCCATCGTGCGGGCGGTAAGGCAGATGTCGTCGTAGCCGAGGAACCCGGGATACGTCTCGTCGAACCGCAAGTGTTCAACAGCCCACGGGGAGAACACCATGATGCTGCCCTCGATAAACGCCACGTCCCCGGTACGTGGCCCGAAGTCCAACGGCCCGGAATCAGTCTGCTGATGGCCGACGGTTTCCGACGTCCACCACGACAACGTCCGGTCGCCCCTGCCGCCGCACACACCTACCAACGCCACATCATCGCCGAGCGCAGCGAGGAATTTGGCCTCCGCTTGCGGGTCGGTGATCTCCAGATCGTCATGCAACAGGATCAACGCGTCCAGACTCCGGCCGGCGTACGCGTCGAGGATGGCGTTGTACGCCGTACAGATCGACGTCTGACCAGACAAAGCAAGCAACGGCCCGGTCACACGGGGGATCACATTGGCCTGGAGCTTGGCCCACGAGCCGACGCACGAACCGTAGGCAACTACCACGGGCGGCTGCCGTGGATCTGAGCGAACATCTCCCCATCACGGGCAGCTTGCTCACCGAGGCCAGGCACGTTGCAGGTGAAGTCATTCGGCAGCCGGTTCGGCACTGGGAAGCCACCCACCATCACGGATCCGCCAGCGGCCCGTGCAGCCCAGTCGATCATGGTGTCCTGAAACCACCATCTCAGTCGTTCGTCAGCCCGCAATCCCTTGGTGGCGTCGAGGATGAAAGCCCACCCCACCATGCGGCCCATCAGGTCGTTGTCGGGTGCGGTTTTGAGTTGGGGTGGGTGTTGGGTGCCCCACGGGTTGGAGCAGCCAGCGGCGGCGCCAGTTTGGGTCATTCCGTCGACGACAGCTTGGAACCATCCTTCGGGCACGATCGCGTCGTCGCACAGGAACGCGATCCACCACGGACCAGGTTCGGCGCCGCGGAGTTGGGTCAACGCGTCGATGCCCAGGTTCCACAGCCGGGCCAAATTGGGCGGCTGATCCGGGACGGCCATCAACACCACCCAGTGCTGATCGTCAAAACCGGGCGCCAACACCTCAAGTGTGACCGCCGGCTGTGAGGCGTTGTCGATGACCAACACCACATCCACCTGCGGCCCGATCGCAGCCACACACTCCCGCAGCAGGTCGGGACGGTTGTGGGTTAAGACAATGCACGCGCGGTTCATGCCGGTGTGTACTGGCTGATGAAGACGGCGTTTGTCACAGTCCCGACCTGATCGCCGGAGCGTACAACCCAGTTCGTAACCGGAACAGCGACCTCAGCCGTGCCGACGATCGGATGCGGCGCAATGGTCCGCAGATACAGCACCCCGTCGCGGATCAAGACATCATTGAAGTAACCCTGATTCGCACGAACAAACTGCCTAATCTCGATCACGTTGGCGCCGGTCCACTGGATAGCCTCGACGAATGCGCGATACGTCGCCATCAGGACGGTACCCCCAGCAGTTGGAAGTCAGATCCGGCGATCCAACTTCCCGCGTTTGGGATCAATTGGATCGACGTCCACGGGCCGGCGGGACTGTACGAACCGCTGCCGGTGTGGGCGAGGCCGCCACTTGTCATTACTCCCGATTCATAGATCCAGGCCAGGAAGGGTTGAGTTTGTAGGTCCCAACTGTTGAAATCGATGATGCCCGTACCGAAAATCCCGGCTATGGCGGTTGCGGCTGCTGCGTGGCCAACAAATCCAGATGTTCCCGAAATGAACGCGGCGGTGGCGGCGGCGCCGTTCGATTGCAAATTCTGCGTGTTGTAGTTGACGGCTGCGTTGCTGTCGATCCGTAGGTTAACGACGGTAACAAGTGCAGCAGTGTCGCTTCGAGCTCTCCACCGCAGTTGCAGGCTTCGTAGCGTTGTCGGGATATTGGAGAACGTGACCGAGGCTGCTGAGGCTCCGAGAGTTTGCCTGGCGACCCATGCGCTGCCAGCAGACGGGCCGCCAGTAAATCCTGTGATGAAGTTGCCCGACGGCGGCACCTGAATCACGTAGACACGTTGACCAACAACGAATGTCCCGATCATGGAGGTCATGGCGATTGGTGCAGTGTCGCCGTCGTAGGTAGCCACGACAGCACCCGGGCTGGAGCCGTCGACGACGGTGGCCAGCCGCAACGTCCACGTGAGGCCCAGCCGTTGCGCGTTTTCGACGATGGCCTGCGCGGTGGCCGCGGCGTCACCGACCGGTCCAGGTTCGGTCACCGGTAGCTCCGACGCAGACTGTGCGACATGGCTGCCCCTTCAACGAGTGGCATGGACCAGCCCAGCTCGAGCCAGTTGGAGCCTTGCCAACGGATGACGTTGTACGAGTCGTGACGAGGATCGGGCGGGGTAGACAATTGCACCTGTTCGAAAATGCCCTGCCGCTGGGCTAAGCCTTGGGCGACGGCGGCGGCCTGGTTGGCGTCAGACAGTTGCAGATCAAACACGGCGGGGATGGCGAATCCGCGGTTGGGGACAGAGTTGGGTGCGTTGACCGGCACGGTGGCGATACCAACGACAGGGGTGCTGCTGTCACCGGCGTTGTTTGATATGACAACAATCGTGTTCGGGGCTGTCAACAGCTCATCGCTCTCGACGATGCTGTCCTGGAAGACGCGGAAACCAGCATCCAAGTCGATGTCGGCGACCTGCGTGGCCGGGTCGAACGTACGCCGGAACCGGAGCACACCGTTGTTGTCAAACCAGGGCGACCACCAATCACCTGCGACCGACAGTGTTTCGAGGATTTGGCCGCGGGTCACGCCGATGCCCCACGAGTCAGCCGACGTGAACGGCGACGGCTCCAGGTCGAAGGTGATGGGAAGACCGGCGAGCACGTCAAGTAGGACGGCGACGACGCCGACTCCGACGCCGGAGAGGCCGGTCAGGATGGCTTGGTCGACGAGGAACATTTCGTCCGAAAGTTGCGGCTGAGCCAACCGTCCGCTGGTGGTGAACCTGCGCGGGTTGTCGACCCACATGTACCGGCCCAACGGCCAATCACCGGACGGATGATCCGGATTGGTCAAGTTGGGGAAGACCATGAACGGCTCGACCCGGTCCGTCAACGCGTTCACAGCAGCCGTATCAGCCTTGCCGAGGCTGAGGCTCAGTTGCCGTTTCGTGGTGCTGCCGGTGTCATGCGATAGCGACGCGTCGCGGATCGGGTGAATCTCGCCCAACACTTCACCGCTGACCGCATCAGACAGGGCGAACCGGAAGGTGGCCTGACGCTGCCCAACACACTCATCCAAATCCAGTGCAGGTGCCCGGGTGTCGGTGATCAGCGCACGGCTGCCCGGCCACGCCGCTGCCAACCCGGGGGGACTGGTCACGGGTCCACCGCAAACGGGCAGACGGTCAGTTCGGTGATGTCCACCCGGACCATGTACCTAGTCCGGTTGTGGCGGGCGTTGACCGTCGGGACTCGGACGTTGGCAAACCACCGGTCACCAATGTCGTCACGGACACACACATACGGCAGATCCACCCACGCCAAATCCCGCAACGTTTTGACGTCGGCGAGGCGGATCGGGTCGATAGCGCCGCCCTGAATCAGCAGGGTGCGGCTGAACGTTTCCAGGCCGCGTTCGGTGCCGTGGAAAGCCACCGACCCGTCCCGGCCGTACATGGGCTGGAAGTCGACCATGCCCGCCTCGGGGAGGGTGAAGTCTTCAGTGGGTGCCCCGTCCCACTGCATCACATACGCCGCGTTGGACAGACCCGACTGGTCGGCGTTGGACGTGAAAATCAACGCACCGGTCTGATCGTCACACCCGCCCGTCACACCGGGGGTGGGCGGCGCCCCGGTTACCTGTGCGGACCAAGCGCCGGCGAAGTTGAGCACATTCAACGTCCGGATCCGATACACGGAGTTGATGCCGACCCGGGCCTCGTAGTCGTTGAACCCGACCAGGGTGGGGTTGGTGGCGAGCATGATGGTTTCGAAGTCGTCCTGCAGATGGTCCCAACGTTGCAGCTCGTACGCGCCGAAACCCGTCGACGGAAGACTTGTGGCGGACCATGCAATGCGCTGATAGCCAATACCGGACGGGATGCAGCACGGCAGGCTGCCGCAATCCAACCCGATCCCCGTTACGGTCTGGGACAGTTGGGTTAGGCCGACGCCGGTGACGGTGGGCGGGTCCTGGGAGAACAACAGCACAGCGTCGCAGGTCGAATCAGCGGTGGCACCGGTTACGTAGGGCGAGCCGATACCTTGCGGCATCCACGTCAACTCGACTGTGTCACCCGATGGTGGCTGGTAGGTGGCTGTGCCCAACTGGTTGGGTGCGGGTACGAGGTTGAACAAGTTCCCGGGGACACCGGAGATGGCGGGGGCGCAGGCGGCCATGATTTCCCACCGGTTCCCGGCGATCTCCGACGTGGCCGACCACGTCCAGGCTGGGTTGCCGGCCACGGCACCCATCGACGGGGGGGCGGCGAACCGTAGGGTGATTTCCTTCCACCCGTCGATGATCTCCGTCAACGCATCAAACTCAGCCGGGGTGATTGAGACAGTGGATCCGGACAGTCCACCGACACCGGTCAGAGTCAAGGGGATGGTGGTGTCGCCGAACCGGCGGCCGTAGAAACGGACCTGCGGATACGACGCTGCCACGCCACTGATGTCGTCGTAAATGTCCTGAGTGGCGGTGTTGACGCCGTACACCTGGGCGGCGGCCTGCCGGCCATAGGCGTGCGGCTCAGTCAGCGTCCCGCCGGAGGCGTGCAAAGACAACTGCGGAAGGATCATGCTTTGGCTGACCGCGACTTGCTCGTTGATGTTTTCCCACACAGGGAAAGGAACATCGATCCGCTTCCCCGGATGGGGCGGGATTTCGTAAAGCTGACGAAGCCCATTCAGATCCGGGTAAGGAGAATCTGATACGGGCGCGAGCCCGTTCGGTTCCATATCCCCCGTGCTCGGACTGTACAAAGTTGCCACATAGTTACCGGCCGGAAGTACCGGATTCGCAACCTGCGAGGTGGACAACATCGGAACGATGTTCGTGGCGTAGCCGTATTTCGTCAGCGTGGTCGATGCGGTGTTGTTTCCGAACTGCCGGCCGCCGACAGCGACTCTGACCTCGTCGCAGTAGACGACTTCTAATGCGAGGTAGAGCAGGTCAGCGTTGTATGAGAATGGGGTTGTGTTGGCTGGGGCGAAGATCAGCCGGAAGTGGACTCGGTTGGCGGCGCTGGCTTCCATCTGCTGCAGCGTTGAGTAGTTGACCGGTGGCCGGGTTGAGGTGCTGAGGGGGGTGTTGGCTCCCCAGAACCAGGCCACTTCACCCAACTGGAGGCGTTTGAGCGTGCCGGCGTTTGAGGGGAACGCGAACGTCGACGGCAGTGAGGTGCCGACAAAGGCGAGCTTGTTGAAGAAGATGCTGATGTTGTCGTTGGCAAGTTTGGGGGCAATGTTGATGTTGCTAGCGGCGACGTCGGGGAAGAAGTTGATCGGCCCGGAAATGACGTGAAGAATGTTAACAGCTAAGATCCGTTTGTTGAGAAGTTCCGGGTATTGGTTGACGGCGAAGAAGAACGACACGAACCCTGTTGTCGAGGTCAGGTTGTCGAACGTGATCGACTTTCCGCTTCCCGGGTCGGCCACCGCATCCGCCACCGACACAGCACCCCCGGCCAACGCGACAGACGCGCCGGTGATCGCACCTGCGTTGCAGGGAATGACAAGGCGTCTGATTGGGCCTTGGTCGTCCTCCTGGCCGGCGTTGTAGACGTTGACGCCGAGGATCTGCCCGAAGAACGGCGGATTCTGGTTGGTGTAGAACCGGCCCTCCGACACCTGCCTGGCCTGAGCGAAAGTAAACCCGGTGCCTATCTCGTAGGCGTTGACCGCGGGGGAGAAAAGGACGTCCTCGTCGCGGATCGGCACCCATTCTTCGCCCAGGATTTGCGGCTGGCGGGGATTGTAGTTTCCGATCGGACTCACCCCATCCTGACTGCGAGTGCGATGCCGCGGCGGTTCAACCCGGCGTCTATGCCGGCGGCGACCTGCCGGCCGGTGCGGTTGGCTTCCTCGGCGGTTGGGATTACACCGGAGAACATGACGGACACGTTGATTCTGTTGTTGAAAACCGACCCGGCTGAGGCGGTCATGTTGCCGGCGAGTGAGTTCAACTGCGACAGCAGACCGGGTGTGGTTTGCTCCATGCCCATCACGATGCCCGGCGGGATCCAACGCCCAACCTGTGCGGCCATCACCTTGGACGGCGAGGCGATACCTAGGCCTCGTTTGATCGCGCCGACGGTGTTGTTGTAAGCGAAGTCCTTCACCTTCTGGAACAGCCACCCGCCCATCGACGAGATGCCGTTCCACAGGCCAGTGATCAGGTCCCGACCTTTCTGGACCAGCAACGAGCCGAAGTTCCCGATGGCGTCGACGACCCGGCCGGGGATGGATCTGACAAACGCGATCACCTCGTTCGTCTTGTTGAACACTGTCAACGCGAAGGCCTGGAACGCGATCTTCACGCTTTCGGGGAACTCCACAAACGCCTTCCCGATGAACGCGAAGAACTGCTTCACCTTGTTCCAGGCGTCGACGAAGAACCCGCCGATCGCAGACCCGATCGCGCCCCAATCCAAGCCGGTTATGAAGCCGGTGAACGCATCGAGCAACGGCACGAGCAGGGTGAGTGGGAGAACCATCAACGTGATCGCTTTGGCGAGCAACTCAACCAGCGGGACGATGGCCTTCTGCGCGAGGAACCCGACGATCAACGCCACCAGCCGAGCCAGCGGGGTGATGATCGCCACGGCGGCGGGTATCAGCGCGACGATGACGTCGGTCAAGGGCATGAACGCCTTGATGATGTCCACGAGGGGTGGCAGCAGCGCGACGATGACGTCAAGGACCGGGAGGAAAGCCGTTATCAGCTGTCCGATAACTGGAGCAAGGGCCTCGATGACCGGCATGAGCAGATCAGCCAACGCCATGACTATCTCGAGGACAGGCGGGCCGAGCTTTTCGAAAATCTTGCCAACCAGACCGACGACGGGTAGTAGCAGTTTCGCCAGCAACAGCACCACTTGGGTGATGACGGGGATCAGCGGCGTCAACACATCCATGATCAGCGGCAGGACGGCGTCGATCAGGTCGCTGAACGCTGGCACCAACGCGTAGATGATCGGCACCAGCGCACCCGCCAACGTGGCAGCCAGGTCGGCGATCATCGGAAGGACCGGGGCCAAGGCCTGAGCAATTGCACCCAACGCGATACCGAGCGGGAACAGTGCCGGGCCGAGCACCGCGAAACCTTGACTGAGAGCGTCCAGGATCGGCATGAGAACAGGGACTATGGCCTGCACCAGTTGCCCGAGGATCGGCAGGAGGCTACTGACCAGCCCACCCAGCACTGGTGCCAGTTGGTTGATCGCCTCGCCGAGGACCGGCGTCAGTTCAGCGAGGGATTCTTTGATCGCGGGGATGACGGGCTGGAACGCGTTCGTCAATGCGATGGAGATGGTGTCTTTGAACGTGGAGAACACACCCAGCAGGGTTTCGGCCTGCTTCGCCATGGCCCCAGCGGCGCCGGGGAACTGCGCCATGCCAGCCAGCAGCGCGTTGATGGCGGTGGTGGCATCGACTGTGCCGGCCTCCTGCGCCTCCATCGCCTCAGCAACCGACACGCCGAGACCGGCGGCGATGGCCTGGTTGGCGTTGAACCCGGGCAGGGCTTCGGCGATCTGCAGAATTTCGCCGCCCATCAGCCGGCCCTTGGACGCGATCTGACCAAACGCCCTAACTACCGCATCCACCGATTCCTGTGTGCCGCCCAACACGGAGACGAGGTTTCCGATGGTGGTGATGACGGGAATGACCTCGTCCTTAGCGATACCGACCGACTGGCCGAACGCGAGAATCCGGCGGGACGCGTCGGCGACGCCGGCAAACTCGAACGGGGTGGCAGCACTGAAGGATTGAAGCTCTTCCATGAATGACTTGGCGGCCTGCGCCGAGCCGAGGAGGGCTTCGAACCCGATCTGCACCTGCTCAATCGACGCCGCCGACTTCAGCCCGAACCCGACGATCGCCGCCAACCCCACCCCGGCGGCCACACCCAACGCCAATAGGGCGCCTTTGGCTATGGCTGCAGCGCCGGCTAGCCGGGTGGATAGGGACGTTCCGGCGGCGTTAGCACTGGCCGACACTTGGGCCATTGAGGTGGCCGCGGTCCGGGACACTTCCCGTAGTGCCCGTTCAGCGGTTTCGCCGCCGCGTTGGAAGTCCTGACCGACCTCCCGTCCCGCGTCGGCGGCTACCCGTTCGACTTGTGCGAATGCCTGCCGCACGTCCGAAAGGACACTGCGCAAAGCGGCGTCGATGCCCCGCGACACTTCCCGGGCGAACCCGGAAAAGTCGGGGACGATCGCAACAGATGCGGTGTCGATCGGCGTGCTCAACAGGCCACCCCCGTGGCGTCTAGCCCTGCTGCGCTGCTTCGCGTGCTTGGGCCATTCTGGCTATATCGGCTTGGCGGATACGGGACCACGGCGGCGGCCGCAGGACCGGTGGAGGCGTGGCGGGCATGAACTGGCCGAGGTCTCCGGTCAACGCCCGGTTCAGTGTGTCCTGGTTTTCAGGGGCGGTCCTTTCGGCCACGTACAGGTGGATGAGGTCGAGCCAGTCGGCGGCGGCTAGCTCGAGGTGGCGGATGTTTCGGCTGACGCACCATCCGTTGAAGAGGTGCCACCGTTCGGGGTGTCCGTCTGCCCGTCCGTCGACCCATTCGGCGAGGGCGAGGACGGCACGGTAGGGCGGACCCCGTACTCCTCCAGCAGCCAGTGCAGCACCGGCAGCGCTTGGCGGGTGAGGTCAATTGGTGGCGGGTCGGCTTCCGGCCGGGGCGGATCAGCATCCAGATCAGCTTCACGCCCTTCCGTGAGCAGTCGGGCGCGGAAGAGACGACCGGACGCACCGGGCAGGAGCATGGCGTACATGTCTGACACCAGGTTGAGGGTCTGTTCGATGTCGGCCAGGTCGCCGAGGAGCTGGCCATGCAGACCGGCGAGTTTCTTCAACACCATCGGCGCGAGCAGGGCGGGGGCTTCGAAGTCGTCAGGGGCTATCCGGAACGGTTTGGGTTCCATCGGCAGGGAAAAGTCACGGGGTTGCGTCATACCCACCACTCTAGGTCCATGAGTGTTCAACCTCTCGCCGCTGTGAGGGCGTTCTTCAAGAACTGGTTGCGTCGCATGCCCTTCACCGACTGAGCGACTACCTTGCCCTTAAACTTTCCCTTCTTCTTCCCGTGCAACTTCGATGGGAAGACCATCACCTTGCCGTGCTTCGGTTTGATCAGCCGATGCAGCGGGCCGTACAGGCCTGTTCCGTCGTGCACGAAAATGGCGTATTTGACATTGGTCCCGACGATCACAGCCGGGTCGCCGTTACGTCGCACAACCTGCGTGGCGATGGAAGCTCTCAGCCGGCCGGTGTCGATGCGTTTCGGCCCACCAATCCCGCCCAGGTTCCGTTTCGCCTGCGTCTCCACCAACAAACCACGCCGGAGCAGGTCCTTC
>Ga0193738_1000646_pt1 | contig 16505 bp, 12 predicted proteins | sample L2a1metaG_FD_144927 | JGI IMG/M metagenome (GOLD analysis project Ga0193738, IMG submission 144927) | Soil microbial communities from a riparian zone of the East river system, Colorado, United States - L2a1 | ecosystem: Environmental > Terrestrial > Soil > Riparian zone | place: USA: East River...
GATTTTTTCTGAAATGCTGTCTTCCTACCCAGTCCAACTCCGAAAAAATCACCTAACGGTACAGATACTGCCGGCGTGGAAGCGCCGTCCCAGTACATCTCAAGCTTCAATGATCGCAGCGATTCAGGAGAACGGTCGCTTATTGTCAACCAGATTCTTTGAATGACACCCGCTCCGGTAACATTCATCAACACTTTCGTTTCGCCTGCAGCCATAAATTCAAAGGAATGACCCTTTGCTTTCTTATTCTCTGCTCCGCCCTGACCTTTGGCAGCCGTGTTGTTTTCAAAACTGGCCCATCGGGTTTCAACTTCAGCAGGTATTTGATATAGCTCCTGGGCCAGGGTGATATTGGATATTAGCGCTATCACTAGTATGGTAGAAGGGAATAGTTTTTTCATATCCGTCGTTGTTATTCGTTATCCGTTAATCGTTAATCGTCTTGCCCGCCGAAGCCCCGATGCATCGGGGCGTAGGAGGGTTAATCGTGGGCATGAGTGTGTGCATGTTAATCCAGCTGATGGTTTATGATTCTGCGCTTTTTGCGTGCATTCTTTTGCGCCTTTTGCGTTTAAAAAGTCGGGGTACACATCAGAAGAAACATACACCTCCTTCAACTAGCTTGGGCCTTGCGGCTTGAAGCTTGCAGCCACAAGACGCACTCTCAAGGTACAAGCATCACTGCTTTAGTTGTCCAAGCGCAAGCCATGCCATAAGTCCTGCACCTAATGGCAGCACGTCTTCGTCGATATCAAACGTCGGCGTATGAAGTCCTGATGTTGTTTTCTTTTGTTCATTACCAACACCCACGACATAAAATGCAGATGGCACGCGGTGTGAATAGTGTGCAAAGTCTTCCGCTGCCAACCATATATCCATGTCCACAACGTTTTCAGGTCCAACAAACTCTTTCATTGACTTCTTTATTTCTGTCGCGAGCGTTTCATCATTGTGGAGGTACGGATATCCATGGGCAATATCTATGGTACATGTAGCGCCCATGGATTCGCAGAGGTCTGTGACCAGTTTCGTCAACAGGATCAATGCGCGCTCACGCCATTCGTTGTCCATAGTACGAAATGTGCCGTCCAGCATAACTTCGTTAGGAATTACATTGTTGCTACCAAGAGCGGAGACTCGTCCGATCGATAGCACACTTGGCATTTTAGGGCTGCGGTTGCGACTCACAAGTTGTTGCAGTGCGACAATCACATGACCGGCGATAACAACGGGATCCACAAGCGTTTCAGGCATCGCTGCATGGCCACCTTTACCATGAATGGTGATAAAAAAGTTGTCTGAGCTTGCCATAAACTTCCCTGGTCTGACTCCAACTTTGCCGACCGGCAATTCGGGGAACACATGCTGGCCGATAGCGCGCCAGACCGTGGGATTCTCAAGAATACCACCTGCCATCACTTTCAACGCGCCGCCGGGAATAACTTCTTCCGCAGGCTGAAAAAGAATCTTAATTGTACCGTTCCATTCATTCCTCAGCGTTTTAAGGATTTGTGTTGCAAGCAGCAACATCGCAGTGTGAGCATCGTGTCCACATGCATGCATCACACCGGGAACGGTTGACTGATAATTTGCTGATGAGTGTTCCTGGATAGGAAGCGCATCGATATCAGCCCTCAGTAATAATGTCCTGCCTTTTTCTTTTCCTTCGAGCGTGACAAAAACTCCGGTATCACCAATGGTGGTCACGTTATCGAAGCCTAAGGCATGAAGTTGCTGCTGAATGTACGATGATGTTTCAAGTTCATGGAATGAAAGCTCGGGACGAGCGTGTAAATACCTTCGCCATGTAATGCACTTCTCCTTCCCCTCTTCAGCCAACGCCTTGATCTTTGTAATTGTATTCATTGTTACCTTTTTTCGTCAGGCGTGTGATGGAGATCTTCTGTGTCAAAATCAAGCTACCTGAGAAGCTGGTATAGCCGGGCGTTCGTCCGCTTTGTTCGTCATAATCGAAATGCTGTTGTTGAAGCTCATCTCCATTTTGCCATCCGTAAAGGCGAAAGTAAAAATATCGGTATGCGCGTTTTCGACATATTTCAAAGTCACGACAAGTTTGTTCTGCTCCGCCCAATAATAGTTACTACTAAACTTTGTACCAATCTGCATACGACCGGGGAAGGCGAACAATGTATTCGGCTCTTTTTTATTGTCAGCCGTAAGCCACCGACGGTAGCCACTTTTTATGCGGGTAGTATTTCCATTTTCAGTGATTGAAATATCACATTCGTCCTTGCCCAACGAAAAAGATATCTTTTGTGCGTTTAATTTATTCGCGTCGAACGTATATGAGCGTTTCCCTGTGATCGCAGACAATGCATCACCCGACGCAGTGCCGTTGATCGGCAAAGAGAGTTGGGCACAACGCGTTGTTAGCCTCTGGGTTGCCTCCTTATTTTCCGGTTTTGATTTTACGTCATCCATCGCTGGCAGAATATGATCCCAAACCAACTGCATAGACGCGCCCATATCCTTGGTTTCACTGGTAATTGCAATTACCGCGTTCTTCTCAGGCACAACGATACAATACTGGCCATAAGCGCCATCACCACGATAGCAGCCTGGCTTGCATCTCCAGAATTGATATCCATACCCTTGCCCCCAGTCGGAACTATTGTCCTGCGAGTTAACCTGTTTTTTGGTGGCTTCGGAAATCCATTCTTTTGAAAGCAACTGCTTTCCTTTCCACTCTCCATTCTGGAGATATAGCTGTCCGAAGTTCAGTATATCCTGCGTTCGTATCCGAAGGCCATAACCGCCGACGTTGATTCCTTGAGGATCGGTTTCCCAGTCGGCTCCCTCGATTTCAAGGGGTGTAAAGAGCCTCGGCTTTAGATAAGTCATTACATTCTGGCCCGTTATTTTTTGAACAATGGCAGACAGCATGTATGTGGCGCCGGTGTTGTACAGGAATAGGGAACCGGGTTGGCGGGAAACTTCAAGCTGTAAAAAATTCTTCACCCAATCATTTCCACCTGCTGTCCTGATCCTTTCCATTGTATCCTTATCGTGACCAGTATGCATGGTCAATAGGTCGTAAACGCGCATAGCAGCGAGGTTGTCACTTACTTGCGACGGTAACTTGTCCGGAAAGAAGGAGATCACTTTATCATTCACATCGATCTTCCCTTCACCTTTAAGCATTCCCACTGCAGTTGATGTGAAACTTTTACTTAATGAATAGAGTGTATGAATGTATTCTTTCTTGAACGGTTGCCACCACCCTTCAAGGATAGTCTTCCCGTTGCGGTTAACCATTATACTGTGAAATTCCAGGCCGCTTTTATCCACGGCATCGAAAAAGTTGATTAGACCCTGAGAAGACACTCCCTGTGATTCGGGCGAGAACCGGCTAGTCAACTTCAGTGTGGTATCGGACCCAAAACCGGCATTAGCCAGCAACGGTTGCGCGATCACGTCATGAGCGAGCACGTCATGTGCAAGCAAGCCAATCCCAATACCGCCGTAGCTCAATTCTTTTAGAAACTTCCGTCTTCCGATCATAATATTTCCCTTTAATCGTTGAAAATAGTCATTTGTCCAACACATTTGCAACGCAAAATCATCGCATGAAGCCAGCATTTATATCAAAGGGAATCAGACCGTACGTATTGTTCCTGTGCCTTATCCTATTATCCTGTTCAAAGCCAGAAGCTCCCGACGGACGATGGCTCGCGAACGTTCCATACTCAACGATTACTTACCGTATGGTTTTCGAAAGCAGTGTGTCGGGCCCGCGGCTTTTTAATGTAACGTTCAAGCGTTACGACGTGCCAATGGACACGATATTTTTCAAAGATGACAGCGTTTACTTAAGGTTTGGGGAGTTCTTCACAGAGTTCGGAGGAAGATATGATCGCAAGAACAATAGGATCGTCGGTACTTGGACAACAGAAGATAGCGTGGACATACCAGTTACCTTTCAACCTGTCAATGCCGATACTGTTTTGGGGATGTTCCCCCTAAGAACAAAAGAATATCACTACTCGCCACCAAAGAAAGAAGATGATCAGTGGCCCGTAAGCATCAGTACTCGTCACCAGATCAATCAATCGCTGATCGATAGCCTGACGTACGCCATAATGAAGGAAAAATATCCCGACGTACACAGCCTTTTAATTGCACGAAACGACTCGCTGGTTTACGAAGAATACTTTTATACGTTTCACTCTGCATTCCGACAGAATATTCAGTCGGTTACTAAGAGCTTCGTGTCAGCTTTAGCGGGTATCGCCTTAGCTAAAGGTGAAATCAAAGGCGTAAAAGATCCATTGTGCCGTTATCTTTCAAACTATCAGGAATTGCTTTGCTCCGGACAAAATAAAACGATAACCCTGCATAACGTCTTGTCCATGAGTACAGGTTTGAAATGGGATGAGGCCACCCACGACTATGGAGACCCAGAGAACAGCCTTTCGATGACAGGTAATGATCCACTTGGCTATCTCTTCACCAGGCAGAGATCGTTAACCCCGGAGTTTGCTTACAACTCGCTGAATCATTCTACAATGAACGCAGTGCTGAAGAATACAACTCATATGGATAACGCAACTGAAATAACGTCAAGGCTATTGGCGCCATTAGCTATCGAATCCTTTTTCCTTGGAGAGGAGGACCACGGAGTATTAGGTGATATAGAGCTTAGGCCACGGGATATGATGAAACTCGGTCAACTGTATTTGCAGGAAGGCAGTTGGAACGGAAAGGAAATTGTTTCCAAAGCCTGGGTCAACGAATCGACATCAACAAAAATCGCTGCTAGTTCGGGTTTGGGATATGGCTATTTCTGGTGGACCCGGGACTTTAAATGGAAGGGCAAGACCGTGAGCTCCTTTTTCGCGTGGGGGTATGGCGGCCAGTACATTTTTGTAGTACCTGAGCTGAAGCTGGTCGTGGCAATGACCGGAAGTCATTGGACAACCGATCCCAAAAACCATGTAATGGAAATGATGGAGAATTATGTAATACCTGCCTGCAACTAAACAGACTTACAGCAGCATTTTGAGAAGCAGGCCACCGTGTTGGTTGAACACAAGGACCATGGTCTCTTCTTCTTTCTCAACTACCGTCTCGTAATAAGCCGTTCCGTTGGAATTGATTTGGGACGCTTTGCCAATGTGCCAGTCTGAGTACTCCTTCTTAAGAAGGTGATTCACATCCAATGGCAGTTCAAAAAGTTTGATCTCGTTCTTGACTTCAACGACTGAGCCGTATTCGTCAAAGAGCAAAGCCATTGCTCTATCATCCAGCTTAAAACTTGCGGAGTAATTAACTTCATCGTAGTCCCAGCTGACGCGGCTGATCGTTGGATAAAGGCAACTGAAAGCATCCTTAACGGATTCGGGAACCAGTATTGTTGTCGCTTCCTGAGCGACTGCAACACCACCAAAAAATAAGAAGGCGGCGATTGCTACTATTTTTTTCATAGCACCTAAAGATTAAAAAACCACTATAGACATCAACCTCAATGCGGGTTGTAGATTAAAGCTTGTGTTAACAGAAGGTCCAACCCAAAAAGCCATTCTGTACTTTGTACCTGGGACCGGAAATCACTTTTTAAACAGCTATTTCCGCGCCAGAAAACTGCTCATTAATGTGCGGGACCATGCGCAGGTAACATCTCTACCATTTATTTATTTATCTAAAGGAAACTGTGCTTTAAGACCACATAAAAGGCCCTAATTACCACTCTGTTAATCCCTGCTTGCCAATCAGGGTCAATTGTTATCCGCCTGCCTGGCCGGTTGGGAAGTTAATCGGCTATGGGTTGGGATGAGTTCTAAGTTACTTTCAGTTGGGAACAGTGAAAAATTTTACACACTCACACTCACATTAGGTATCCCTGACGACGCAAGGCTTGCGCCACCGCGCACGCGGTCGGCAGGCAACGCGGATAGCGGCGCCGCACACCCACCACGATTAACCCTCCTACGCCCCGATGCATCGGGGCTTCGGCGGGCAAGGCGATTAACTATTAACAGATAACGGCGCCTGCCTCTTCAAGAGCACCCGGCAAGAGATACGGAAAAGAGGCATTTTGTCGCACTTCATCGTTAAACTCCGTCACTTTAGCATAAAAACCATCCTGGATTCGTCTTTGATAACTAGACAACATTCAAGAAAAATTTTATGGATGCATTTTCAACCATGATCATTGACGCCGTGGAAAAAACAAAAAACGCGGTGGTCAAAATAGATGTCTATAAGACGATAAAAGGGAAACTCAGACCGGCTGGATCAGGTTCCGGCTTTATTTTTTCTTCGGATGGTCTCGTCTTCACCAATTGCCACGTAGTCGACGGCGCGGAAAAAATAATGGTGGGACTTCTAAATGAAAACGAGATCGAAGCCACCCTGATCGGAAAGGATCCTGATACGGACCTTGCGATCCTAAAGATCTATGCACAGGGTTATTCGGTTGCAAAATTAGGCGACGCTTCCGGATTACAGATCGGGCAATTTGTCATAGCCATCGGCAATCCTTATGGTTATCAACACACTGTTACAACCGGAGTTATAAGTGCATTGGGCAGAACCCTTCAAACACAATCGGGCCGGCTGGTTGACAATGTTATTCAATCCGATGCAGCATTGAACCCTGGAAATTCTGGAGGGCCGATGATCACTACCGATGGCGATGTGATTGGCGTTAATACTGCCATGATTCAAGGCGCTCAGGGTCTGAGTTTTTCTGTTGATATAAACACAGCAAAAGAAATTGCGCAGCAACTGATAAGAGACGGCAAAGTATTCAAAGCCTACATGGGCCTGGCTCTGCAGGAAGTGCCAATCAATCCAAAGGTCCGTACACATTATAGTCTGACCAATAAGAAGGGCCTTTTTGTTACGCGGATAGAAGTAGATTCACCCGCTTCAAGATCGCAGCTGCAGGAAGGTGATATCATAGTCTCCTTCAATGGTAAGGTAGTTAACAGCACACATGAATTATTCAAGGAACTGACACATCGCAGTATCTTATCGATGGTGGATGTGTCGGTGATACGTCACACAGAGTGGCTTAATTTCAGTATTACACCAATGGAAAGAAGTCAAGAAAAATTTCGTTAGATACTATTGCTTTCAACATTGGAAATTGGACATTGGAAATTTGACATTCTGTGAATATCCAGTGTCGTACTCCCCTCGTCGAGAGAAATACGGGAATTCATGTATACAAGATTTGAAAACCAAATGAAATCAGGCTCTAGGCTTTGGAGTTTTTGATCGCTGTATCAATGCTTTTGGCAAATATTGCAATCAATTCCTGACTTTCCTTGACTGCCTGATCAAACCTTTCATTCGGAGCATCTTGATACCTCATCCTACTCAAGATTTTGAGACAATTATGCGTTTCGCGAAGCTCCTTTAAAGGCAGCCTCATTTTATGAATGAAATCTTTTCGTGATTCAGATGATTGTGCTTCACCATACATAAGACTGGGAGCTGTTCCCGACCTCACAATTTGATTGGCCAAGTGATTTGCTCCTTTATTGTCAGGCAAGGAATCCACAATTTCTAGAATCAATACACTATAGTTAATGAGCCTTTCATCCAAATCAAATTTCATAGAAGTGGAAAAATATGTCAATAGTAATGAAAGGGCTGAATTATTTCATTGTCGGCGTCCGTCGGAAATCCTGACTATCTTCGTTAACCCATCGTCACTCCGAAGTTCGACATTGGATATATTAAAACCCTGCAGTGTCCGAACTAGAGATTCTGTGACCTGTTTGAAGATTTCACTTTCAGGATAAGACATTCCGTTGACTCGCTCGGCCATGGCATTTTGATAACAGTTCCCTTTATCAGCCATGCTTATTTTTATTCCTCGATCCAGTAGTATATTGGTGTACTGATTGGAGCAGTATTGAATGCCTCGATCCGAGTGATGAATGAGCTGTCCAAGACCGCTGGCTGTTTGGAGAGCTGACTTTAAGGCGCGCATACATCCATTCAGTTCCATGCTGTCACTTACATCATAGCCAACTATCTTTCGACTGTAAGCGTCAGTAATCAAGGCTAGGTAGCAAAATCCTTCCCGGGTTCTAATGTAAGTTATATCGCTAACCCAAAGTCGATCAGGCTGGGTCACACCCATACTTTCCGTTAAGTTCTTATAGACCCAGAATCGATGGTGACTTTGTGTGGTGTTCACATACCTTCGCTTAGGCCGTATGAGCAGATCATGCCATCTCAACCAATGGAAAAAACGATCTCTTCCTATTTTTATAGCACTTTTGTTCAAACGCTCTCGAATCATAAAGTAAAGCTTTCTGCCTCCAATCCGAGGCATAAGATGTCTTATTGCGTGAACGAGAGTTGTTCATCTTTCTCCGACCGTTAAGCTGCTCCTTCCGAGTTTTATAATAACTCTGACGGCTACGCTTCATCTGCCGGCATACAAGGCTTACGCACTGACCTTTCTCTACTGCTTTGACAATCGTTCTTCGTCCAGTTTTTTTTTAACGGCTTCTGCATCTAGGTGATCTTCACAGACGATCTCGAATCTACTCTCAGCAATCACACAGCGAACCTGAGTTTCTGCCAAGGCATTCTTCAGTTCCCGTATTTGACGTTCCAGGTCCTTCAACTTTGCTTTTTTCGTCGGGCTTTTCCACTCTTATAACCTTTGGTAGTGACTCTAATTTACCCAATCTTTTCATCCAATACTGAATAGTATTTATGCCTCCAATACCGTATTTCTTCCGAACCTGCGCACAGGTAACACCGGATTCCACTTCATTGATTACTTGATGCTTAAAGGCTTCGCTGTAGCGAATAGTAACTTTCTTTTTAGAATTCATAATTGACTAGGTTGTGTCAACTATTTTCAGGACGGTTCAAGAATGTCCAATGTCCAACGTCCAATGTCCAACTCCGAACGTCGATAGAAATAAAGGGCAATGAGAATGTCGATGGATCGATCAACAAAAAAAGGCCATCTAAAAAATAGGTGGCCTTTTTTGAGATTCTGATCCTATTCCATTTTAACGGAACCTTTCACAAAGGTGAAGGAAACAGAGAGATGGTCTTTTAAGAACGTCGTGAACACGTCACAATTGTGTATTGATACGGATAAAAATTCAGGCGGTTGCCTTTTATTCCACATTTCACCTAAATTTTATTGCATCAACAATGTAATGCTATACTGAGCCAGGGACACGGTCGTGGAAACCTCCTTAAACATGAGGAACTGCCCGTCCGGATTCTTTATCCAACGGGCCATGACGTTGTCATCAATGGTCGATGCGCGTCTCATTCTTGAAGCTGCGGGCAGCGTTACCAGCTGATCTTTTCCCGTGAAGTTCATAAGATAAATTGTAAGCTTTCCATCGGAATCAGTTAACGCAAGTCCGTCAACCAACAGGGGATAATTGCTCACCAACTTAATAACACGGCTGTGTTTATGCGTTAAGAGCTCTTTTAAAACGATGTAGAGAGGATATACCGCGTCGTCACCGTCGACAAATGTTTCAGGCCACGATTCGTCGGGATGTGGAATAATCCCATTTAATCCAGAGGTTTCAAAAAAAGTAATGGACGCAACTCCGTTTTCTGCCAGGTGTTTGAAACTCCCTAACATCCAGGCTGCGCCAAACATAGAAAGTTGGCGAGGGTCAGCTGATGTTCCGCGTATTTTTAACGTAACAGGTCCAACGTGAATCGCTTTACCGGCCGCCAGGACCCGACAGGAGTGTACTATATCATTTTGCGTCTCGAGGTTTTCTACCATGGTCGTACTGTCGGATGCATGGACCTGAGGGTTGATCGAAAAGGTTAGAAAGTCCAACTTATTGGATGGAGGTCGTTCACGATTTACATCCGTGAAGAAGGCATCAGTACCACCTCCGACCTTCGCCTTCGGAAAATGCTTTCGAAGGATAGGCACAAAATTGTCTATTAAATTTGACGACGTGGTCTTGCCAGTCACGGGCAATACGATAAATTGTTTAATGTGATCCGAAATCGGAAGTAATCTTTCAATAAATGATTCCTCCGGTTTTTCATCAACAAACAGCACCAGTTCGAGCAGCGGCGCCATTTGTAACACACGGTTTAAGTTCTTTAACAGATCACGATCATTTATATTCACGTGTACCCTGATAAAGTCAACCTTAAGGCTCTTGATCTTGTCAATAATGTTTGCATCGTGAACAAGCACACTGTGTAATAAGCCCACGTGTGGGAACGATGTTGAGCCTTGTTTTTCCAACTCAATCATGATTGGTTGCTTGCGATCCGTAACGGCCGTCTTATTGGCCACAACGTTCAGACGTATTGCCTGGCTGATTTTATCGCCAGTCTTTACGTCAACTGGAAAAGGTATCGACAACGGAGTACAATAGGTTTTATAAGAAGCGTCAGACCAGTTTCGCTGATCTTCTGTTTCGAATATTTCTCCTTTGAACTGCAGAAATGCCTCTACAGAGTCCGTTGGATTCCAACGCATTTCACGGATATCGAAAAATGGCTGATGTGGGTTGATCAACTCTGGAAACTTCAGGATCTCCTGGCGATTGTTTGCATGAGTGATAGTACAGTGCTTGCCGGCGCACGTTTTTATCGGATGAAGTACAGTACATCCCAACCTGTTCCTTTTGAAAGAACTCATCGCTTCGCCCTCAACTTCAAACACGATGGTTGAATCTTCATCTCCTCGCATAAGACATTTCCAATGGTACCTGATATCACCCAGCTTACTCTCCGATCGATATGAAATGCGAAAGCCGTTAGAGTCTTGTTCAATCTTTTCATCGCTGATTGCCATGGGGATGGTTACCCAGTTATGATCGCGGATATTGTAATTTATCATCCGGAGCACTTCGGTCTCCCCTACCTTTATGTAGCGAAGAAAGCCGGCCTCATATTGCAGAGTCAATGATCCCGCGCGCAGCTGAACTGGATCGATTTTGCGTTCGGCCGAGCCGTGTAAGAGTATTTGAGGATGCATGTAGTGTCTTTTTTGAGAAATCCGAAAACGCTAAAATATAATAGTCTAAATTAGAATTTTAGACCGTTCCTAAAGTAAACGCGAAAGAATTCGAAATCAATTCAACTTATCTTCGTTTATTTGTAATAATAATGAAAAGGGCGTGTGCGATATTGTTCCTCTGGATCTATCTTGTTGCAAACACAGAGTTGCACCAGTTTCTGCGCCTGCCGATTTTCGTCTTACACTACCAGGAGCATCGCGCCGAGAACCCTGATATCAGCCTCCTTGAGTTCATAACCCTTCATTACTACGGACCTGACGCAAATATTAATTACGGCCACGATAGTGAGTTGCCTTTCAAGGACAAATGTCCTGAAGTATCGCTGTCCATCGCCCTGCCTCCTGAAGATATAGCAAGCCCCACGCCGCAACCATTCACTAACGACCGAGAAATAGTGATGTTCAAGTCACCCTTCGTAGCATCATCCTTTCAATTCGCGATCTGGCAGCCGCCGCGTGCATAACATTCCATTCTTATAAGTTCTTTTGACACTACTTCTGTACGCATGGAGGTGGTGCGTTTATAAATTCATTCAAACAATCTTAATCTGACTCAGCGTCATGCTCAATCATATTATTGAATTTTCCATTCGCAATAAACTTTTGGTGGCCTTAATGATATTGGGATTGGTCGGATGGGGAACGTACTCCATTACACAACTCCCGATTGATGCCGTGCCTGACATCACTAATAATCAGGTGCAGGTGCTTACAGTGGCACCCTCACAATCCGCGTTGGACATCGAACGACAGGTAACCTTCCCGGTCGAGCAAACGATGGCCAGTATACCCGGCATTGAGGAGATCCGATCCTTTTCGCGATTCGGACTCTCCGTCGTCACCATTGTTTTTGCCGACGATATTGATGTCTACTGGGCCAGGCAACAAGTAAGCGAACGGCTTACGGAAGCAAGAAGACAAATACCGCCTGGCGTAGGAACACCGGAGCTTGCTCCTATCACGACCGGGCTGGGCGAAATATATCAGTACATTCTTGCTGTAAAGCCAGGTTTTGAAGGAAAGTTTACAACGATGGAGTTGAGAACCATCCAGGATTGGATCGTGCGCCGACAACTGCTGGGCACCGAGGGTGTAGCGGATGTCAGCAGCTTTGGTGGTCATCTTAAGCAGTATGAAATCAGCCTTGACCCGGAAAAACTCCGAAGCCTGAATGTATCCATTGCGGATATCTTTCAGGCCATTGAAAACAATAATCAAAATACCGGAGGCGCATATATTGAAAAGAATACCAGCGCTTACTTCATCAGAAGCGAAGGAATGCTCCAATCTGTCGATGACATAAACACCATCGTGGTTCGTGCATCGCAGTCAGGAATCCCTCTGTTGATACGTGATGTTGCAACGATACAGCTAGGCAGCGCTATCCGTTACGGAGCGATGACTCAAAATGGCGAACGCGAAACCGTTGGTGCCGTTGTGATGATGCTAAAAGGCGCCAATTCCTCGAACGTCATCGCCAATGTGAAGGAACGCATCGAACAGATCGAAAAAACTTTACCCGAAGGAGTAACTATTGAACCATTCCTGGACCGTACCAAACTTGTCAACAACGCTATCACCACGGTGTCGACAAACCTTGCAGAGGGAGCATTGATAGTGATCTTCGTCCTCGTTCTTTTGTTAGGTAATCTTCGTGCCGGTCTTGTGGTCGCTTCGGTCATACCGTTGTCTATGCTCTTTGCTATCGGCATGATGAACCTGTTCGGTGTTTCAGGAAATCTAATGAGCCTTGGTGCTATTGACTTTGGCCTCATCGTCGATGGTGCGGTCATCATTGTTGAAGCGACATTACTTCACATTTCAACAGCCGGATTCGCGTCACCCTTGTCGCGACAGCAAATGGATACCGAAGTATCAACATCGGCTAAGAACATGATGAACGCTGCAGCATTTGGACAGGTCATCATACTCATTGTGTATCTCCCAATCTTATCGCTTGTTGGTATCGAAGGCAAAATGTTCCAGCCCATGGCGCAAACAGTGATCTTCGCCATTCTCGGGGCATTCCTCCTTTCCTTGACTTATGTACCGATGGCATCGGCGTTGTTCCTCAGCAAAAACCCGGAACATAAAAGAAATATCTCGGACCGGTTCATTGCACGCTTGCAGGAAGGCTATACCCCAATCCTCCGATGGTCTATTGCCAATAAAGGGATCGTGCTCATAATCTCCTCAGTTCTTCTCACGGCTAGTCTGCTTGTCTTTCTCTCGCTCGGCGGAGAGTTTTTACCTGAACTGGACGAAGGGGATTTTGCCGTGGAAACACGTACGTTGACGGGAAGCAGCCTGCAAGCAACAATTGATGCCACACTCAAGGCGGAGCAGGTGTTACTGAAACATTTTCCCGAAGTTGAAAAAGTCATTGGAAAAATTGGATCTGCAGAGATTCCCACCGATCCCATGCCCATTGAGGCGGCTGATCTTATGATCGTGATGAAGGACAAATCGGAGTGGGTAAGCGCATCTTCAAAAGATGAGATCATTGAAAAAATGTCAGGTGTCTTACACGAAAATGTACCGGGAGTATTATTTAGTTTCCAGCATCCGATACAAATGCGATTCAATGAGCTAATGACAGGAGCACGGCAGGATGTAGTCGTGAAGGTATACGGTGAAGATCTTAATGAACTAACTCATTACGCCGAGCAGATTGGGAAGCTGGCATCGGGTATTGAAGGCACCGAAGGTTTGTTTATTGAAAACATAACGGGATTACCACAAATTATGATAAGAATGAAGCGTGAACAACTCGCACGATTTGGAATTTCTGTCCACCAGTTGAACGACGTTATTAATACGGCTATGGCTGGTCAAAGTGCAGGGCTTTTATTTGAAGGGGAAAAAAGATTTGATATCGTCGTACGTCTCGACAAGCAAAATCGCCAGTCGATCGAAGATGTAAAAAGTCTCTATGTTACCACTGCGTCAGGGCAACAAGTTCCGATAACACAGATTGCCGACATTACGCTTGAGGTTGGTCCAAATCAAGTCCAGCGCGACGATGCTAAACGGCGTGTGGTCATAGGGTTTAATACACAGGGCCGTGACGTGCAAAGCATAGTCGAAGAGCTTCAACGAAAGATTGACAGCCGAATAAAGTTTACCCCAGGCTATTACGTAACCTACGGAGGAACGTTTGAGAATTTGCAGGAAGCACGAAAGCGTCTGGCAATTGCTGTTCCTGCTGCATTACTCCTGATTTTTGCCTTGCTCTATTTCGCATTTCATTCCGTGAAACAGTCGCTGTTGATCTTTACGGCAATTCCTTTATCGGCTATCGGAGGTGTTTTGGCTCTTTGGGTGCGAGGAATGCCGTTCAGTATTTCAGCAGGCGTTGGATTTATTGCACTTTTTGGTGTATCCGTGCTCAATGGAATAGTTCTCATTGCAGGGTTTAATAGATTAAAAAAAGAAGGTAACAAAGATCTAATGGAAATAATTATGAAAGGAGCATCAACACGGTTGCGCCCCGTCCTGATGACAGCGATGGTAGCGTCCTTAGGCTTTTTGCCAATGGCACTTTCAGGGGGAAGCGGAGCTGAAGTACAAAAACCTCTTGCAACGGTAGTGATCGGAGGGCTACTAAGCGCCACACTACTCACCCTCATCGTGCTTCCTGTTCTTTACTACATCGGCGAAAAATTTACCATGCCGCGATTCAAACCGAACACAGTGATTGGTTTAATAATCATTATTTGTACCGCTGCTTCAACGCTGGGTCACGCTCAACAGCGACCATCACTTACCGAAGCGATTCAAATGGCTATTGAAAAAAATCCTGGGGTACAAGCTGCTGCATTTGAAACAGAACGAGTAGCGGCATTGAAGCCAACAGCATTTGAGATTCCAAAAACCGATGTTTCACTGATATACGGTCAATACAACAGCGTCAATGACGACAACAACATTACTATAAGTCAAGGCATTCCTTTTCCCGGCGTGTTTGCCAGACTTAGTTCGTTGAATCGGGAACTGTTGAAATCTTCACAGTTGCGCGAAGCCATTACCCAGAATGAATTGATCTACCAGGTAAAAACCACTTATAACGAATTGCTTTACTTGAAAGAAATTCAGCAAAGACTTCTTCAGTATGATAGCATACTGTCGGATTTACTTCGGGTTGCTGAGCTACATCACCGCACAGGCGAAGGAACGTTGCTTACAAAAACACTGGCCGAAACGCAACTAGCGAATCTTAAAAACCAAATGGCACGAAACATTGAAGAGATCCGAATCGCCATACAACATCTGCGATCATTGTGTCAATCACCACAGATCAATGATGTGATCGGTGAATTGGAAAACTTCATCAACGATACTGAGATTGATTCGCTGATCTCCGCTCAAAATCCAGGGCTGGCTTTCGGACGGCAGCAGGTCGAGGTCGCGCTCCACCAGAAAAAATTCGAAGCGTCGCGGGCTCTTCCGGATATCAATGTTGGATACTTCAATCAGAGCCTGATCGGATACCAGAACGTCAACGGTCAGGACCAATACTACGGTTCGGACAAACGGTTCCAGGGAATACAGGTTGGACTCTCGATCCCAATTTGGTTTGGCCCTCATTCAGCGCGCACAAAGGCAGCCGGGCTCGCCATCAAGACAGCACAAAAACAACAAGAGGAGCAAGAATTAATAGTCACTCAGCAATACAACGAAGCTTACGGTGAACTTATAAAAAACAGGAACAGTCTTGATTACTACCGTACCTCAGCGCTGGCAACTGCTGACCTGCTTACGCGCCAAAGCCGAAAAGCTTTTGACAGCGGCGAACTCGATTACACATCCTTGCTCCTGCATCTAAGGCAAGCGCTCAATATTCGCGAAGGATATCTTGATGCATTGTATCAATACAATCAAAGCCTGATAACCATTCATTACCTTAATGGAAGTAAATAATATGAGAAATATACCCATAGCTATAAGCATCATTGTCCTTATTAATGCCTGTGCGCCCAAATCCGAGAATAAGACCGACGCAGTCAGAAACGATTCCTCGAACGTCATAAAGCTTACGCCTGGGCAACACAAGGCGGCAAACATAACACTACAGTCGTTGGAGACCAGGCCGATGGGAACGTCACTGAAAGTTAATGGCATGCTTGATGTTCCGCCCCAAAACCTTATCACTATATCTGCGCCAATGGGAGGTTTTGTGAAGTCAACAAAATTGTTGCAGGGTATGAAGGTAAAACAAGGTGAAGTGATAGCGACGCTCGAAAACCAGGAATATATCCAGCTTCAACAGGAATATCTTGACAGCAAAAGCAAACTCGAGTTCCTTGATGCTGAATACAACCGGCAGACCGAGTTGGCAAGAGAGAATGTCAATGCTCAAAAAGCATTGCAGCAGGCAAAGAGCCAATTTCAAAGTATGAAAGCCATGGTCAGGAGTCTTGATGCGAAGCTCGGGATGATCAACATCGACGCATCGACCTTGTCGGAAGCTACAATTACTCCAGGCGTGAAGTTA
>Ga0193738_1000647_pt1 | contig 16491 bp, 15 predicted proteins | sample L2a1metaG_FD_144927 | JGI IMG/M metagenome (GOLD analysis project Ga0193738, IMG submission 144927) | Soil microbial communities from a riparian zone of the East river system, Colorado, United States - L2a1 | ecosystem: Environmental > Terrestrial > Soil > Riparian zone | place: USA: East River...
CAAACCCGTATACAGATTTTTATCCAAATAAAAAAACTGTATACGGGTTTGTTGTCAACAGTAATCTAAATTCATTTAAACCAAATAACAATAACAGCTCTGTAGTAATTGGAAGTAACAAGCAACCACTTTTTACTTTTAATACTCAAACGCGAAATAGCAATAAGAATAAGAACATTGCGGCCAATTTCAATATCAAACACACATTTGACACAACAGGCCGTGAGCTAACCGCGGATGCCGATTATGCCTATTACAACACAGATAATTTTTCAAGAGTATCGACACAGTATCATAACCTCGATGGAAGCAGCATGCAGCCAGATTATATTCTTGATGGTTTCCAGGAAGGCAACTTGAACCTTGCTACTGCAAAAGCAGATTATGTAAAACCTTTGAAGAATAAAGCAAAGATCGAAACAGGATTTAAAACAAGTTTTGTCAGCGCTGACAATGATGCCCGTTTCTTTAACATGAGCAATGGTTCACCAGTCGATGATGTGAACAAGACCAATCACTTTTATTATGACGAGAACATCAACGCGGCTTATTTTATTTATAAAAAAGAGTTTAAAAAATTCAATTACCAGGTCGGTCTTCGGGCAGAAAATACCAATGTAAAAACAAGACAGGTAAAAGGTGATATCCGTTGGGATTCGTCTTACACGCAGCTTTTCCCAAGTGCTTATTTTAATTATAATATTAGCCAGGATCAACGTATCGGAGTATCAGTAAGCCGAAGAATAGATCGTCCAAATTATTCTCAGCTAAATCCTTTTCTTTTCCTGATTGATGTAACAACATATTCAACAGGTAATCCTGGTTTGTTACCGCAATTCACATGGGCTTATGAATTGAATTATGGGATAAAAAATATAAGTCTTACACTTGGCTATAGTCATACTGAAAAAAGCCAGAACATAGTTATTGCAAGGTTCAAAGAAGTATTCCCCAATATTCCTGCAGATGATAATGTAACAGTGCAAATACCAGTGAATCTTTCTTCATCAGATTATTTTGGACTTACAGTAGCAGCGCCGATCCGTATAAGCAAATGGTGGAATATGATCAACAATGCAAATGTTTTTTATAATCATTTTAATGGAAATCTTGGGGGCACTAAGCTTGATAAAGGAAGAGTAGTTGCTGACCTCCGCACCAATAATACATTTACATTTAAAAAAGGATGGACTGCAGAATTCAGCGCCAACTATAACACCGGCGGCCAATATGGATTCATGGTTACAAGATCGCAATGGGGCGTAGGCGCCGGAGTACAAAAAACATTCTGGCAGGGAAAAGGACAACTTCGTTTTAACGTTACTGATATTTTCTGGACAAACTTACCACGAGCCACCATCACTTATGATAATTATATCGAGATCTGGAGAGCCTATCGTGAAACAAGAGTTGCTAACCTGGCATTTACATATCGCTTCGGTAGCAACAAAGTGTTGCAAGCTCGCCGGAGAACAACAGGGTCTGAAGAAGAAAGACAAAGAGCCCAATAAAAAAGTATAGCTTATTTTGTTTTCTCTATGTGCAACGAGCCGGTATTCTTACCGGCTTTCCTTATTGTTTTTAATAATTGTAAATGGGGCTTACTATCCTTCAACGTATTGTTATGCAAAAACCGTTTCAGGTGCTTATAGAAATGACTAAAATCGTAATAGCCATAATTACTATAATGAAAGCCCTGTGGATCAGAAATGATGCTACTTACCGCTTTACGAATACGTAACACCTGCAACGCTTTTTTACTGTTCACTCCTGTACAGGCACGAAAGTATCGTTGAAGTGTTTTTGATGAGATATGATATTTAGCAGCAAGCTTTTCAACCGAAGCGTTATAATTATTTTGTTTTACAGCGTTATCTAATATAGCAGTAACAACATTCACTGGTTGCAACGAACCTTCATACTTATCGATTTGCTGTTCATAATAATTCATCAACAACTGTACACGTTTTTCAAATGAAGCGGTTTTTTTTATTTTATCCAGCAAACCGGCTTCTGCTAAATAGCTTAATGGAAATATTGAACCACTGTAATCCGCAAAATCTACCTTCTTCTCAAAAATAATAGGACTTACTTTGAATTTAATACCAAATAAGACATTGCCTGGTTGATGAAAACATTCGATATATCCAGGCCTTGGCAAAAAACCATCTGTTTTCATATTGAACTTCTTTTGTTCAACCTGCATTACAAACGGCGTTCCCAGGTTCACCAAATATGTATAGCCCAAATTTGGGAACAATGCATCACTAAATCCTTTTGGATATTGTGGCCACAACTTTTCAAACTTTGTTTGCCAGAAAAAATCTATGAATAATGAAAGCCTTCCCTGCACATGATGACGGTAATAATTGTTTTCAAAATGATCTTTATGAATAAATTCAATATGCCGCATGCCCGAAAGTTAGCACATGACCATGATGCCTGAAACTAAATATGGATGGAACAATTATTCTTGTTTATGCGGGCGGTCTTTCGTGTTTCTGATCAGGCCAACACCTGCAAAAAAGAAAATGGCACCCAGTATTGAGTAAAGGATGATCTCTCTTACGTTTCTATTACTGTCAAAACCACCTAAGAAATTAACACCGGCTATTATTAGACCAGCAATGCCTAATAGTGAAAGTATAATCCCTAATATTCGCTTTTCCATATAACGAGGTTTCAACAGACAATTCAAATAAGATACCAAAGAGGAACAGGGAGTAAATTAGATGGCAATAGCTTTTTATACCCGGGGTCAAAGGTTTTATTTATCCAAAATGTGGCATTACTTCCACTTAATATTACAACCGATACTTGGTCGTTGCAGTTCAGAGAGAGGTTGATCATTAAGTAAACAATCCAATGCATGACGAATATCCTTTCCGGTAACAGATATTTCATTACCCGGTCTTGAGTCATCAAGCTGACCACGATAAACTAGTTTAAGATGCTTATCATAGATAAAAAAATCAGGAGTGCAGGCAGCATCATAGGCTTTTGCCACATCCTGCGATTCATCATATAAGTATGGAAAAGGATATTGTAATTGTTTTGCAACCTGCGTCATCAATTCCGGCGAATCATTGGGATGATTTATTACATCGTTGGAATTGATGGCTACAAAGCCGATCCCTTTGTTTTTATAATCATTTGCAAGCTTGACCAGTTGTTCATTTACATGTTTTACAAAAGGACAATGATTGCAGATAAACATGATCACCGTTGCACTATTTCCTTTTATCTCTCCAAGTGAAATATCTTTTACTGAAACTGTATCAGGAAGAGTAAAGTCGGGAGCCTTTGTGTGCAAAGTCACCATTGTTGATGGGGTTCTTGCCATGTTTCAAAATTATTTAAGCGGCCTTTCCAGTTAAAAGATTTCTTTTTTTCCTGTTCAGGTATTTATCAAAGATGATATCACCCATTGGTTTGTTATAAACTTTACTTTTTACCCCTGAAATTACATCGAGGTAAGCAAATGATCTTGTTTCAAAACGATTTTTTTCGAGATGCTTTATTTTATCAAGGAATTTTTCCAGTTCAGGTTTTATCTTTTTGGGTGAAACACCAAATGAATGGCGGAGGAAACGAAACATCTCTTCTTCCACAACAGTAAGGTTTTTCATTTTCGCCATATACCTGTAAACTGATTTTATGAGTGATTCAATGATCTGGTCATTTCCTAACTCATAATGTGCCATCAGGTGCAGCAAACGGGCATAGCATTGCAGGTCTATACGCAGATCATTTGGACCATTAATGATCCTTTGCAGATAATCAATGGCAGTTTCATATTTACCGGCACCAAAATATAGTGTGGCGATCTTATAATTAAAAACAAGTATGCGATGCGTATCAACGAACAAAGAATATTCCTCAAGATTATTTTCAATGGAAGGAACCAATCTCAATCCATCTGAAAAACTTCCTTTCATCAAATGCTGATTTATTTTAGCGCTGTTGATGTAGATAGACGTATGCGTTCTGAAATTATCATGTCGCTTTGCAATATCTGATTTTGAGAACAGCTCAAACTTTTTCAGGACAGTTTCAAATTTTTCAAAATAACGAAGATCAAAGAATGCATTGAGCAAAGTATGAATTCCTTTTATGTAATGTCCTGTCTCCACTTCCTTCATCACCGGTTGTTCATCAAAGAGGTCGATCCATTTTTGACTATAACGATAGTACATCAAAAAATCCTGGCGGATAAAAGCATACCAGCAATAGCTTTGATAGAGGTAGAGCTTTTCATAAAAGCCATTTACTTTCTCAACATCTGCAGGTAGGTAGTTTTTGAAAAACGTTTTTAATTCTTTTTCATCTTGTTCATTTCTTGCATGACCATACATTACAAACCAGCGATATAAAAGCAATGCCAGATTAGAAAGCCTCGTGACTCTATCAATATGACTACTGATCTCCAGGGCCTCTTCGGTCATCTGCTTTGTTTTATCAGTAGTGCTTCGTGTGATATGCAATGTTTCGATCTTCTTTTCGAGGGAAAGCAATTGAACGAGAGTATTGAATTTTTGATTTGCCCTTGCAAGATCCTTTGCTCTTTCTAATATGCGGAGACTATGAATTTTTAAACCCTTATTATATAAAATACGGGCATTGTCAAGGTGTTCACTCAGCTGCAGATCGACATTATCGGTCGTTTTTAATAAACGAAGACTTGCCAACAGTTGTTTGTATAAATGATTTTTTAGGTTGGCTAGCTGTGTTTTGGAAATACCCGGCATTTTCTTCAACAATAACTTATCATCGTACTCATCCAGCTTATCCAACGCATCAAAAAGCTGGATGATCTTAAGGTCCTGTTTAGCCGAACTTCGTTTTATATAGAGCTTGAAATGCCGTTTTTCCGACTTTTCCAGCGAGTGCACTAATTGAAATAATATATCAGAAAACCTTTTGGACATAATAATGAATTTTTATAGAACCGGCTCGCTTGCAATGAGTTACCTAAATTATCATCCGTCTTGAAATGATAAAAACCAACGGAAGATATTTTCGGTAAGACAAAGTCGCGACATACTTTTGATCTGCGTCTCTGTTATTTCATAAGCAAGCAATCGTTGAGAGAGTAGACAAGCAGCAGAGAGGCCTAAAAAAGATTTTTATCGATTTTCATATGGCAAGCAATCGTGAGAGGTCAGTCCGTTTCTACGGAAGGGCCTTTTTTGTATCCGCAAATTTAATTTGAAACAGTCGAATTTGGTAAAAAATTTTACCCGCCTGTGTTCCTGGCAATTGTCATTACATGTGCACTGATTCCCACCATTACCGGGTCATTTTCAGTATGTTTTATATACTGCACCATTTTGTTTCTCGAGTCTTCATCATTCCATCTTTTCATAAAACCAGGAACAAGCCATCCAAAACCCTCAATAGCAATTGAATTGAATTCAGAAAAACCAGCAGCAATGAACTCTTCTTTTATTTCTTCCTGTGTGTGAAAATGTGCATCAGTAAAATACATTGGATGGTTGACAGGATTAAAGTGGTTGCCATCATCGAGATCCTGCTTCAATATATTTTCAAAAGCAGGATCATCAATAAACCCTTGCCAGAAACCATCAAACAAAGAAGCATATCTTGTAATTGTTGCTGCTAATACAATTCCATCTTTTTTCAAAACTCTTTTTGCTTCAGCAATTGCTTTTATCCGATCATCTTTTTCCTGTAAATGATAAAGTGGTCCGAATAATAATACAAGATCAAATTGTTCATCATCAAAAGGAAGTTGTCGTGCATCGCCCAATGATATAGAAGCAAGAGGTTTGTTTTCTGTTATTGAAATTTTTGTAGCTGCTTCAATATGAAATTCAGCAGCGTCAAATAAGTGAACTTTATGCCCCATATCATGAAGCCAGAAAGAATAAACACCTGTTGCACCGCCAATATCTGCAATGTTCATTGAAGATCTCAAATAACGAAGAATGATCTCCTGTGAACGATTTTTTTCAAGTTGAAACACATGTTGACCTAAACGGTCAGTTTCCATCATAGTGCTGTTATAAAAAGTATTTATTGTATGTGTTGACATTGAATAAAGTTACAATGAATGAATTATCATAGTCCTTGTTGAAGCATTAAATTTTTTATTTACTGAATTACAAATAGTAAGCAGCAATTTAATTAATTAACTTCTTTTTGGCCTTGATGTTGCATACCCAACTTAGAATATTAAATCACAAAATCTCAAAACCGAATCGTATGAAACAGAGAAATATTTTTACACGAAGCTTGATTTTTGCGTCAATTATACTTCTTAGCTGCAGTAAGAGTGATAGCAATTTAGTTGACAGTGCTAATGGTCCAATAAATGCAACCGGTAGTGGCACTGGTACAGTATTTTATACTGCCAGGGTTACTATGGCCAATTCAACATTTACTCCTGCCAGTGTAACAGTAATGCAAACCGGGTCTATACTATGGGTAAATAATGATCAGCAAGTGCACACAGTTACTGCAAATGATGGGAGCTTTGATAGCGGTGATATCCAGGTGGGAGGGTCATTTGGCCTGGCATTTAATGTGATTGGGCCGCACCCCTATCATTGTAAATATCATCCTGAAATGACAGGGCTGGTAAAATGTGTTACTAAGTAAGGGTTCATTCGTATAAAAGAAAAGAAGTTATTTCTTCAGACCATAACTGAGATACAACCGGATCAACAGATGCATTTGATTTGAACAAGTCAAATGCATTTTTTATACCTAATAGTTTATCTAAATGTCCATTTCCGGTCGGATTTGCATTGGTAACATAAGCTCTTTCTTGTATGTGCAGAGGATACAATTCAAAAAGCAGGGAAAGGAGCTTAATTCCAAATGAAACTGGTTGAATTGTTTTTTCGTCAGTAATGGTTAGTTCAAGACCATTGCAATTTTCTCCTTTGTATAAACTATCCTTCGGAACATATCTACAGGGTTTAGACTTGATCCCGAAAATTAATTTATCAAAAAGATGTTGATGCAATTCACCGGCATTTATCCATGGCGCACCAAATTGCAGAAACGGCTTTTCTGTTCCGCGACCTTCATTTACATTAATTCCTTCTAACAACCCCATACCAGGATAGATCAGTGCCGTAGAAAAATTTTGTATGGCAGGTGATGTTGGATAAAAATCGAAACCCGGAGTTCCTGCTGTTTGATTGCGGTTCCAGTTTTTTACTGGAATGATCTTTAAATCAAGATCGCTTACTTTTCTATTTGAAAAATAGTTGGCAAGTTCTCCCAATGTACAGCTATGTCTTAATGGAGTTGACCATCGTCCAATAAAAGATGAACAATTAGCTTCGTCAAGCATTGGACCTTCTGCCATATCTAAGTCTCCGCCAATAGGATTTGGCCTGTCAAGAATGATCAATTGCTTCTGATACTTTGCACAAGCCTCCATTATGTAGGTCATTGTCCATAAATATGTATAGAAACGACAACCCACATCGGGGATGTCAAATAACACGACATCTATGTCACTTAGGTTTTCTTCGGTTGGCATGAACCGGTCACCATATAAACTGATAATTGGCAGATCAGTTTTAATATCAATCGAATTCTTTTGATAAATCCCATCCTCACCTTTTACCGAAATACCATGTTCCGGAGAAAAGATCTTAATAAGATTAAATTCATTTTTGATCAGCGCTAACCGGCTTAAGATCCTATCCGATGTAAACGCAGCATTGTTGGTTACAATAGCATATCGCAGACCCTTGTTCACTTCAAGGTCTTGCAGAAAAACATCAATGCCGTTCATTATTTGGATCATAACCGCGAAGTTCTGAATATTAGATTGATTTTATCAGCATCATGAAGATTCCATAATTTCACTTTGTAAAATTTTATTGATGGCAATTCGGATCTTTATAACGGGTGGAACTTTTGACAAAGAATACAATGAACTAAATGGGCAGCTTTATTTTAAAGACACCCATTTACAAGAACTGCTTAGCCTTGGCAGGAGCCAGGTACCGGTAGAAATAAGAACGTTGATGATGATCGACAGTCTTGAAATGACCGATCATGACAGGGATCTGATCGCTCATCAATGTAATAGTTGTGAAGAAGACAAGATCGTTATCACACACGGCACAGATACAATGGCTGAAACAGCTCAAATGCTTGCATCTAAGGTCAAAAAGAAAACGGTAGTACTTACCGGAGCCATGATCCCAATAAAATTTGGTAGTAGTGATGGTCTATTTAATCTCGGCAGCGCATTAGCGTTTGCACAAACACTGCCTGTGGGTGTATATGTTGCCATGAATGGCAGATATTTTCATTGGGATAATGTGAGAAAGAATAAAGAGACGGGAGTGTTTGAAGAAATGAAGTGATCACGGTTTATATTCTTCCAGCAAATGAGCAAAACCCTGTTCAGGATAATAACCTTTTAGTGGCGCAAAAAACTCAATGATCTTTCTAAAGTCCGTTTCTTCATCATCAGTTGGATAAAAAGGTTCGGAAACACTCAACTCCTTTTTCGAATAATCAAGCCCCACCATGATGATGGGTACATTTGCTTTTTTAGCGATATAATAAAAGCCAGTACGAAGCTTATCAACCTTCTTTCTTGTTCCTTCGGGTGATAATGCAATAAATAGATTTTCAGCATTATTGAATTTTTCAACCACCTGTTCAACTACTCCATGCTTACTGAAACGATCAACGCCGGTTCCGCCAAGCCAGCGAAATAAAAATCCAAACGGTCCTTTGAACAACTCAGCTTTACCAAGATATTTTGCATTTTTAATTTTTAGAATACTTCGAAAGGCGATAGCAATGGGAAAATCCTTCCAATGCGTATGTGGTGCAACAAGTATTACACCCTTCTTTAGATGATTAGGAAAATCATTCGTGGCTTTCCAGCCTTCCAGCTTTGTATATAGTTTCCAGAGAAATCGCAAGACGATCGTTATTTTATTTCAGCTCACCTGCAGGTTCAGCATCCTTGTAATTACTTTTTACTTCAACCAGCTTCATCTTCATCCTGTTTATTTCAGCCTGGTATTTTGGAAATTTGATCAAATTTCTTTGTTCCTGCGGATCAACTTTCATGTCATAAAACTCCCATTCATTGGCGGTATAGAAATAAATGAGCTTATATTGTTTCTCCCGAATACCTAAATGAGGTATTACATAATGATCGATCGGGTATTCATAATAGCGATAATACAATTCTTTCCTGGCCAATTCATTTTGTTTACCGGTTAATACCGGTTTTAAACTTAATCCCTGCATCCAATCAGGAACTTTTGCGCCAGCTGCATCCAGCATCGTTGGAGCAAAGTCGATATTCTGAACCAATGAAGTATTAACTGAGCCTGGCTTTATCTTTCCTTTCCACCGAACCAATAATGGTGTATTCATGCTTACATCATACATGAATCGCTTGTCAAACCAGCCATTTTCTCCCAAATAAAATCCCTGGTCGCTGGTATAAATAACCATCGTGTTTTCTGATAAACCATTTTCATCAAGATATTTTAATACCTCACCAACACTTTCATCAACCGAAGCAACACAGGCAAGATAATCCTGCATGTACCATTGGTATTTTAGTTTTAATAGCTCCTTACCTGTCGGTTTTAATTGCTGAAGTAGCTTGCCTCTTTCAGCAAATATCTCTTTCATCTTCTTTCTTTGATCCTCTGGAATTTGATTCATAAACCCATTATAGCTCCTTATCTCATTTGAATCCGGCTTTAAATGAGGAATGGCCATTATATATTGAGGATCTATCTTCAGGTCAGTGCAAAGCGTCATATCTTTCAGAATACTCATTCGCTGATGTTTGAATGCAGTTCCCTTGCCAGCAGTATCAGCATAAAGGGTTGGTGGCTCGGGGAAAGACTTTTTACTAAATATTTCAAGCCACTTCAATTCAGGTACCCAGTTTCTGTGTGGTGCCTTATGATGCATCATTACAAAAAATGGTTTTGAAGGGTCTCTTTTCTCTTTTAGCCAACTCAATGTTTGGTTGGTAATAAGAGAAGTGGCATATTCATTATATCGAATGGTATCATTATTCATATTTACAAGGCGAGTTGAGTAATAAGCCCCCTGCCCGGGAAGTACGGTCCAGTAGTCAAAATTTGTTGGTAAAGAATGGAGATGCCATTTACCTATAAGAGCTGTTTGATAACCTGCTTCTTTCATGAGCTTTGGTAAAGTGATTTTACTACCATCAAAGGGAGTACGATTATCTTTTATTCCGTTCAAATGTGAATGTTGCCCTGTTAAAACAGTTGCCCTTACAGGGGAACAGATAGAATTACCAACAAAGCAATTGGTAAAACGCATGCCTTCTTTACCAATGCGATCCATGTTAGGTGTACTGATTAGTAGAGACAGGGCATGCCCTGTCTCTACAGATTGTTTACGATAGATACTGATAGCATCCGCATCATGATCATCACTCATGATATAAATGATGTTTGGTTGTTGTGCATGTGATGATACAGCGAATAAACAAAGTATAAGAACCCTATAGATCATAGCAAATCGTTTGATTGAAGTTAAATATTATCCACATTCATTAATAATCTTTAAATAAATGGCTATGTTATATACATCATATTAAGTTTATAATTAAGTTTACAGTGTTTAATCTATAAAAGATTAACTAATTCCATTGAATTCTGCATGAGTGATGGATCGAAGCATACAAGTCTCCTGAAGGCTGAACCATATTTTGTCTGGGTTGTGGCTCCACAATTAGATACGGATGATCCGAATCTAAAATACTATTACGACTTTGATGCGAACATAAAAGAGTTTTCAAAAGCATTTGATGAATTAGGGCTTCCATGGATATGGCAGTATGTAACGATCAATGATTATAAAACCATCATTGACAAAATAGCTGATTCAGTAAATGGTCATATCCCGCTTGTATTTAATTTATGTGATGGTGATGAGGTAAACGGTGCCCCTGGTTTATCTGTTGTACGTTATCTCGAAGAGAAAAAGCTTATCTATACCGGCGCAAGAGAAAAGTATTACCATGTCACCACCTCCAAGATCACAATGAAGCAGGCATTCGATGATGCCCGTGTATCGAATTCTTTATGGAAAGCAATTAATGATCCTTCACAGGACGTAGCTGGTGTTTGCGACTACATCGGAACACCCGTTATCGTTAAGCCAGCTGTTTCAGGCGGCAGTATGGGACTTGGGTTAAAGAATGTAGTTAGTAGCGATGAAGATTTAAGAAAGGTTATTGATGAACTCTACAAGGGTTATCATGGTTGGGATTTTACATTCGGCGGATTAGTTGCTGAAAAATTTATTGCTGGTCCTGAGTTCACAACGTTTATTACCGGATCCTTTGATCAACCAGATGACATCAATGTTTATCAACCAGTGGAAAGGGTTTTCAATGAAAAGTTACCTGATAACGAAAAATTCCTTTCTTTTGACAGATTGTGGGATACCTACGAAAATGAAAAACCGGTAGGTGAGAAAGAGTATGAAAACCTTTGGGAGTATTTTAAACCCAATGCATCTTTAGAGCATGCGATCAAACAACTAAGCATCGACGCTTATTGTGCAGTGAAAGGAACAGGGTATGGGAGAATTGATATCCGCATGGATAAAGCAACGGGCAAAATGTATGTGCTGGAAGTAAATTCACAATGCGGATTAAGCGAGGACGAGAATCACACATCGATAGGCGCTATGGTAAGATTGGGCAATGATAAGTTCAGCGACATGCTCGGGGCAATTATTGAAAATGCCCTGCAAACAAAACTCAAGTACAATAAAGCGGCTACGCTCAATCAATAAATGAACAGCGCCACAAGCCGTTTCAATAATTTTTATTAACTAAAATGATCGTATGAAGATTTGTGTGCTCCAACCGGACTATTCTCATTCGAAAGTAGATTACCAGTATTATGACCCGATCCGTAATCTTTCTCCGCTGATGCCTGAAGCGGAAATGGATCATGTGCTTATCAGCAAACTAACCACCTACAAGCAATTAAAGGAGTTAAAGAAAAAAAAGTATGATTGTTTCGTAAACCTTTGCGAAGGTTATCCTGATTGGGAAACCCCCGGTTATGATATTTACTTTAATGCGGATATGCTGAATATCCCTGTTACCGGACCCAGCACAAAGCTTTTTGATGTGCCAAAGCGATTGATGAAGTATGTAGCCTACTGCGAAGGAGTAAGAATACCTGCTTATGCCATCATTGATACATTGGAGGAACTTGACACAGCTACTACACATTTAAAATACCCTTTATTTGTAAAACCGGCACATGCCGGCGATAGCCTTGGTGTTGATGAACATTCATTGGTTACTAATAAAGAAGAGCTAAAAGCTAAATGTGCAGAGATCATTGATGAGTATGGTCCATTGATGATCGATGAATATATCGCAGGTCGTGAATACACCGTGTTGGTTACTGCAGATCCTGAAGATCCAAAAGAATGTATTGCTTTTCGCCCTGTAGAATATAGATTCCCTGAAGGGAAGGAGTTCAAGACTTATTCATTAAAAACATCGGAGCTTCACCCGGATTGTAATTTCCCTTGCGAAGATGAAGAGTTGGATAAAAGACTTCGTGAAGCATCAAAGAAAATTTTCCTTGGTTTTGGCGCAGTTGGTTATGGCAGAATGGATTTCAGGGTAAATGATAAAGGCGAAGTATTTTTCCTTGAAGTGAATTTTACCTGTTCAGTTTTTTATTCAGATGGATATGAGGGTTCTGCCGATTTTATTTTAAAATATGATGGTATCGGGCAAGCTGGGTTTTTAAAGCTGATCATTGAAGAAGCAATGAACCGTCATCAGCGCAAACAGAAATGCTATGATGTAAAAGGAAATTCCATCGCAGGCTTTGGCATTTATGCCAATCGTGAATTGCCAAGAGGTCATGTGGTTTTTAATGGTGAAGAAATGCCGCAGCGGTTGATCACCCGCCGTCATGCTATGGAAAACTGGAATGAAAATGACCAGGAACATTTCCGTCGCTATGCTTATCCAATAAGCAAAGAAGTATTTATCATTTGGGATGCCGATCCAACAGAATGGGCGCCGCAAAATCATAGCTGTGATCCCAACTGCGCTTATGATGGATTAAATGTTGTCGCACTAAAGAAAATCAAAAAAGGACAGGAGCTTACACTTGATTATGCCCAGTTCTTAGATAAAAACATGGAACCCTTCCATTGCAATTGCGGTTCAGCAGATTGTCGCGGATTGATCATGGGTATTCCTAATAATTCCGTCACACACCGTGAATCAATGATCGTAAAGAACAGGAAAGCACTAAAATCCAGATCGGAGCTGAACGGTAACGGTCTTCAGCGAAGATCAAGATAGCAGTTATTCTAATATTTCTTATGGCTGTATTGATTAATATCCCGACCGATAAAAGGGTTAAAGAACTATTAACTGTCCTGTTGCAGGACTCTCAAATTTCCCTGTCGAGTCAAATAGATAGTGTACACTATGGTGAAGGTTTTGAATTGAAATATAAAAACCTGTTCATTCGGTTTTTCGATGATGAAAGGAGTGACCAGGTGCGTTTAGATCTTGATTTCAGGGAAGGACGACTGAACTGGGATAAAGCCTTTGAAAAGATAATAAACCAAAATCGTGGGAAAGGAGTGCTGAAAATAGAAATCGACCGGCATAATGAAGCTTCAAAAGAAATACAAATGGAAACCACAAGAATAATTGAAGAGGTCTTAAAAAAAGAAAATTTTTCAATAGCTATTGAATCAGTTTGAATAAAGGTTGAAGCAGGTTTGTACAATTATGTAATTTTCCTTTATGAAAACCGTACGGCTCATCATCAAAGGAAAAGTGCAAGGTGTTTTTTACAGGGCAACCGCAAAAGATGTTGCCGACCTCACCGGTGTAAAAGGATGGGTAAGAAATCTTCCGGATAATAATGTTGAAATAACGGCAACAGCACCTGAAGAGATACTTCAAAAATTTATTAATTGGTGTAAACAAGGCCCGCCAAAGGCAGCAGTGGAAGATGTGATAGTTGAAGAACTCGATCTCCAGGAGTTCAATGGTTTCAAAGTAATAAGGTAGGAGTATTTCTACTGCATAGATTCTTTATGGAAACTTTTTACCTGAAGCATCTCATCATAAAGACCACATGTTTCGATCAAGACTAACATTATTCTTGTTATTGTTGCTTGTTGTTTCCTGTAAAGATCAAAACAAAACAGAATCAACTGAAGTAGCGAAACCAATTGTTAATGAGTCAATAGCTCAACAAACAAAAATTGAAGAGGCTCCCAAAAATTCTTCGGCAAAGAAAAGTAAGATCACCATAAGAACTGTAAGAAAAGAAGAAATATCTGAAGCCAGTAACTTTTTACTTTTCGACAAAGCTCCCCAGTCATATACCATTGATCAGGATCGTGATACAACTCTCTATTGCATAGAAGGAACAAAGATCAAAATACAAAAGCGATCCTTTGTTTTCGACGATAATAATAATGAACCCAGCCAGGTAACGATCAATATAAAAGAGTATTATAAAACGGATGATATCATTTTTGCTGATCTCAGTACCCGGTCAGGTGATAGTATTCTTGAAACCGGCGGAATGATCTTTTTAGAAGTTGTTTCGGAAAAAAGAAAGTGCAAATTGAAAGAAGATTCACAATTTGAGATATCATTTCCTTATGAAACAAGAAAAGAAGACATGCAATTATTTACCGGCGCCTTTAAAGATGGAAAGATAGATTGGATCTCTCAGAGCAGTGGGGTGCCTGGTAGAGAATCTGTTGTGGAAGCAGCAGAATTTCCAGGAGGACCAAATATGTGGGTGCAGCTTTTGAATAGGTATTTAGTGTATCCAGATTCACTGGCAGATGTGGGTACGTTTAAGCTGATTGTTCGGTTCTGTATCGATACATCCGGAAACACCAAATACAGGGGCATTGTAAATTCTTCCCCCAAAGTATTCGATAAGATTGTTTCAGATGCGTTTTCAAGAATGCCAAAATGGAAACCGGAAATCAGGAATGGTGTTCCTGTTGAAGCTTCATTTACACAGACGATATATTTTTATTCAGGCATTGAAGGCGAGAAAACTTATGATTCGTTTTATCGGTCTGATTTTGAAGCCAGAGTTAGCGACTCAAACATAAATAATTTGCAAGTCATAGAAATAACAAGGTATATTTTTAGTAGCTCAAATTTGGGTTGGATAAACTGCGACAGGTTTTATAGAATTGAAAGTCCTAAAACCGATCTTTTTATAAAAGCAGGAACTTATCCTAATGCCGATGTAAAAATTGTTTTTCACAGTTTCAAAGGAATTTTGGAAGGAGAGAAAACTTCGTTGGGTCACGTTTTCAAAGGCATTCCGCCAGGTGAAAAAATAACTGTACTTGCCATCGCAAAACAAAAAGATAAAAATTTTATTTCCCTTTCAGAATCCACAACAAATTCTTCCATAAACGAACTAGTCTTTGAACAAGTCACTATGGATGTTTTAAAACAAAAAGTAGCTCGGCTTAACGATTTGAGGAAGTAGCATTCAGAATAATCCGCTAACTTTCCCAAAATCGTTGCTATGCGTAGTTTTTTAATTTTAGCGGTAATATTTTTTTCGATCACTACAAATTCTCAAAACCTCAAATCCGGCGGCGTTCTAAAACCAGAACAAGCCATCATGGATATTCGACATTATACTGTTGCGTTGGAAGTGGATCCAAATAACAAATCAATTAACGGTTATACTGAAATAGATTTTAATTTATCGAAGGCAACTAACAACTTGCTATTTGATTTCTGGCATGGATTAACCATCAGCCAACTTTGGGTTAATGGAAAAACACAAACATTTACTCATACTAAAGATGATTATATAAAAATTCCGTTGTCACAAGAGTTGCCTGCCGGGAAAGTAAAAGTGAAAATTGCCTATGGAGGTAAACCGGCCATTGCAACAAGACCACCATGGACAGGAGGCTTTCAATGGGAAAAAGATGCAAAAGGAAACCCATGGATATCTATCACCTGCCAGGGTGAAGGCGCAAAAATTTATTTTCCATGTAAAGATCATCCGAGTGATGAACCAAATGAAGGAGCTGATATGATCATCACCGTTCCAAAAGGATTAGTGGTAAATGCGCCTGGTCTTCTTCAAAAAGTAACCACAAAAAAAGATAAGTCAACTTTTCATTGGAAAACAAACTACACCATCAGCAACTATTGTATTCTTTTTAATGCAGGAAATTATAAGATCGCAAAACGGATGTATACAACGGTTGATGGAAATAAAGTACCGATAGAATATTATGTGTTGGAAGAAAATCTTGATAAAGCAGAAAAACTGCTTGATCTCTATGAACAATCTTGTCGCATACTTGAAAAGTACTTTGGTGAATATCCATGGGCAAAAGAAGCGATCCGTGCAGCCGAGACGCCGCATCTTGGAATGGAGCATCAAACAAACATAGCTTACGGAAACAAGTACAAATATGAAAAGT
>Ga0193738_1000648_pt1 | contig 16469 bp, 15 predicted proteins | sample L2a1metaG_FD_144927 | JGI IMG/M metagenome (GOLD analysis project Ga0193738, IMG submission 144927) | Soil microbial communities from a riparian zone of the East river system, Colorado, United States - L2a1 | ecosystem: Environmental > Terrestrial > Soil > Riparian zone | place: USA: East River...
GTGCGCGGTACGCATGTCAGCCACCTGCACGCCCTTCGGCAGCCGCACGCCAGCGCCCGGAGAGACTTCTCGCTCCGGGTATCGGCTCGACGTGGGCAGCGAAAAGGCCATGCGCGGCTATCCGTGGGTTTGGTCCCAGGGCGTGCGACCGAGTGAGGTATCCCAATACGGCTGATCGTTCGGGTCGGAGTTCTGCGCGCCGCCCGCCGCCTGGAGCTTCGCCAGCGCGGCCCGGAGTTCTTCGATCTGGCCGTTGGCCCCGCCTTCCGCCACGACGCCGCTCGGCGACTTGTACTGGAACATGTCGGGCTTGAGGCCCGTGGCCGACGGGGCCGGGCCCTCCGCCGGGATTTCCGGCAGGAAGTTCTGAAACTGGCCGTACTCCCACGGGCTGCCAATCGTGGAGCCCGCGCCCGCCACCGGCAGGCCCTCCATCGGAGCCGCGTTCTCGTACAAGGCTTCGGGATTTCCGCCGCCGCCACCACCACCTGAACCCATAGCTGTTCTCCCGTCACATTCCCGGCATCATCTTGGCGAGCCCGCCCACCATGCTGAAGATGCCTGCGTTGGTTTGAGCGGCAGCCGCGCTCTCGGCTTTGTAATTATCTGAAATATATTGCCCGATGTTCGACGGGTTGATCGGCGAGCTTTGGAAACCCTGGAATTGCGGGACGGTCGCCTGCGAGGCGTTCATCATCGCGCTGATTTCGTTGATCGGCTGGTTGCGCAGCGCAATGTCTTCCGTCGCCTGCGCCTGCCGCACGTTGTTGTAGTAGTCCGACAGCGCCTTATCCATGTTGAAGCGGCCAGTGGCGACATCGTTGTAGGCGGCCTGCGATTTGCGGCTCTCGTCGCCCGACGCCAGGAACGCCTGCCGGGACTGTTCGGCACGGCTGTCGTCGCGCTGCATCTGGTAGTTGCCGTAGCCCTTGCCGCCGACCGAAAGCCCGCGCGCGGCAAGCTGCGCCTCCTGCGCCTTCTCGGTTGGCGCTACGCTGCGGTTGTAGCTATCCATCATCGCTTTTTCGACGGAGGCTCGATCCGTCGGCGTCTGGTCCTGCCGCAACTCCTGCGTCTTGAGGCCGGTCTGCCACTGCTGCCACTTGCTGGGGTCGAGGCTCTGGTTGAGGTGGTCGCGCAGCTTCGCCGACTGCTCGACGGCGGTGGTGCCGAGGTTGTATTTGCTCTGCGTTTCGAGGCCGTGCAGCTTTTGCTGATCCGGCGCAAGCGAGGTGGTGCGCTGGTAGCGCGGCGCGTAGCCGCTGATCCTGCCGTTGGTGTAGATCGGCACCTGCTCGATGGCTTGGTAGCTCACCGTGCCGTAGGGATTGATCTCGTTGGCGTTGCCGCTGACGCTGTTGTACTGGCTCGCCGACTGGTTCTGCGCGTTCTGCGCCGCAGCGGTTGCATACGGATCGGGAGGTGAGGGGCTCGAAACCATCAATGCACCTTTTCGTAAGTCTCGGCGGTCAGCGCAGAGGCCGCCCACACGGTCGGGCCCGCGTAGCCCGGAAGATATTTGCAGTCGTCGCGGAGCATCCCGTAGCACAGCACATCGCGTGAGCCCTCAAGGCCCATGCGGCGATAGCCCTCGTACACGAAACCCATCCGCTGCACCTGCCGCAGGGCCCGCTCGTTGTGCGGCTCGACCTCTGCGGTCAGTCTCCGGGCCTGCGAGAACAGCGCCGTGAAGATCGCGCGTAGCGTGCGCCGCGACATGCAGCGGGGGTCACGCACCAGCACGGTGACGTAACCTTCCCACGGGTACTTGAACTCGGTGGCGAACACCCCGGTGATGTCGCCCACGTCGTCGAGCGCCCACGCCGAGAACCAGCGCGGAGCCTTCATGACCCACGGCATGAAATTGATGTTCAGATGCTCGGTGAGAAGCTCCTTGCCGTAGTCGGGAAGATCGCCGAACTGGACCCTCATACCAGGCCCCCGAGTTCGTAAATCACATCGACGCCGGTAATGGAGAAGGTCGCGCCCCGCGTGTTGACGCGCACCCGCACCGCGCCGACGCGCCCGAGCCCTGTCACCCCCTGCCAGTTCTGGCGCGGCTGCGCGCTCGACGCCCACTCCGCGGTGTTCCACTCCGCGGTATTCCATTCGGCACCGCCCGAGGGCCCCAGCGTGACCTCCGGCTGGTTGGTCGGCGGCATGTTGTTGTAGTCCACCTCAAGGTCCATGAAGGGGCGCGGCAGACCGTCGGTCAGCGTGTAGAGCCGCACCATCTTGAAGCTCTTCTTCTGCACGCTTTTGAAGGTGGACCACGCGAAGCGCACGTCCGACAGGATGGGGGTGCCGTTGTCGTTCAGGTACTCGGTGCCGCCGACGTATATCTTGCCGTCTTCGGAGCCGAAGTAGGCGTGGTTGTTGAGCCAGCCCCAGCAACGCGCCGGGATGTCCCGCCACTTCACCCAGACTTGGCTGGGCATCTTCCGCACCATCTGCTGGTACTTGCCGCCGCCGACGGGCATGTTGCAGATCGCGTGATTGGTGTGGTGGTTGAGCAGCACCTGCCAACCGGGTTCGTGGCGGTGCAGCTTGGAAATGTCCTCGAACTCCTTGAACACGTTCTGGTCGGACTTGCCGAGGTTCTCGGTCTCGGAGCGGATCAGCGTCGTCATCGGCACCAGCCCGGTCGAAACCATGACGTACAGATCGCCGCCGAAATTGATAACGCTGTCGTGCGACATCGGCGCGTCGAAGCGGAAAATGCCGACCAGCTTGAAATCGCTCTCGGGGTCCACGCCGGAGTAGATCGCCACCTCGCCGTTCGACGTGAAGATTGCCAGCGCGTCGTCGAGCCCGGTGCCGCCATCCACCGACCAGGTGTACATCGCCATGATGTGGCCGCCGCGCTTGAACATCACGTTGAGCGGAAACAGTTCGACAGCGCCGGTCTTCTGCTGAAGCGGCAGGTAGTACACCGCGAGGTTCTCGCTGTCGGCGAACCACAGCCGGTTCATGTGCGACAGCACCTTGTCGAACTTGAGCGGGTTGATCCACGTCTCGCCGGTGGGGACCGTGACGGTTTCCTTGACGAACGCCGTGCCGTCCCACGACACCACGCCGTCGGCACCGTTGACCATGATGGTGTAATCGGTGTCGGAGAGGTTGCTGAACGACACCCAGGACCAATGATCGAAACCGGCGGTGAAGCCGGTGCCGATTTCTACGCCGCTGGTGTCGTAGAACTTGCCAGCCGACGCCGCCGCGATTTTCTGTGGCTGCCCGTAGTACGGCACCAGCGTGGTGATCGGCGTGGCCGCTGCGATTGCGCCGACTTGCATGTAGCCGGGCCGCACGGTGATGCGGTCGTCTTCGACAACCCAATTGGTGAGGACGGACGCCAGCAGCGGATCGGCGGTGTTGAGTTCGGCGGCACGGGACAAGCCCTTCAGCGGCGCGCTGAAATGCGCGACACGCGCCGCCGCCTTGCCCTTCACCCTGACAGGGGTGCCCCTGGGGTTCTTCAGCGGAAGGAAACCGCCAGGGGCCATTCTCATTGCACGCGCCCCACGTCTTCGTTGAGGTCGAGAACGGGCGCGTTGCGCCCGGCGATCTTGTTGAGCCGCGCGATGAAATCGCGCTGCTCTTCGCCGTACTCAAGGCCCTTGGCTTTCAGGAAGCGGTACTTCAGCCCATCGACGGCGAGCCTACCGTCGAACAGCACCACGTCGTCGTCCGCCGTCGGCCTCGACTTGAAAGTGACGCCAGCGGCGTCGGTCAGCCAGTTGCCGTCGCCAAGCTGGTCCCGGTACGGCGGATCGAGCAGCAACTCGTCGGCGACGTTCGACAGCAGCGCCGCCATCTGCGCGATGTCCTGGTCGGCGGTCCCCACCACGTTGCCGACCGGGCGTTGCACCAAGCCGATTTCCAGCGAGGCGTCGGAGACTGTGTTGAGGACGGTGAGCAGTCTCGGCATTATGCGACCGCCTTCAGCCGGAGACTATCGATCAGGGTGCGCTGCGCAGCCACGGTCTGCGCCGCTTCGGTGAGTTGCTCCTGCATCGCCGCAAGCTGGCTTTGCAGGTTGGTCACGATCTCTTCGTACTGCCCCGCCTTGCTCTGGAGTTCGACCATCTTGGCGGCGCGGTCGGCGAGTTCGATGACATCCGCCGGGATGGTCTTGATCGCTTCGGCACGCCGCTTCTTGCTCACCAGTTGCGCCAGTTGCTCGACGGTGTGGATGTCGCGCACGGCGCACATCTGGAAAATATGCGGCGGGCAGGCGGGCCAGATCGCCAGCGGGTAGCCGACGATCTCTTTCCGGGCCTCGCAGGTCTTGCGGTACATTTCGTAGGGCTCGGGATAATCCGCGAAATCGGCCTCCTCGGCCTCGCGCTCCAGCGACAGGTACGGCGGGCGGTCCATGCGGACGCGGATCGTCTCGCGGAACAGCGGCATCCCGTCGGGACCGCTGCCGTCGCGCTCCCAGCCAGACGAGAAACGCACAAGGGTAGGGGTATCGCTCATCTATTCGCTCCGTGCGGGGAGCGGGGAAAACGGCGGCCACGCTCCCCGCGAGGTGGCCGCCGTCTCTCTCGATGCTCGGTTAGGTGCCGGAGGCCGTCAACCTTCCCTGCATGGAGCGGTTGGACATGGTGAGCGCGCCCATGAAGGCGAGGTGGCGCGTCACAGCGTCCATGTCGGCGCTCTGGTCGGGCAGATCGAGGCTCTCGAAATTCCGGCCAGAGTAGATTTCAAACTTGAGGTACTTGGTGTTCAGGAAGTACGCGCCGGTGATGCCGGTGGCCGCTCCGTCGAACACGATGGGCGCGCTCTTGTACTTCAGCGTCTCGAAGCCGAGGGCTCCGAGTTTCGCATCGGCGTACCGCTGGTTCTCCTGCAAGCCGCTCTCGTAGGTGCCGTAGATTTCGCCGTCGGCCACGATCAGGTCGGGCTTTTCGGCACCGCGGATCAGCTTCATCCACAGTGCGTTCATGCCAGCCTTGAGGGCGGGGTACTGGAGGCCGGTGGCGCGTGCGACGACTTGGAACTGGTTCTTCCAGAACGTCCAGGTTGCCGCGTCGATGCCGCCGACCAGGCCGAGGCCGTCGGGGGTCACGAACGCCTTGAGGCCCGCGAAGGACTTCGCCACCGTGCCGTCGCTGTAAACGGCCTTGGTGATGTTGTTCTTCATGGTGGCTTCGGCGTTGTCGAGCTTGCCCTCCAGCAGGTTGAGGATGCGCTCGCGCGAACGGTTCTTGGCGAGGTCAGGGCCCGAGAGCGTGACCGACGCGACGGCGTTCGCCGGGTCGTAGTGCGCCTCCGAGATCGTCTCCTTGGTGGCGCGGGACAGAAGCTCGGTCCCGATGTACCAGGCGAAGGTTTCCTCGGCGTAGGTCAGCGGGCAGGCGATGGACCGACCGCCTTCGATGACGCGGACGCGGTTGCCCTCGCGCAGCAGCGCGGTGACGGCGTTCGAGTTCGAGACGTTATCGGCAAACTGCTTGTGGTAGTTATTGAGCGTGGTCGCGACGAGTTGGTTGACGGTTGGTTCGGCCATTTAAGGCTCCCATAGGGTTAATACCCAACCTCGTCGGCAGATCGCTCGATTGCATCCCGGATACCGCCTTTTGAAGGTCCGTCAGGGCCGTTGGGACGCGACACGGGAGTGGTGATCCCCCGCGTGTTGCCCCGCTGCGCGCTGCGCGCCTTCGCAAGGTCATGCTGCGTCTGGGCGCGGAACTGCTCTCCCGCGACCATCTGCTTTCTGACTTCAGGGTGAGCCCAGCAGGCGGCTTCGTATGCCTCGCCAATGTCCCGGGTGGGGTTGGCTTTGAACAGATCGAGGATAAGCGGCAGCACGGTATCGAAGTGCGGGCGCTTGAGGCGTCCGTCACTGGTTTTCTCGTCCGCGAAGCCGTCAACCCCCTGTCGCGCATATCTTTGAGCCTGTTGTACGCGAACCTGCTGCTCGGCCTGCTCGCGCTGCTGTATTTTCCCCTCAAGGGCTTGGAGTTTGCTCTCGCTTCTGCCGAATTGGTCGGCGATGTACCTGACTGCCGGGTCCTTCAGGTCCTCTTCCGTGAGGCCCACCGGATTTGGCGGCGGCGACTTGTTCAAAGCGGCAAATATGCGCGCTGGGTCCAGACCCATGCGTTGCGTCAGGTCCACAAGCAGGGTGAACTTCTCCTCCTGGCGCTCCGACGTTCCAAGTTTGTGCCAGCGGGCCCATTCCTGGATCGCCTGAACAGGGTGGAGCCCTGCTTGCTTCAACGCGCCCGAAAGCTGCGGGTCGTTGAAGACCGGCGCAAGCGCCTGCGCGAACTGGACTGCTCCCGCACTCGCCTGTGACTTGCGCGTGAACTCGGCTTCCATATCGCCGTGCCGCTTCAGAAGGAACGATTGCCCTTCCGCCGGGAGCTTGGCGAATGTCGCTTTGTCTTCGGCGCTCCAGTGTTCCGGCGGCTGATTGCTTCGCGCTGCGACTGCTGCGGCGGCTGGATCAGGCTTCGGTGTCTGGTCGGCTACAAGGGTTTTACGCGGGGCTGGATCGAGAGGCTCGATTGCTTCGCCCGGCTGGGGCTCCGATGACTTGGATACCCAACGACCGGTTTTATCGCGCGGTCGGTCGTTCGACGCAAGGGTTTCGTCAGCGGCCCCACCATCTTCAGGGCCCGGGCCCTGGCCTTCAACAGCATCAACAGGGGCCTCGGCAGCGGCTCCGGTTTCGAGGTCATCGTAAGCCTGCTCGGCTATGTCGCGCAGACTTGGCGCTTTTTCGTCGGGCATCGCGGGCTCTCCTGAAAGACGCAGGGGTGTCCCTTACGTCGTAACTGCCTGAACTATGCATGTCCTTGTCGCGCTGGCGGTGCGACGAAATCGGTTTGTCGTCTATCGGCGAGGCGTAAGTCTCAAACGACTGTACGGCAGGGGCCGGAAGATCGGAGCGCGCCTCTTGCGTATCCGCAGGGCGGCGTTTCTTGTCGATGATCTGGCCGTCGTGCCAGACATACGTCGGCATGTCACCGCCCCCCAGGGCGCTCCAGTACCGCTTCGGCAGCCCACATTGCAACTTCGTCGAGCTTGGTGAAGGCCATCGCCATGCAGCGGTTGCCCGGCTGCGAGCCCTCGGTGGTGCCGTCGAGTTCGTGCAGCGCCAGGCGCAGCGTCCACACCACATCCTTGAGTTTGGCGAGCCTGCCGAGAACGACTTGCGAGAGCGGGTACCCGGTCAAGGGGTCCACTGGGACCCCAAGACCGGGCAATCGCATCTGGTCGTTGGGCCTTGAGCTTCCGCCGCTCAAGGCTTCACCGACGGGTAGGGCTGACGGGGCTGGATGGTCCCGTCGCGATAGGTGGTGCCGCCAAAGAAGCCGTAGTCCTTGCCGAGATCGGACAGCGGCACGAACACCGGGTTCATCTTCTCGCCTTTGGCTTCCTGGTGCTGCGGATCGTAGTCGTCCTCCATGTTGGCGGAGTGCGAGTTGGCGAGGGCCTGCATCGCCTCCGCCTGATCCTGCTCGTTGCCGAATTGGCCGCCTTTCCAGTCGGCGGCCACTTCAGCCGCACCCCAGTAGCGGGGCTTGGCTTCGTGCGGGTTGGCTTTCGCCAGCATCGCGTTGGTGATGGGTAACGGGAGTTTCTGCGTCACAGGCCGCTGCTCCTTGGTGGGGTTGTCTTCTCCTGCGGGCCGCCGACGCGCTGCTGCGGACGCTGATCCCGCGCCTTGTTGCGGTTCTCTTCGTCGCGCTTGCGGCGGGCCCCATCCGGGTCGGGACCGTCCACCACGGTGTCGCCGGTGTGGTAGCTGTCCTTGGTGGTGCCGTCGTGGAAGGCGTCACGGATGGCGGCGTCCCGCGCGTCGTTCGGGGTCATGACATCCTCGTCGCCCTGCCAAATCCCTTGCGACAGCGAGGCGCTGACGCTGGGAGGCGGCGGGTTGCCGGTCGGGTACGGCGTGCGCGGGCCGATGCCTTCGTCCTCGATGGTCTTGGCAGGGCCCGTGGTGGAGCGGGCGTCGTCGTAGGGCCCGACACCGGCACGCGGATCGTCGGGGTTATCGGCAGCCTCTTTTTCCTGCTCGGTCAGCAGTTCTTCCGGTGGCACGGTGACGCCTTCGGCTACCGGGCGCGGGCTCGGGTCGCCGGAGCGCGAGAGCGTCTTGTTGGCCGGATGATCGGGGTCCTGGTCCCGGTTGTGGATGGTGTTCGGCGTGTTCGGCTGCTTGTACGGCGGCGGCGTGTTCTTCTTCTCGGCGGGATTTTCGCCGACTGCACCCAACTCCGGCTTGTCCTTGTCCTTGCTGGTCATCTTGCGTCTCCTGCTGGCCTTGCGGCGCGGTTTGGTGCGGGGAGCAGCCTTAACAACGGTCTTCCTCTTCAGTCGTTGCTTGGTTGCTCGCTTACCCATGATTTTATTGCATCCCTGGTGGAGGCCCTGCCATGCCCATCGGCGGCGGGGCCTGCGGTTGCGGAGGCCCTGGCGGGCCCTTGCCGTTCTGTCCCCTGCTGGGGCCCGGCGGTGGACCACCTGGCGGGCCGCCGGGGCCGCCTGGCGGCGGTGGCGGCGGCGGTTGCATGAGAGCCCCGGTCGGGTCCATCTGCATGTACGCGCCCAGCATTTCCTGGTAGCCGTCGATCAGGTCGATGACGCCCCGGCTGTGTCTTACGGGGTGCAGCAGCATCTTAATCATTTCGAGGCTGAGGTTGATAATCATGGGCGGCGGCAGCACGCCCGTGGACAGCAAGCCTTGCGCGGCGGTGAGCGTGCCGCCGACCACCTGCATGATCTGCGCGTTGCTCTCTTTTTCGGTCGCTTCGTCGAACTCGACGGTGCTGTCGGTTTCAACATCGATTGAGCAGAACCGCGCGAAGTCGCTGCGTAAAATCTCCATCACAGCGGGCGTCACGTTCTCGCCGGTCATCTTGGTCAGCGTGTCGGCGTCGAAGTTGCGCGCGATGATGTCGGACTTGAGCCGCATCAGATCGCGCACGAAGTTGGCGACGGATGTCTTGACGCCGGTCATGCGCCCGGTGCCCATCGTGCCCTTGATGCGCTGCGCGGTGGCTGTTTCGTAAGGATTGGTCGAGCCCCGCACGATGTCGCTGATGCCGATGATCTCGTAGATCGCGGCTTTCTGCTGATCGCGCGAGTGGTAAAGCTCCTTGAGCGCGTTGACCCATTCGAGAATGGGCACCAGCCAGATGTGGTTCTGCAAGCCCCCCGACATCAGATCGACGCCATCGACGGGGAGTAATTTGCCGTCGTCGGCGGTGAGAAGATTGGCGATGTCTTTGTTGGCGGCGTTGTAGCCGCCGCGGATTTTGATTTTGGCGGTGAGGTCGCTGATGCGCCGCGAGGTATCATCGAGATCGGCGGCGAGGTTGGCGTACAGATCGTAGAACGCCTTCGGGATCATGGTGTCGGTGGTGACGACGGCGTAAATCGGCTTCGGGATCGGGTAGAAGCCCTGAAGGCCCAGCACGTCGGGATCGACCCGCAGCGCGACACCGCCGCCTTCGCGAATGAGCCAGATCACTTCGCGGGTGGAGCGGTTCCAGACCTCCCACACCATCGCTTTTCTGATGACGCTATCGAGCCTTCCCGCGGTCTTCGGCGGCGAGCCTCCAGCGACAGGGCTCTTGGCGGCGCTCTCTTCGGTCCACTTCAGAAGCTCGCTGAGTTTGCCGTCCTTCTGGTAGCGTTGCAGCTTCTCGTTCTCGCCGAACTCCTTGAGCAAAGCCTGCTCGGAGAACAGGTGGCGGAACGCGATCCACTCGACATCGCCGTGCTGACGCACGGGGTCCATCAGCAGGTCTTCCCAGAACACATACTCGTCATCGACGGTTTCCCAGACCTTGGCTTCCTTGGTGGTGGGCTCGCCGGTAACCGGGTTCATCAACGGGCCGCCCATCACCGGGTCTTCGACCGGGACTTTCTCGATGACGGGCTTCCAGCGCACCCGGCAGACGCCTCTGCCGGGGAGAAGCATGTCCCGCACGGCGGCTTTGACCGCTTCGTGTGAGGCTTCGTCATCGACGACGATTTCGAGCGCCTTCTCCATCACCGACGCGGCGGTATCGATGTCCTGCTGGCGCGGCATCCCGGGCGGCATCGGCGCGGGCTGCGGCACGGTTGAGGGGCCGATGGGTTGCTGCGGCGGCGCGGGCACCATGCCGCCCATCGGCGGGGCCCCTTGGCCCGGCATCGGCATACCGTCGGGGCCCGACATCGCCATGCCGCCGGGCGGCATCGGAGGTCCGGGCGGCATTGGCGGGGGCTGGAGCCCTCCGGGCGGCGCGGGAGGTGCGCCCGCCCCTTGCGGAGGCATCGGCACCGGCGGCGTGCCCGGAGGGCCAGCGCCCTGCGGCGCTTCTACGGCAGGGCCGTTGCCGCCCGGAGGCGGCATCATCCCTGGCGGCAATTCACCTTGCGGCGGCGGAGGCCCCATCCCCGGAGGGCCCATTTGGGGAGGGCCCGGAACCATCGGTGGCGGAGGGGGCGGCGGCGGCACCGCCGATTTCTTGACGAAGCGGGATTTCACAACAGGATCGGGCGGCTTGGTGTAAGCCGCAGGCAGCATCACTTCGGTGTTGGCGTAGAGGATATTGAACGCGGAAGACTGGCCCTGGCGGGTTGCGGCTTGGGCGCGGCCCGCTCTGGGGCGGGTAATGGGAATATCGCCGCGGTAAATCTGGACGACTTCGCGGCCCCTGCCGCGCCAATCCTTTTCGGCACGCTCGGCGTCGGCGAGGGCTTTCTCCCAGAAACTGGTATCGACTTCTTCGGAGGGGGTCGCGGCGGCAACGTCGGGGGCGTCGGGGCGATCCGTCTCGGGGGACCGCAGGTCCGCGCCGGGCGGGCGTTCGTCGCCTTTGCCGTAGGACGTTTCAGCCATTTGGGGGCCCCGTGTCGTTCGCTCATACACCCGTTATTGCAATTCGTCGAGTTTGAAGGCGTTGCTGACGCGGAGCGGGTTGAGGTCCTCGTCGGCCTCGACGCGGGTGCCGAAGGGGCGGGACATGCAAGCGTAACGGATGTCATCGGCGGCGTGGTCCTCGCCTTCGGTGTCGAGGTCTTCCGGGCGGTTCTCGTCGTGCTGCATCATCGGGATGGTGCGGATACTGTCGCGGCAATGATCGACGAAGAAAATCATCGGGTCGCCATCGTCGTCGCCGCGCAAGCGCCAGCGCACCTGGTCCCAGCCGCCCATTCGCTTCGGGGTGGAGACGCGAGAGTTGTCGGCTCTGCGGAAGAACACTCCGTGGCGCGCGAACGTCTCGCCGATGCTGGGGCCCGCGACGACTGCAAAGGCGGAGGGGTCCATGACGCCGTACGCAATGGGCTCGCGGAAGCCCTTGCCGTCGGTTTCGCGGCGGACAAGCTCCTTGGCGACCGCATCGGCAGGCAAGCGGAGCCCTTTGTTCGGAGACGAAGAGCCGTACCACTCGCGATAGCGCACGATGGAGTTTTTGGGCAGGCGCTTTTTGTCGTGGATCATGTCGTCCTGGATCACCGCCCACCACCCTACTGAGAAGGGGGAGGCGGAGCCCCAGTCCATCGAGCGGAAGCGGGTCCAGTGGAGCGGGATGCGGAGCGGCGGTATGACGTGCCGGGTCGGGTCGAACTCGGGAAAGAACGCGCCCTCGATGATGTTCCAGTCGCCGTCGAGCCACGCGCGGACGAGCGCCGGGGAGCCGGAGGCTCTGAGGCGGTTGATGTAGTTCGGGTCGTTATTCAGCAGGCTCGGATTATCGCTTATGCGTGCCGGAATGAAGATGCGGATAAGTCCCGTTTCGGCATCCTTCACAGGCCGGTAGGGCCCGTTGTCGATGATCCAGTTCTTGACCCAATGGTGGCCCGGGCCTCCGGGGTTGCAGGTCGCGCGGAACTGGCAGCGGGCCCCGGATGTGGTCCGCAGGGTCGCGAACAGTCTGAAGATACCAGCAGAAGACGGGTACTGCGTTAGCTCCTCGACGTAAACGCGGGTCAGGCTCCAGCCCTGGTAATTCATGGCATCGGCATCGTTCTCCAGATAGGCCATGTGAAAGACGGCACCATTCTGGAACCTGAACTGTTTCTCTTTGTCTTTCCATTCTGCGGCGCTCCCGTACATCTGACGGGCAACGTCTATGGTGTCTTTTAGGTCCTCGCGAGAGCGTCTGAGCATCAAGCCCTTAGCGGCAGCCCCCCAATCCTCGGAGTGACACCAGAACTCGCCCAAGGATGCGAAAGACTTTCCGCCGCCGCGGGCCCCGCCATAGACGACAATATCCGCTGGGCATGTGAGGAAGTGGTGTTGGGGCCCTGGCTGGGGCTTGAAGCCCGTAACGACCTTCAAAACAGGTCCTCCGCAGGCGGGTATCGTTTAATCCCCCCATTTTCAGGTACCGGTACCCTCATGTCCAAAAGGGGACCCTTTTCCGAATAGTGGGGGGTGGGTGGCGTACTCCCTTGTTGGCTTTCAGCTAATGAACCGGAATGTGCGCCGCTGGTGGGGGTCCCAGTTACCGCCCGAGTTGGGGCCCCGTTTTCGGATCGCCCCCGGACGCCGGTCCAGGCCAAGCCCTTGATTTCATTGGACAATTCAGGGCCCGAGGGCCCGGGCCCTGCGGATCGGGCCTCAAGACCCAAGGGCCCTACATATGGTAAGCCATTGAAATAGCTAGGGATTATGGCACGGGGCTCGGAAGCGTGAATATCGGGGGTAGCGGGGGCGCGCGGAAGCGGGGGATTTGAGCCCCGCTCGTCGAGCGCAGGGCCCAAGGCCCCGAGGCCCGAGGCCTCAAGGCCCGAGGCCTCAAGGCCCGGCAACGCCGGAAGGCCTGCGGCCCAAACGGCCAACGCTTGCTCGGATGGCGCGTCAGGATCGCGGCTCGGCTTCCGGCTGACTTCAATCGAGGCCTTGTCGGTAACGTGGCCATACAGTCGAGCCAACGAAAAGGCCGCGTTGTGGGCGGGGCCATAATCCTCTGCCTGGATAGCCCCATAGAACACGCGTTGCAGCATGTCCGTTACTTGCGGCAGCGTCACAAGGCCTTGAGTAGCCCGCGCTTCAAGAATAAGCGCGGCCCGTTCCTGAATATGGGGCTTATCCCATAGCAGCGTTGCGGCGTCAGTACTGCCTTTGAGAAAGCCCGCCCTATCGAACGCGACACGCAATTGGACGCCATCGCACACCATGCGAACAAAGCTTTCCTCTTTTGCGTCGCGCAAGTCGCGGCCTAGAAAAACGGGCCCGTTCGGCCTGCCTTGCAGGCCTTTATGAATTAACGCAGGCATTGCCTTCACCTATACCGTTGCAAAGCCCCCGAATTATGGACGAAAAGCCCCGAAAGTTAAACCGAAAAAGTTCAATAATCGCAAGGGTTTACGAATTAAACCCCGATAGGGTTTGACAATGGGCCCCCGATAGCAGATATATGGCGCGGGCTATTCCGCCCTTTTTTGGAGACTACCGATGCTTAACCCCGCAACTCAAATCCCGACTTCCTGCCGTGGCACCATTCGCGCGCTTGTTAAGGCCCACACCGACTGGCCGAATTATCTGCGCGACAAGGGCCTAGTGTCGGCTTCCGCTCGCAATGCCGACTTGCTCGACTTCGCTTTGAAGCATGCCGACTTGGCGCAAAAGATTGAGGCCATATTGCAGGGCGCACCTATCGGCGGCGCAACGCAGGCCCCCGAGGCGCTTGTGGACGACAGCTACGGCTATGCCGACATTGCGACGGGACCGGAAGCCCCTGCGGATGCAATGCCCCCCGAGGCCCCTGCGGAAGGCACTGGCGCGCTTTTCGATCTCGACACGGTATTAGCCCCCGTGGATCAGCTATTGGCCCCGCTGCTGCGGAAAGAACTTGCCAGCACACTCGCAAGCGTCATCGCGGCAGCGAATAAGCCCGCCGTCGAAGTCGAGCGCGTTGTCGAAGTCGAGCGCATCGTGGAACTGGCCCCTGGAGAGGCCCCGCGCCCTGCGTCCAGGCCAAAAGCGCGCCGCGACAAGCGCGTTACCTTCCGCGCTCTTTTCCCGTCGAAGTCTGCCGACAAGCGCAACGACGCGCCCCTGACTATGTGGGCGGGGGCGAAGTCGCCGGAAGTTGATCCTAATTACGTTGTCAATAAGACGCAGATGCATGCCTTGATGACGGCAATAGAGCGGGCCGTTAACGCTTGGCTGACGGGCCCTGCCGGAACGGGAAAAACCACTATGGCGGAATACGCGGCAGCGGCCCTTGGCAGGCCCTATGTCCGCATCGGCATGACACGGCAAACTGAAATCGCCGACCTAGTTGGGGGCCAAGGCCTGCACAATGGCGCTACCGTTTGGGAGGATGGTGTGCTTATCGCGGCAATGCGCCAGCCCGGGACCGTCATCCTTTTTGATGAAGTAACCTTTGCACCGCCTGACGTGCAATCCATTGTCCAGCATGTCGCGGATGAACACCGCGCCTACACGTTGCCTACCGGCGAAACGGTAAAGGCAGCGGATGGTGTGGTGTTCATGGTTGCCGATAACACCGCCGGTTCCGGCGATGAAGGCGGGCTTTATGCCGGAACTAACGTCAGCAATGCTGCGCTTGTGACGCGCTTTTCCAGGACAATTGTCGTGGATTATTTGACGGCAAAAGAGGAAGCGCAAGCCTTGGCGAATAGGACGGCATGTCCCCTGCCTGCGGCTCGGCACGTTGCCGACTTTTTTGCCCAAGCGCGCCGCAATGCTTCCTTGCAAGGCGTGGTTTTATCGCTGCGTCAGATGATTGGTTTCGTCCAGTGCGTACAGGACGGCATACCGGCAGCGGAAGCGTTCAAGCTGGCTATCTCGAACCGGATGCCTGCCGTCGAGCGCGCCACCATTGAAGTTCTAGCCGACTTGGCATGGTCCAGCACATTTGACGCGCTAATCCAGGGAAAAGGCGTCCCTGCCACGCCTTCCGATAGCGCGGCGTCCCAAGCGTTTGCCGATAACGCTTTCTGACGGGGGCGCGGGGGAGTTGACAACTAAACCCTAAAAAGTTAAAACCGGCCCGGTTTTATCGCTTCGGCGGCAAAACCGGGCCGATTGTTTTTAACCACTAACACAAGGAAACCTAGCAATGTCATATACTTATCCCGAGGCCTTGAGCGCCCTGGAAAGCGTTGCGAACGACTATCTGCGCCTATTGCGTCCGTCCGTTCGCGTCCCTGCCTGCCTGATTACGAACCCTAGTGTCGAAACGGCGTCAGTCGTTTGGGATAGCTACGCGGTAACGATTTGCATGCCTGTTAGGCCCGCGACTACCGTTATGTCGCAGGCAGAATTTGAGGATTGGACTGCCTACCTTTTGCATGAACTCGGCCATCCTTCCTTTACCGACAAGGATGCATGGGTGCGGGCCGTCCAGGCGGGCCATGCGAATATGGTCAATTCGTTGGAAGACGTGCGGATGGAACGGGCGCTAATCGCTTCCGGCATTGTGCCCAATGCGAAAAAAGTACTCTCCCGGCTTGTGTCGCGCAAAGTCGCGGAAGCCCGCGCCAATGGCTGGCGGCCCAATGCGCGCAAAGAGTTTGCCTGGACAGCTTGCGTGCTAGGCCGAGCGGCAAATGGATATGCGCTCAATCCCGACGATATGGCCTGGATTGCATCGCAGATTAAGCCCGGTTCTACCGTCGCCCAAATATTAGTTTGGGCCATGCCTGCGCTCGACGCTTGCGCGAATACCGATGATTGCCTTGCCTTGGCAAAGCGTATCGCCAAGGCATTAGCGGCCCCCGCAACGGCAGGCACAGGCGACAAGGGCCAAGGCGACAAGGGCCAAGGCGACAAGGGCCAAGGCGACAAGGGCCAAGGCGAAGGCCAAGGCGACAAGGGCCAAGGCGAAGGCCAAGGCGAAGGCCAAGGCCAAGGCGAAGGCCAAGGCGAAGGCCAAGGCGAAGGCCAAGGCGAAGGCCAAGGCGACAAGGGCCAAGGCGAAGGCCAAGGCGAAGGCCAAGGCGAAGGCCAAGGCGAAGGCAACTCGGGCCAAGGCAAGGGCCAAGGCAAGGCAGGCAGGGGCGCAGGCGGCGCGGATGACGAAAAGCCCGTCACCGCCGACGATATGCTGGCAAACAATAGCTTGGCCCCCGCCCTGGCAGGCAAGAACACCGGCGACAGAACGGACCATGCCGTTACCGACATTGTGCGGCATGCCCAAAAGCCCGCAAAGCCCCGCACGTTGCCTGCTGGATACGCTAACGGCAGCGTGGCCAAGCTAACCACGGCAGCGGCTCGGGCTTCTAAGCAACGCGCCCTGCTGGCCCGCGCCCTGCGCGCTAATGCCGTTGATAGCTATCAGCGTGGCAAGCGCGCGGGACGCCTGGACCGTCGCGCCCTAGCCCGCACGGTAACGGGGGCCGACAACGTATTCGCCAAGCGAACGGTAACGCAGGGCTATGATACGGACGTTTGCATCCTGCTGGACGCAAGCGGCAGCATGGCAGGCCCCAAAATGAGCGCGGCCCTTGAAATGGGCCTAGTCGTGGCACAAGCGGCAGCA
>Ga0193738_1000649_pt1 | contig 16463 bp, 13 predicted proteins | sample L2a1metaG_FD_144927 | JGI IMG/M metagenome (GOLD analysis project Ga0193738, IMG submission 144927) | Soil microbial communities from a riparian zone of the East river system, Colorado, United States - L2a1 | ecosystem: Environmental > Terrestrial > Soil > Riparian zone | place: USA: East River...
TTCCGGCCTCAAATGTAAGCCTCGTATCCTGCTGCTAATTAATAATCCACAGTGTTTTTATAAATGTTGGCTATTATACAAAAATCATTAGCTTCGCCTCAAACCAAATGCAAGATGAAATTTATTGTTTCCTCTTCGGCTTTACTGAAACAACTGCAGCATATATCTGGTGTTATTAATGCCAATACTGTACTGCCGATCCTGGAAGATTTTTTGTTTGAAGTAGAAAAAAATAAACTGAGTGTAGTAGCGACAGATCTTGAAACCGTGATGCGCATTCAAATGGACATTGAAGCGAAGGATAGCGGTAAGGTTTGTATTCCTGCAAAAATTCTTTTGGATAGTTTGAAAAATATTCCGGATCAACCATTGACATTTAATATCGATAAAAATTTTGGTATTGAACTCACCAGCGATAACGGAAAATATAAAGTGATGGGGGAGAACCCTGATAATTTTCCAAAAGAACCTTCTGCTGATGATACCACTACATTTAAAGCAACTTCCTTAGCGTTGATCACTGCAATTAATAAAACCTTGTTTGCTGTAAGCAATGATGATCTGCGTCCAGCGATGACAGGTGTGTTTTTTGAATTGGATAAAAAAGGAATGCAATGCGTGGCCACCGATGCACATCGTTTGGTAAAATATAAAAGAGTGGATGTAAGCTGTCCCAAAAGCGACAACTTTATTGTTCCTAAAAAACCATTGACTCTTTTAAAATCTGCCTTGCCTGCAAATGAAGATGAAATTTCCATCAGCTATAACAGCAATCATTTTTTTGTAAAACACGGCACTACGCAAATGAGTTGCCGCCTGATCGATGCCCGTTTTCCAGATTATAAAGTGGTGATCCCTTCTGATAACCCATATAAATTGGTGGTTAATAAAAATGATTTCCAGGGAGCCCTGCGTCGTGTTGCCATTTTTAGTAACAAAAGCACTAACCAGGTTGTGCTTAGCATTGCTGGCAGTGAACTTGAGTTGACCGCACAGGATATTGATTTCAGCTTTGAAGGTGACGAAAGAATGAAATGTCGTTATGATGGCGAAGATCTTGCGATCGCTTTCAATGCAAAGTTTTTGATAGAAATGCTCAACGCCGCAGATAGCGATGATATAAAAATTGAACTTTCCACTCCAACAAAAGCGGGAATAATAAAGCCTACAGAACAGGAAGATAATGAAGAGCTGATGATGCTGGTAATGCCGCTAATGTTGAATCAATAGTTTTAAAATATAAAATATCTTATAGCCCCGAATATCACGGGGCTTTTTTATTTTTATAGAATGGACTTCGTCATTCTGCAATCTTTTAATAATTATATGGAGGCTCATTTGCTAATGGCAAAGTTGGAAAGTGAGGATATTGAATGCTGGCTGCAGGATGAGAATACGGTTACGATAAATCCAATTTTAACAAATGCGGTTGGTGGAATAAAATTGCTTGTTGCTAAACAAGACCTTGGTCGTGCTTACGAGATTTTCAGAGAGGCGGAAAATAACCGTAAGCAGTCGATTGAATGTCCAAAATGCAAAGGTCACAACATTGAACTAGTGAGTACTCCGAGGAAAGCCGCAAACTGGTTCAGCGCAATTCTTACTTTTTTTCTTGGAGATTATGCTATGGCAGTTGACAAGGTCAATCATTGTTTTGATTGCGGAAACGAATTTGCAAATAGTAATGAAACAAACGCTTCTGCTTAACATATTTTGATGTAACTTTTCATCAAATAAGTCTCATGTGGCATTCCTTAAAGGAATATTTTAATACCCTTGAACAACGACCCCTGGAAAGACTGGCGTTTATTGTAGGGAGCTTGCTTATTTTATGGATCATCGAAGGAGCCATTCCTTTATTACCGCTCAAGTATAAAAAAAATAAGGCTCGTCACGCAGGTATTAACCTTTTTTTTACCGCATTTCATCTTATCATTCATACTGGCTTTGGTGTTTTGATCGTATTTATTTCCGATTGGGCAGATAAAGAAAAATTCGGTCTTGTTTACTGGTTAAATGCTTCTGTGATTGGCACGATCATCATTTCTGCTTTGCTCCTTGATTTTTTTGGTGGCTGGCTTTCTCATCTCGTGGAACACAAGGTGCCTTTATTTTGGCGCATGCATATTATTCATCATGCCGATAATAACGTAGACGTAACAAGTGGTCTGCGTCATCATCCGCTGGAAAGTGTTTGGCGTGGTTTGTTTTTTTTAATCGCAATTATTATAAGTGGCGCCCCGATGTATGGAATTATGATCTATCAAACAATATTAACAGTGTTTACCGGGGTTACTCATGCAAATATTTCTTTACCAAGATGGTTAGATAGGGGCATGAGTTATGTTTTAGTTTCCCCGAACATGCATAAAGTACATCATCATTGGAAACAACCCTATACCGATAGCAATTATGGTGGTGTTTTTTCGATCTGGGACAGGCTATTTGGAACTTATAAAACACTTGATCCAAAAAGCATTCGCTATGGTCTTGACCGCTATTACCCCAATGAAAAAGATGAAGATCTTTTGGCATTGCTAAAAAAACCATTTCAAAAACTTGATGGTTGATTGGTTTTCCTAACTTTCCCCAATGATTATTGTTGCCGTAATTCCCGCCCGCTATGCAGCCACCCGTTTTCCGGGTAAACTAATGCAGATGCTGGGAAATAAAACGATCATTCGACACGTATATGATAATACTGTGTCAACGGGTTTATTCAATGATGTTTTTGTGGTAACCGACAGCGATATAATTTATAAAGAGATAAAAGATAGCGGTGGCAAAGTGATCATGAGTAAAAAAGAACACGAAAGTGGCAGCGATAGAATTGCTGAAGCAATCGCAGAAATGAATATTGATGTCATCATAAATGTCCAGGGTGATGAGCCTTTTATAAAAAAAGAGCCGCTGGAAAAATTAGTTCGTCTTTTTAATGATGATAGTATACAAGCTGCTTCGCTAATGAGAAAAATTTCAAAAGAAGAAGCTGTCAATCCCAATAATGTAAAAGTTGTTACCGATAAGTTGGGTTATGCTCTTTATTTCAGCAGGAGCATTGTTCCTTATCAAAGAGAGGAAAAAATGAACATTGAATATTTTTTGCATGTCGGCGTTTATGCATATAAAAAAGATGTGTTGATGAATTTTACAAAATGGCCACAATCATCATTGGAAAAAATTGAAAAGCTGGAACAGCTTCGATATTTGGAAAATGGCATTAAAATAAAAATGGCAGAAACCGATTATAACAATATTGCGATTGATACACCGGAAGACCTGGCGAGGGCAAAAAGCTCTTTGTAATTTAATTATCCTTCTTATTTAACTCTGCCAATATTTCTGTCTGTTTATTTCTTATTTCCGCCAGCTTCAATTGGTTTGCTGGATTATCCTCCTGAGAAAGTTGTTTCATTATGGAAACCTGTTCTTTTCGTGCACCCAATAATTGTTCCAATAGTTTGATCTTTTGTTTTGCTGTCTCAGACACATTATAGTTTTTCATGGCAGTCACAATTGATGAGGCCTTGTCAAATTCCTGTTTGATATTTTCTTCATTTACTGTGAGCCAATCTTTAAGCGAGGCTGTCCCATCGTTAAACATATTAACTATCTTTTCATCGCTTTGGGCAAATTCATTATACTTTTCATAAACCTTTTCTCCATCAGGAAATTTTGCCTCTTTTAAAGAATTTATTTCTGCTTCACGTCTTTCCTGTCCTATTTTATTTCCCGGGTTGTTTAAATACATCCATGCAGACAAAATTGCCGCAGCAATTATTGCTAATAAAGCAAGATTGGTTTTAGTTCCTTTATCTTCCTTTTTTAATAATAGATAAAAAATAAACCCGATGATCATACCACTTAATAACCCGCCAATATGTGCAGCGTTATCAATGCCAGACTTTGTACCATAGATCAAATTAAATACAACGAAGACACCAATACTTTGTAATAGTGATGACCTCATTTGTTTTGGAATAAGATTAGTAAAAAGTAAAGCAAGAAAAATTCCATACAATCCAAAGATGGCGCCGGAGGCACCAGCGCTATTTACTCCTTCACTATGCCACCAAAGGCTGGCAAGGCTGGCAAAAATTCCTGTTGCCAAATATGCAATTATATATTTTATTTTTCCCAGCATTGGTTCAAGATATACTCCTGCCATGTACAATGCATAAGAGTTCATAACAAGATGGATAATACCAAAATGAATAAAAATACAGGTGATCAATCTCCACCAATCGCCTGAAAGAGTAAGAGCAGTAACATTACTTCCCCAATCAATATGCACTAATGCGTTTGCACTAAAAATTCCTGCGCCGTTAATTGCCATCAGGATAAATACAATAACATTTATTCCTATAATGGCATAGGTCGCATACAAGTTTGATCCCGAAAGCTTCATTACTTTATTTATCTCATTCGCCTGTTTTATTTCTTCTGATACTGTTTGAACCGTTTGTGTTCGTAAGTTTTCGATTGCCGTTGTCCATTCTGGTTTTGGTGCTGATGATCTAACTTTTTCAAATGCCTCCATGAAATCTTTGATATGTTTTTTATTCTTGCCCCTCATATCAAAAGATTCGTTATGTACAAGACTGCTTTTAACCGACATTATTTCGTCGGTCGCTTCCACTATTATCTCATCATCATATTTATTCCAGCTGCGTGGCGTATATCCGATAACTGCATTGGGACCGGCATATTTTGGCGTCCAGCCAAGTTCTAAAAAGGTTCCATAAGCGAATAATAAGAGTTGTTCTGTTGTTTCACCCGGAAAAGAAAATTCCTGTTTTTGAGATGGCATATTTTTAATTTGATTTCAAAGTGCAATATAACTGGCTTCACAAAAAGAATAGCCGATTCGCTATTTTTAACCTCCCATTATTTTACTGATGGGTTTCTTTTGCTAACTTACCAATGTTATGAACGTCAAGCTTAAACCGGAAAAATATCTTCGTTACCTTGTTCCGCTAAATTTATTCGGTACAAAGCGTACACGTGAAATATTAAGTCAAAATCCAACCGTAATTCCATTAAGGGAAGATTCAAAGGAAATAAGGATCACCATATATGATTATAATGCCGAGAGCATGGAAGTGTATGAGGCCAAAGATGTAACCGAATGTTTCCAATACTTATCCAGGCACACCATAACGTGGATCAATATAGACGGCATTCGAAAAGCCGATGTAGAAACATTGTCAAACTATTTTGGCGTACACGCATTGATACAGGAGGACATTATGAGTATCAACCAGCGACCAAAAATGGACGAGATAGACAATATTCTCTTTTGCTTGCTCAATATGCTTTATTATAATTCTCAAAAGAACACGGTAGAGCAGGAACAGATCAGTATTGTACTCGGCAAAAATTTTGTACTTAGTTTCCAGGAAGATCCAAACCGTGACGTTTTTAATTCATTGAGAGAAAAAATAAAGTTAGCGAGCAGCCGTCTTCGCCAGGCTGGTGCCGATTATCTCTGTTATACAATGCTCGATCTTATCGTCGATCATTATTATCTCGTAATGGAAAACCTGGGCGACCAGATAGAAGCATTGGAAGAAGAAGTGGTGAGAAGTTCCACCCAGCGATCATTGGCAAAAATTAACCAGTTGCGCAAAGAGATAATCGTTTTAAAAAGGAACATATCACCAGTTCGTGATCTTATTAATGGTTTTATTCGCAGCGATAGCGATCTGCTTGATGATAGAAGCACCAAATATTTTAAAGACGTTTATGATCATATTGTACAGGCAAACGACCTGAGCGAGACTTATCGTGATATGATGATAAACATGCACGACCTTTATCTTAACAATGTAAATCTGAAAATGAACGAGGTGATGAAGGTGATGGCTATCGTGACATGCTTAATGGCGCCTGCCACTGTTATCGGGGGCATATTCGGAATGAACTTTGAAACTATACCATGGTTGCACAAGCCTTATGGTTTTTTTGCAGCTGTTGCTTTAATGCTTTTCATTCCTATTTGGATGTTAGTGATGTTTCGTCGTCGTGGTTGGTTTTAAATATCTTTTCTATAGAAGAAGTCTGTTTCTTTTACCCAGCCACTTTTTTCATAAACTTTTTGTGCAGTAAAATTATCTGCTGCCGTTTGCAATATCAGCCACTTTGAATTTGTTTCTATTCCAAAATCCTTTGCAGCATCTAACAATTTGGTAGCCGCCCCGATTCCTCTTGCTTTTTCATTTACATAAAGATCATTGAGCAACCAGGTCCTTTTCATACTAACAGAAGAAAAGATCGGGAAGAGCTGTGTAAAGCCAATCAGTTCTTTTCTTTCTTCAGCAACAAAGATCACCGACTCTCTTCTTTTCATTCGCTTCTTTAAAAACGATTTTGCGTTGTCGATGTCGGATTCTTGTTTATAAAAAATCCTGTATTTGTCAAATAACACCGAAAGCTTTTCAACATCTTTTTTCTTTGCTCTGCGAATGATCATAAAAATTATTTTACAGGCTTGAATTTATAAGGATACACTTTGCCCGAACTCCACTGGCATACATAAAGATTCTCTTCGTCATCCACTAACACATCATGTGGATGTTTGAAAAGCTTGTCTGTTTGATGAAAGGGCTTTAGTTTACCATTTTCATACGCCGCTTCAGATCCGCAAAGCACCGACACAACTTTGTTTTCTTTATTGAGAATAATAACAAACCCTGAATCTGTCGTATCAAGATTTGGCGAGCGGAGAACGGCCGCATATAAATAATTTCCTTTTATAACAGGGCGACAAACACAGGCCCCGGGCAAGGAGATGGTTTCAATATATTCCCCTGCCATTGAAAATCGTTTAAAGCAACAACGGGTTCTGTCTGTAATAACTAATGTTTCAGGGTTTGTACGATGATCGATCGTAATGCCGTGTGCATTGTCCAGATTTTTTTCTTCATTCCCTCTTCCGCCAAAAACGTTTTTGAGTTTTCCCTTTTCATCATAGTGTATAATGTATTGCATTCCATAGCCATCCGCTACATATATTTCTCCTTCTTTTGTTATGGTTGTTTCTGTTGGAACAAATCTCCTTGCCTCGGGATACTTACCTGTTTCAACCGGGTAATCCCATGTTTGTAAAATTTTTCCATCAATCGTTGCTTTATAGAATTGATTTTTTGAAGTATCTGTTATAAAAAGAAATTGTTCTTTATCTCCCCAAAGAGTCAGTCCGTGTGCACCGGGAAAATCATGGCCCCATGTTTTTAGCAGCTTTCCTTTTTTATCAAAGAAGATAACATTGTTTTTGGTTTCATTAGTTAATAAGACAATTCTTCCTTTGGCATCCTGTGCCATTTCATGACAATCATTCACTGGCAAAGTTGTTACATCTGCCTTTACCCAATCCTTTACCAGCTTATATTTTTTTTCATGCTGGCCATAAACAATTTCACCGTCGACGATCTCAAATAGTTTTTCTCTTGCGATCATGCTGCCGGCAATAAGCAAGCTGCTGTTTTGGATAAACTCTTTTCGTTTCATATTGATCAATTAAAAAATATTTCGTCAATAAATATCCAGGCCTTATCCCCTTTTCCCGGATGCCAAGGCGGTAATTTTAAAACGTTTTTCGCAATTATTTTATAATACTTATATGTTGATTGAGGAATATCAATTTTCATTCCTTCAACTCTAACAATATTCTTTTCTTCTTTCGTTGGTTGTACTACAGTTGCCTTCTTTAATAATTTTAATTTGTCTTTGCTTTCTCCGGCCCAAATTTCCACTTCCGCTGGTGGCATTAAATATGATTGCACGCTTTCATTATAGCTTATAGAAATGCTATTGATAGTTTGCATAGTATCAAAATAGAAAACTGCGGCAAATGGCTGTTCCCTAAAGCCAAGCCAAGCCGGATCGCTGAAGTTTTCGGCCAACCCCTTCTTACCATCAATTAATGTAGCGCCTCCATTTCCTTTATATTTTTCATTCGGTTTGTTTATTAATTCTGCTCCCGATGGTCTTATCCCTTTTTTAAAAAATGAAAATGAAGTAGTGGGGCTGCTATACCAACCCGTCTTTACACTTTTCGCCTTGATCAACGTAAATCCGTCTGCAGAAATGGGGCCATTATATATAGGAGATGATGTGCTGTCGGGTTCGGTTCCATCGACCGTGTATCGAATTGTTGTACCTGCTATCTTTTGTTCTAATTCTATTTTTTCATTTGCTGCCAAAATAAATTCTTCGTTCTTTACATTTGGTGGTGTCAGTGTAAGTATTTCATTTTCGTCAGGAATATAGCCCCGGTCAAATCTTATCTTTTTGTTTTGCTTTTGTAATTCGTCTGCTTCGGTTGTTGAAATCTTCGTGTTCCAGATAAAAACTTCTTTCAATGAATCGAACTGTGAAAATGATTGAGCTGAGTTTTTATCAATTGCAGTTCCTGCAAGCGAAAGCGATTGAAGGCTCTTTAATTTTTTAATCTCGCTTAGTCCGTTATTTGTGATCAATGAATTATTCAAGACCAGCCTTTCGAGATTTGTAAATTGATTGACCGTTTTCATATCTGCATCCGTAACGGGCATATTGCTGAGGTTAAGCACAACGAGTTGCTCTTTTACTTTTAAAAGATCTTCCAGCTTTTTCCTGTCAAATTTTTCCCTAACAAAAAAGTCTGCCTGTAGCGCCGGTGAGTTTTGTGATAATGGAAATACAGAACAAAAGTTTTGTGATAATGGAAATACAGAACAAAAGGGACCGCTCAACTTTTGAACTGTTGAAGTAGTTGCTGCTGCGAATGAATATGTTTTTTCCGTTTCTGCTTTTGGTAAATGGATAAATTTTGCAGCCAGGATTTTTACAGTGTCATCATCAGCATAATCCCTCATTGCCTTTTTCATATCAGCCCCTGATTGTATCCATGCAAATAAAAGATCAATTTGCTCCTGGCTTAATTGTGGCTTACCCTTTGGCGGCATGTGTTTCTTTTCGTCTTCGGGTAAGTTTATGTTTTCAATAATGTGGCTATTCAGCGCATCACCTGAAATCCAAACTGGTCCGTTCTTTCCACCTTCTAAAATCTTTTCTTCTGTCGTCAGGATCAACCCGCCCTTGGATTTCTTTTCATTGTGACAGGAAAAACATTTAGATCTAAGGATTGGTTGTATCGCTGCAGTAAATAAAGAACTGCTATCTGTAATTTTTACTTCCTCGCTTTTTTCATTTTGTAATGGCTGCCATACAAACCCTTCTCCATGAGTAAGATTAGAGCCGAAATGACTTCCAATGATCATTGCGGCAAGCGATAATGTGATAGTCGTTCCAAAAACAAATTTCTTTTCAGGAAAGGATCGATAAACTAATAATAGTATATAAGATAAAATTGCTGTTGTGATCCCAAGTATTTTATGTTTTGAAAGAATGTTTTCATCATATCCGCCTTCTCTCGATAGAAAAAAACCCATTAATGCGGTAAGCGCCGCAGTAAATGCTGTGACTTGTAATACAAGAATAAATATCTTTTGAAAAGATGTTGGTTCAATATTCTTTTTGCCGATCCATAAAATAAATGAGATAACAAGAAGACCAATTGGTAAATGAAGCAACAGCGGGTGCATTCTTCCCACCGCCTGTAATGATGGCGGCAGTGATACTTTGTTTTGAAAGAATAACAAAAACAAAAGCATCACGATAATAAAAAAACTAAGATTGGATAAAATGCGTTGGAATAATTTCATGCTGCTTTTTTATGCAAGTACTCCGTTCACTACCTGGCCTGCAACATCTGTCAAGCGATAACGACGGCCAAGATGTTTATAAACAAGTTTTTCATGATTCAATCCCATCAATTGCAAAACCGTTGCATGAAAATCGTTTATATGAACAGGATCTTTTACAATGTTATAACCGAACTCATCTGTTTCTCCATAAGAAATTCCGGGCTTAATGCCACCACCCGCCATCCAAATACTATAACATCTTGGATGATGATCACGACCATAATTATCTTTTGTCAATGCTCCCTGGCAATAATTTGTTCTTCCGAATTCACCGCCCCATATCACTAAAGTTTCATCAAGCAAACCCCTTTGTTTAAGATCCATTACCAAAGCAGCCGATGCCCGATCTGTATCTCTTGCTTGGCCTGGCATTTCACCTACAAGATTGCCATGCTGATCCCAACCCTGGTGATAGAGCTGAACAAATCTCACTCCTGCTTCTGAAAGTTTTCTTGCCAGCAAACAATTTGCAGCATAGGTTCCCGGCACCAAACATTCCGGCCCGTACATTTTAATTATCTGATCGGATTCTTTTGAAAGATCTGTAAGTTCTGGCACTGCAGTTTGCATACGGTACGCCATTTCATACTGTTCAACTTTTGTTTTTATTTCAGGATCGCCAAATTCCTGGAATGATAATGCATTCAGTTTTGCCAACTCATCCAACATTCTTCTTCTGTCCAACTTATCTGCGCCTTCGGGATTGTTTAAATACAAAACCCTTTCATCGCTATTGCTGAATTGCACTCCCTGGTGAATGCTGTCAAGAAAACCATTGGTCCAAAGTTTTGAATAAACGCCTTGCCCATTTCCTTTTCCTCTTGATAACAATACACAAAATGCCGGGAGGTTTTTATTCTCACTTCCTAATCCATAGCTCAGCCACGAGCCCATACTTGGACGATTGCCCTGTTGTGCTCCTGTTTGTATAAATGTCAATGCAGGGTCATGATTGATCGCTTCAGTGTGCATTGTTTTTATTACACAAATGTCGTCTGCAATTTTTCTAACAATGTTTGGAAACAGTTCGCTTATCCACGTTCCTGATTGGCCATATTGTTTAAATTCAAATTTTGATCCCACCATCGGAAATTTATCCTGGTTCGCTGTCATTCCCGTGAGTCGTTGCCCCATTCTTATTGATGCAGGCAGATCTTCTCCCATTCTTTTGATCAATGTTGGTTTGTAATCGAAACTTTCTAATTGTGATGGCGCCCCGTTTTGAAAAAGATAAATGATGCGCTTTGCTTTGGGTGCAAAATGAGCAAGTCCAACGGGAGGTAACATTTCTGCCGAGCCGCTGCTGAATAGATCTTTTATCATCAACGATCCCAATGCAACACTGCCGAGGCCAAGGCTAAGCTTGCCGAGAAAATGTTTGCGTGTAATGTTCAACCGGTTCTCGAAAAATTCGTTTGCCATGGTTTATGTTTTTGTAATGGCCTCTTCCATATTATAAATTGTATGAACCACCTGCATTAGCGCTGCCGCTTCGGGTTTGTTTATATTTTGCTCATGTTTGTATTCTCCTGCTTTTAAAAAACTTTCTGCTTTTGTGGGTTGTTTTACAAATTCTTCTTTTCCACCTTTATAATACTCGAAAAGAATTTGTTTCTCCTTTTCATTTGCCTTTCTGCAAATGATGAGGCGAAATGCTTTTTCAATTTTTTGTTCCTCTGAGATTTTTTCGGCTGCTAGTTTTTCGGCTAATACTCTTGCAGCTTCTAATACCTGTGGGTCATTTAATAAAACCAATGCCTGTAATGGTGTATTCGTTCTTACTCTTCTTACTTCACACTGATCCCTGTTTGATCCATCAAATGTCAACATCGATGGTGGCGGAACTGTTCTTTTAATAAAAGTGTACATCCCGCGACGATACAATTTTTCATCATGATCCTGCACATATCTTGCTAATTGTCCGCGGCCGGATGTTGATGATTCCCAAATTCCTTTTGGCTGATATGGCTTAATGCTTGGGCCACCAATTTCATCATTCATCAACCCGCTGCTTGATAGTACAATGTCTTTTACAAACTCTGCAGCATATCTTATTCTTAAAGATCTTGAAAGAAAAATATTATCAGGATCTTTTGAAAGTTTCTCTTTTGTTACAACAGATGATTGACAATAAGTAGCTGACGTTACTATTTGTTTTACCAGTCGTTTTATATCCCATCCATGATCTATAAAATCCAATGCAAGCCAATCAAGTAGTTCCGGATGTGATGGTGGCTCTCCCTGCATTCCAAAATCACCGGATGTTTTTACAAGTCCTCTTCCAAAAAATTCCTGCCACATACGATTTACAAAAACTCTTGCTGTCAATGGGTGTTTTTTATCAAATAACCATTTTGCTAACCCCAGCCGGTTCTTTTCAAGTTTTGTTGTATCGAAGGGAAAAATTTTCGACGGTGTATTAAATGATACCGAATCGCCCAGCTGATCATAAACACCTCTTTTTAAAATATGGGTAGTTCTCACTTTACTGCTGTCTTTCATGATCATCACCATTACCGCCGCGGTATCTTTTTTATTCATGAATTGCAAAACACTTTGTACATCATCGCTGCTGATCTTCATGTTCGGCGGATCAGCAAGTGAGGCAAGTGTAATATCCCCAAGTAACCCTTTCTCGTTTATTTGATTAAAAAAAGCGAATGTGCTGTAATAGGCTTTTTGGGAAATGGGATCAAACTTATGATCATGACAATGAGCACACTCAAATGTCATTGCTAAAAAGGTTTTTCCAAATGTATTGGTGCGATCAGATACGTATTCTAATCTATATTCTTCATCGATCACACCTCCTTCCTGTGTTATTTTGTGATTGCGGTTAAACCCTGTTGCCAGCAGCATTTCTTTTGTTGGTTCTGAAAGCAAGTCGCCCGCAAGCTGCCATGTAACAAATTTTTCATACGAATAATTTTCATTAAAAGCATGGATCACCCAGTCTCTCCACGGCCACATTGTTCTTAATCCATCATCCTGGTACCCATGACTATCTGCATATCTTGCTGCATCCAGCCATTGCACCGCCATTTTTTCTCCATAATGCTGGTTAGCTAAAAGCTCATCAACAATTTTTTCATACGCATTTGCAGAATTATCATTCAAAAACTTTTCCTGCATCTCGATTGTTGGAGGCAGACCAGTCAGGTCAAAACAAACTCTTTTTAATAATCTTTCTTTATCTGCTTGCTCATTGGGCGAAAGACCTGTTGACTCCATTTTAGCAAGTGTAAAATGATCGATCTCGTTCTTTACCCATTTTTCATTTTCTGTTTCGGGGAGTTGTTGGGGTTGAGGCGCAATAAAAGCCCAATGCTGTTTGTATTCAGCACCTTGCTTTATCCACTTTGTTATGAGTTTTATTTCATATTCCGACAGCGTAAGATTGGATGATGGAGGTGGCATTCGTTCGGCCGTATCTTCTGATATGATACGATGATAAACTTGCGACTCATCTGGTTTTCCCGGAACAATGGCAAACATTCCCGGGCTTTCTTTTAATGCCGCGTATGCACTGTCAGGAATATCGAGGCGAAGATTTGCTTTTCGTTGTGTTGGTTCCGGACCATGACATTTATAACAGCGATCTGAAAGTATTGGTCTTATATGAATATTATAATCGACCCGGGCAGGAAGTTTTTCTTTGGGTCTATTCTTTCCATAAATAAATATAGATGCCGCAGCAACAATTAAAATGACAAACGTTAAAACCCACCAGCTTTTTTTCATTTACACGGTTCTTTGTGGCGGTAAGGTAAATATTTCCCTGATATTGGTGAAGGTTCAGGAAGGGTTATTTCTTTTTGTAAACCGGAACGGTACTACATGGTTCTCCGTACATAATGCTTTTTGCAACCGGTAACAACTTACGTGTAGCTTCTGCATAGGCGAAATCATCGATCGGCGTTTCGCCACATCCTTTTAAAACAATTCTTTTATCGGTGAATTCCGCTTCGTGTATGGAAGAGATGTTTCTTAAAAAAAGCGTTTTGTAAATTTCTTTTTCGTCCCCCACAATTGTTTCTTTTGCTACTGGCTGAAGATATGTTGTAACAAGCATATAGGCCCAAACAGGAATGATTGCATCGGCGGAGCAGACAATTGCTACATTTTTATTTCTGTACTTTTCCCAATCTTGTTGTTTCAGCGCTTCTCTGAAATCTTTTTCTTTTAATATCATTCCCATAAAAAGAAAATCTTTCAGATCAAAAATGGCTATCGACTCTTTTTTTGGAAGATAGTTTTCAAGGTCAATCGTTACTAACCCGCTTTCGGCAACCTTATTTACAATTTCGTCACTCATTGTATTGCAAAAATAACGCAGCTTTTGATCTTTTTGTTTACGAAAAGCGGCGCAAAAAAGCCCGTCTTGCCTAAGTCAAGACGGGCTTTTAATTCTTTGGCTCTTATTATCAATAAAAATTTCGTCTGTTGTCTTTAATGGTTGCCCGATCCTTCATCAGCTTGGTCGGTGAACTGTAAAAACCTTGCATTTGTTTTGCCCTTTGTCTCATTTGAGATTTTTGCATTTCAATATCTGCTACGGCTACTGATGTAGTAGTCAGATCGTCAACTCTTACAACATAAACCGCATCTCTGCCCGCTATTGGCTCGCTAATTACTTTTCCCTTATTCGCTATATTGAATGCCGCTCCCAGAACTTTTGCTTCTGTGATCATTGCGCTACCAGCTATTCGAACACTGTCTACTGTAACTATAGAATCCTGTAGTGATGCTGCTATTGCTTCAAGTGTTGTAACTTTTCCAATCTTTTGTTTTATCTCTTCCGCTTTCTTTTTATCCTTGAGTATTCTTTCAACACCCGGTGCATTGGCAGATCCTACCCTGGCGATATATGCTGGCTGTGTTCCTTCCTTTAAAACATCGGTGACCGCAGCAACAACATATTTATATCCCGACCTGGCATCGCCAATTCTTTCCTGTTTGATCACATCTCCTTTATCCGCTTTATAAATTTCCCTCACTAAACTACGGCAAGATACCGCCTGGCCAAAACCTCCTGCTAATCTCTGATCAATGTCCTGGATAGAAATATCATTCGGGCCAATATTTGTAGCTTCAAATTTTTGAATGCGTCCGTTTGATTTAGCAATATTGTCGTTAAATGTTTTTAAATCCTGGCTTTCGCTTACAAACTTGCTTGCATCTTCAAGAACTACACGTTCTGTTTCGTCGCTTGCTATGATATTCTTTGCGAATTGAGCGAACTTATAATGTGGCTCTAAATTTTTCAATTCAAGAATTTCAATAAGGTGATATCCAAAGCTTGTTTTCACAACCTTCTTTTCCCCCTTTTTTCCTTCGAATAAAGCGAATTGAGCAAATTCTTTTGCAAAGTTTGGTTGCTGCATATCAAATGAACTAAATGTCATTTCTCCGTTAGTCGCTCTGCTACCATCAGTTTGCGGATTATACTTTTGTACGAGGTCTGCCCAGGATGCTCCGCCTTTTACTGCAGCTTCTACTGAGTCCATTTTCTGTTTCGCTACACTATCTACAAATCCTCCTTGTGCTGGATCATTATTTATCAATACGTGCCGGCATTTTACAGAATCTGGTAGTGTTCTTATCTCTATCATCTTTGCTAATGCATAAGAATGGTCATCAAGGTATGGACCATATACAGCGCCTTTTGCCAGGGCAGCAATGCTGTCTTTAGCAGGCATTTTCATAAACGTCTTACCAACATATACATCAGAATAAGCGATCGTGCTTCCATAACGTGAAAGAAATCTTGTCGGCGTGGTATCAGTAACAAACTCTGGCTTTAGATCAGTAAGCTGTTTTCTCAACTGTGCAGAATCTGCTTCTGTTGGTGATGCGTTAAAGATCGTGTAAGCAATGCTCCTGCTTTCTGTTTGTTTATATTGATCTTTGTTTTTACTTACATAGTCTTCTACCTCTTTATCTGTGATCTTGATAGCGCTATCAGAAATTTTTGAATACGGATACCTTACAAAAGAAACTTTTGCCAGGCCAGCTGCTTCGGTATTTTGTTTTTCAACATACCATTTAGGGTAATAAACAGAGTTGGTAAGAAGTGAAGTGTACTTCTCCATCTTGCGGTTATATTCCATTGCAGCGAGATAAGCATCCAGCTGATCTCTCTCTGCCTGGTTAGGACTTCTTCTTAATTGGTTGATGGCATTCTGTGCAGCAGCGCCGTCAAAATTTCCCTGCTGATCAGAAAACCGCTGTCTAAGATCCTGAGGAGGATTTTGTCCAAACAGGTAATCATTAAATTCTTTTTTACCAACATCAATTCCGACTTTTTCAAATTCGGATGTCATAATAATTTCCTCCACTTCCTGGTTCCACAATTGTTCAGCTGTCTGATGTTTTTGTGCTTCGGTATATTCCTGTTGTTGTTGTTGAAGTGCAGCTTGTTGCTGATCGTCTCTTGCTTTTAGTTTAGTTTCAAAATTGATATAATCAATTTTTTTTCCATTCACCGAACCTAACGTCGTTGAACCTCCCGAGCCCATTCTACTTTGTGCCCCGAAATAGTCGGTAAGAATAAATCCTAAAAGCGCTAATGCAATAGCTATTACTGCCCACTTTGCATACTTTTCACGAATGCTCTGAATAACTGACATAATAATATTATAGGGTTATAAAAAGGAGGGCAAAAATAGGGGAAAAACTGTGGAAAAACAGGCTTTCTTTGATGGGTTTTATTAA
>Ga0193738_1000650_pt1 | contig 16433 bp, 35 predicted proteins | sample L2a1metaG_FD_144927 | JGI IMG/M metagenome (GOLD analysis project Ga0193738, IMG submission 144927) | Soil microbial communities from a riparian zone of the East river system, Colorado, United States - L2a1 | ecosystem: Environmental > Terrestrial > Soil > Riparian zone | place: USA: East River...
ACGGATCACGAGTGAGCTTGGCCAAGTGAAGAAGTGCGTTCTCGTCAGTGGTACGCTTGGTCCTGTCATACACGTTACCCTTCTTGGGGTGCTGTACAGGGAACTTCATCTTGTCGTACATGATCGTGCACAGGGCAGCCGGTGCATTGGGATTCACACTGCAACCAGCACGCTTGTCCAGTCGAGACTGAATCTCCGAAATAGTAATCAGCTGCATTGCATGGCGCTCTGCCGCAAGTTCCTTGCGATAGTTAATGCCACGCAGTTCCATGTACATCAGCGGCTCCAACATCCGCATGTTGAAGTCAAAGTGTCGCTTCTTACCGGGTTGGGCAGCAAATATGCGACGATGCCGTAGGGCAATTTCAAATGTGACGGCAGAGTCCTTACAGCAATATTCATAGAATGTATGCCGGTCGGTTGAGTTGAAGTCTCCCTTATAAAAAGGTTCACGGGTCCAGATGGAGGTTTGAACTTCGAGTGACTTCTCCAGTTCGGGATAGATTTCCCACCCGGAAAGCATCGTATCGTGGACGATGTTACGAATGAGAATTCCGTACTTATAGGCAAGGACGAATTGGTCATATAGTGCGTTTTGTAGAATCTTCCCAATGCGTGGGTTGCGACAGACTCGGTTGATTGCCCGTAAAACCAAGGCCTCTTCCTTAGGTGACATCTCACTGAAGCCACAGATGAACACCTCAAAAGGAGTGGTCGCGAAGGAGATGCAACGAATGCCTGTCTTGACTTTACCTTCAATGTCCAGGGAGATTTCGTCACCGTCCTTGATGGCATTCAAGCGCTCAATGCATTCCCATGCAGAGATGAACGTGTGCAGGTTGCGTTTCGGTAGGTTCAACACCGGAGACCCTGCTTCCTCACGAGCACGCTGCATGTCGAAACGAAACAGCGGTGCGTTCTCGTAGTCTCGAAGAACATTGGCGGGGTGGTAGGTCGCCATGCACTTGTAACCGAACATTGGAGAGTTCGGCTCGTCGCACCTGAACAACGTACCCCGCATGGAGTCGATACTGTAGCCACTGTTATTGGCGGCCTTCAGTGCGGACCTTCCAAGCAGCAAGCAGAAGTTTGGCTTGTAGAGGTCGAGGTCTTTTTTCAACTGCTCCAGCCCTCGCTGTATCTCAGGACCTTCCCACAGAAACTTCTCGATCTTGTTCCCCGGTGGACGGACTTGACAAATGTTCCCAACAAACGCCGCGGTCCGTGCCAGCTTAGCAGCTCCAAGGGTCTTGTCTAGGGTGTAGCCACTAGGTCCAACAAACGGACGTCCTTGTTCCTCCTCGTCTTTACCTGGGGCCTCGCCAATAATAGCAATCCTCTGGTCACCAAGCTCAATCGACGGGAACGTATTCTTGACCACCTTGCGGCTGTCAGTACCCGGATTGAATGCGAATAAATTTTCGTAATTCATTTGGATAAGTGAGACTCGTACTTCACCTTCACTGCATCAGGCAGTAGGTCATACGCGATGGAGTCTCTCCACGCTGAACGACAATCAATAAAACGAAAAACGTCTACTACAACGAGTTCGTCGTCATAGTAGACTTTATAAAGATCACTACCGTGCATGGTAGAGAACTCCCTTAGAGCCGGTTTTTCTTCAGCCATGACAGGAACTCATCAACGGTGTGAAACAGATGGTTACCAGGGTAATGGTAGAACGCGCAGGTGTCTCGTGTGGACTGATGATGGTCTTCCACGTCGGTGATAATCGCAACGAGCGCACCATGTGCAATGGCGATTCCCAACTCAACGTGCGTTCCACGTCCGCCCTTCCACAACAGCACGAACAATTCCGCATCAGCCACTCCAGTAACTTCCAGCGAAGCAACCCGTGAGAGGTGTTTCAATCCGTGCTGAAACGCCGGGCCGTGTTCGGTCCAGTCATACGTGATGTGATGCCCTAGAGCATTCAACTTGTCACGCAGGTCGTTGTGTGCTGGCATATTATCCAGCCCAGTTGCAATGTAGTAGTCCATATCAATCGAATAGGATGTTACCGCCCGTCATCGTAGTCAACAAGTGACGAATGTCATTGGTCCCCTTGTTGTAGTGCTGCTCGACAAGTTCAATGCTCGTCGGCAACAGCCCCTCGTTGATTGCAGTACGAGCCATTGAGAACTCGCCACCGAACGGGTCGATCACTTCCTGACCGGGATGCGCCACAGCGTCCATGATGAACTTCCACACAGCCCGCGGTTTTGAGAACGGGTTGTTGTACATCTTGGACTCCAGCTGTCCATCCGCGGGCATGACCGAGGTCGAGGTGGGTTTCACCATGGATGCACTCTCCTTGCGGCACACCATCGCCCACTCGGTAGTCTTCGTGAAGTTGAACGCGGCCTGCTGGTTCTGACACGGGTGGAGTTTGTGCCAGGTCAACGGCCACCGCTGCACCTTGAAACCAATCGACCTGCACAGGTCCTGCAGGAAGTTGTGGTTGTCGAGGTCGTACCAGTACACGAAGTACGCATGTGGGCGAAGGATCCGGTAAATCTCCGGGAACGTCTCACGGTAAAGTGCCAAGTTCTCCTTGCGATCGTGCTGGTCCTTGACAATACCAATGTCCTGGATGTCCTTCAGGTTGTCCATGTCAATCGCATACGGAGGGTCCGTAAAGCAATGGTCGAACCGGTTCGCAGGAAACTCCTTCAGCTTCTCACGAGCATCACCCAGTATGAAACGCTTGCTCATACTGAACCGCTTCATCGGTTGAGACGTCGGCTTGTTTGCGCCAGAATCTGGCATGGACGGCGCTGACTCTGGTTCGCTGGAGGGCGTTAGGAATCGCGAGACTGCAGGGTCCATGCCTTCAGGGGCAATGAACTTGGGAAGAGGTGCAGTCTCGGAGATCGGTCGGACAGGGGTAGCGACAAGGCCGTCGGAGGGAGTGGCGAGGAAGAGGTGTTCTTGGGCGCGCTTGGCAATCTCGGCCTGGCCACGTTGCTCTTGGCGAGCGATTGCGATTTCGAGCGCGTCGGTGATGGTGAGTGCGGACCGGATCTCGGGATCTTCCATGAACTTGTGGATCAACAAGCAGTTGCGCACGTGGGTACGCCCGCATCCGAAGATTTCGCCGGACATTGACTGGGTCCACTCGGTGTTGGTCTCGAAGCCCTTGAGAACGCGGTACTCGTGACCTTGAGCGACGGCAGTGACTTTCTCTTGCCACTTCATGTTGAGACGTTTCTCGTTCTCTTCGAGTTCGATCTCCTTCCATTGCTCGCGAGGGACGTTGTATCGAATGGACATGGGCACCTGGGCGAGGCCGAGGAGTTTGAAGGTTGCCATTCGACGGCCGCCAGCTAGGAGGACTAGCTTGTCGGGGTGGTCTGGATGGTTGGTTGCAATCGGGAGCTGGATAACTCCGTAGGTCACGATGGACTGAGCCATCTCCTGTAGATCACCGAAGTCCTCACGGGCTCGGAGCGACTGGTCCACGGAGTCGTAGTCGACAATCGTGGCCTCCTTTGGGTATAGTAGTTCTGCAATGGTCATAAGGGAAAGTGTGGCGTTTTACGTATACGCTCCCCACGGCATTATTGAAACAGTCAATTCGTTAGCTCTAAACTGGTTCGGATTACTGCTCCGTCCCCGGCAGTTTTTGATACACAATTGACGCCGTGTATCAGAGCGTCTCGGGTTTTACATGTGTGGGGTTGTCTCGATTGCTGGTTTTGCGCGAGGGCTTACGAGACAAGTCTCTACCTGCGGTGAGTGGTATCACGTGTCCAGCGCTCTAGACTCCATGTATTCAGGGTGCTACCGCTGAAATGAGTTTAGGCCGCGGCCTGGACCGTCTCGGGCTTGACCTCGTAGATGGCCACGTTGTTCCCCGGAGGGGACACTTCGTCCTTCGGCTTCTGGATGGAGACGCCAATGAGGACGTCCTTGCCCACGAATTCCGAGGGATTGTACCGCGGGCGGGAACCCTTCTTGGTGTGGAGTGCGGCATCCTGCAAGCGCACAAGGTCTTCCTTGTAGTCCGGCGCCTTTTCGTTGTCGGACTGCTGCATTGGGTACCACTTCGTGACCGTGAAGCCGGCCTTGAGGTCGTTGGTGATGGACTTGGGGCCCACCTTACCGTCGACGATTTTGCACGAGGGCACGTCCTGCGTGAACTCGAAGCGGACGACCAGGTTGCGCCCGGTCTGCTTGGAGTTGGGTTCGATGGAGAACTCCTTCACCTTGCCCGGGTACTTACCCGGAGCGACCAGCGGACGGGCGGTCTCGACTTCGTTGGAATCGAAGCCAAACCCGAGCGGATCGTCGGTCTCACCGGTCAGGGCGAGTTCGCCGAGGCCGGAAAGGTCGCCGTCATCGAGGGCACCATCGTTGTCAGGAGGACCGCCGCCGCCGTTGCCACCGGCTTCGGTGAGACCGGACATGAGGAAGGGTGCCATGAGTAGGAACTGTTTGAGCATTGTCTTGTTTCTTTCTTTTGTTTGGTTTATCCTGCTTGTTTACCTGTGCAGGTCAGGTCGGGACTGAACCCTAAATTGCTGGAGCCATGGGGTCTTGTGGCATGGCTGATTGGAAGGGGTTGCCAGACTCGAGGGCTGGCTGGCTGACTGCGTCGGGAAGGAGTGCAGCTCGATCCCAAGGGTCAACCTTGACGACGATAAAGCCAGCGTCTTCGACCTCTTGCCAGAGGCGTTCGTTGGTTGCTTCGATTGTAGAGGGGTCGACGGACGGTAAGTCGAGGACGACCACAAAGGCTGCTTGTGCCATGGTTAGGTGGGTGTGGTGGGTTTCTTACGCATTACATCTGGCACCCAGGCTTCGTAGATTTCTGGATGCTTCCAGTACATGCCGTCGATGATCTCACGTTGCTTAGAGGAGAACTCGAAGCGAGCATAGTTGGATCGGATGAAGTCTTGATGGAACTTGGAGAATAAGTGGAGGTTGTCTTGGGCAATGTCGAGGTACTCGCGCCGACCTAGGTCGTTGTCCTGCTGCTCGTCGTATTTGCGAAGCTCGGTGTTGAGATCCTCGAAGTCGAATTCACTTTGGGACATCCGGCTTATACCACTCAGGCACTGGCAGGTTCAGGGCCTTGTATAGTATCTTCATGTTCGAGCCGTCCCAGAGAGCGGGCATACCGGGGAATGAGCACCGGCACTTGACCTTGGTGTTGGACCGAGTGCGCACACCGTAGATGGTGTTCTTCGGGTCTTTAGGATCGGGGACCATCTCGTGACGCCAGACGTCAGACATGAACGAACCGAGCTTGGAGGAAATTTTGCCCGGTAGCATAATCTCCCAGAGGAGGACTCCTTCGTTGTCTGATTTCACCCACTCTTCGTGGACAGACATGGCAAAGAGTTTCTTCTGGGATCGGCACTTGGTAATGAACTTCTTCCAGGTCTCGAGGTAGACTCCCCAGAGCGGAATGGTCATTTCGGTTTTGCCGGTATCGGCGAAGAGCTTTGCAATGAGGAAGTCGGACACGCCGGAAGCTCCGTCGATGTAGACTGATTTAATCGCTGGAGAAAGGAACGCCTTTGTGAGGCACTTGCCCATCCAATCGTATCGTTCGGCCTCGGGAACTTCTTCCTCTGCGTGAGGATCAGCTTTGAGGACTTCCGGATCGGAGTGTGGGCGGCGCGTTCCGATGTCGTAGTGGAACTTGATACCCAGCTCTTTGATATACCGGATGGCCCCGCCGAGGTTGTTGTCAGCGTCGAAGACGTAGACGTTTGGCAGTTTGAGGCCCAGGCTTGACTTGCCTGTGGCGAACTGACCTTGGAACAGTATGCCTGTCCCGAGGTTGTTGTCGTAAGTATCGGACTCTCTCATGGTCAGGGTAGGATAGGGTCTTGAAACTTCTTGCCTGGGTCTTGTTTGCGTCCGCGCTTGTAGGTGCACCAGTTGGCACGGTGAAGGTCACGGAACAAACGACGCACTCGACGACGGAGGATCGAGTCGCCTTTGAAGTGAGCAACTCGTTGGGCGATGGCTTCCGCTCCGAGAAGCGTAAACCGATCGCTATGATACTCGGCCAAATCCTTCGGTGGAACATGGCCTCTGAGGTTCAGTTTGGGTGGCATACTGCTAGAGGAATTTGGTGATGGACGCGATCTGGTCAACGTCGGGGTTGACTGTTTCCACCAGACGTGTTTGTGTGAAGTCGACTGGTGCTGGCTTGTCGAACGGTGTCCACGAAACGTCGTGGTAGGCGTTCGAGTTGAGGAAGTTTTGGCGTTCTTCAGGCGTGTCGCACATGCAGACACCGAAGTACGGGCACTGGGAGAACTTGCCGAAGCACCATTGGGTAGCTTTCGGGAAGTACCCTTGACGGAGGTGTGCAACGAAGTCTGAGACCAGACACTGCATGTCACGTTCCCACTCGGCGAGTTGAGCTTCGCTGTACTGGTAAGGCATGCGATCCAGTTCGATGGAGACCCCGGTTTTAGTGGGCTTGCGAATGCCCATCGCGTTGAGGACAAAGCCAGGGATGAAGTCGAAGTCGTGGATTTTCTTGGAGGCCCACGCATACCCGACAGTCTGCTGTGCCTGCATGAAGCCCTTGAAGAACTGCTCGCCCATAACGGAGGAGGTCTTGTGATCCCAGAAGTTGACCTTGTCATTGGCACGGTGGCGAGTCACCATGTCAATCTTGCCGGACCAGTAGACTCGAATGTAATCCACCCAGACCGCTTCATGGTTGCCGACCTCGCCGAGTAGGTCTTCGCAGGTAACCGGAAGCGTACCGTTGATTTTGAGGTCGCACAGTGGCAAGGAGAACGGAGACTCCACGGACAGAGGTTCGAAGGTGTCCAGGTCCAGCTGGTACTTGGTGTAGTAGCGCTGCACCAGACCCACGGCGAACTCAAGTGAACGCCACTCGTCGGACGGGAAAGGGTTCTCAACAAACCGCTGCTCCAGAATCTGGATGCATTGACGGTAGATGGTCTGGTCGAACCCGTTTTTGTAGGTGTGCTCCAAGCACTCGTGGATTCGGTTGCCGAACGCAAGGGCTGGAGACGGGTGAGCCTCACGAGACTGGACCAGCTTGTATTGCGCAGCACGAGGGCAGGTCACGAAGACTTCGAGACTCGAGTTGTCAATCCGTAGCAACAGGTCGTTGGTACCTTCGATACGGGAGAAGATGAAGCGCTTGGGTTTATCCTCCAAGGGCTTCAGGTCGGTGACGACACCATTAAGGTCGTCGAATAGGTTTGTGATATCACTCATTGTGGGGATGGGTGGATTTGATTTAGAGGAATTTCGAGATGGCGTTCTGGGTCTTGGTTGCATTGGGTGCAGTACCCTTGACCGCCGCCTTACGAGTGGGCGCTGACTGCCTCAGTGAGCGCATGTCGCCGACGAACACAGCTAGTTGCTCGTCAGTCATTTGTTCTGGACTGGCCATCAGCAGCCGTTCCAAAGGAGTGGGTTCGTCAATCGAGGGGAGGAGTTCCATGTGGATGCAAGGTGGTAGTGTTGAACTGGATACTGTCGAGGATCGCTTGTCCTAGGTGTTCGTTGTTTGAGTCGTAGTAAGGTGGGATGTTCGCAGCAACGCACGCAGCCTTGAACCGCTGAAGCAGCTGTGCCACAATGCGGTCCTGTGAGCCTGAGCGAGGGAACGCTCCTGTGAAGAGGTATTCAAAATCATCCTTGGAGATCGTAGAGTGAATGGTCTGCTTCTCGTCCAGGGGCAGATGTGAATAAGGTGCTGTGAGGTTTGATCTCATGTGATAATACAAACATCGTCTCGAAGGGAAATCCCGACGTTGAAGAACTCACGAGTCTCAGCTTCGTTCTGCAACTTCAGGTACTCCTGTGCTTCTTCGTCGAGCATACTGAAGGTGGTCCCTGCAATAAGATGGCCCTCGTCGTGGAGAACCAGCACCGCACGAACCACATTCATAGAAGGGTTCTCAATAACCAACCCGCGTTGCTGAGCCTCGACAAGTTCTTGCTTGGCCAGCTTACCGCGGGTGATCTCGTCAACCTCCTTGCCCTCGAATGCTAGAACCTTGGGACGCAGGATGACCTTGTTCGCAACGAAGTCCCGAATGGTCTGGGTTTGGTTCCAGATATCCTGGAACTTCACACGATCCAAACCAGTCCACCATGTCGGGTTGGCATACAAAGCACGTACGCAATCCCTGATCCGGCACGCGACGGTTTCAACCGCGAATGGAGTCGGGTCTATTTCCAACGACTTAGGAAACACGCCCTGATATTGAACCAAGAACGGTTCATAACGACGGAACGCGTCCAGTGTAAAGCGGTGGTTAGTATGACTCATCGCCAGCGAAACGGTCGATCAGCCTCTGGACCTGAGGCAAGGCTTGTGCGGGAATACGCACGTCGTCGATGATCTCGACATTCCTCACACCCATTTCAAGGATGTTCTGGAACTCCAGAATCTCCCGCAAATCTTGCGATGGGAAGTTGGCATTCCTGCGCAGACGATCCTCGACCGCTTGCGAAAGGATGCAGAGTTCGACCATGCGAACCACTGTGGACAATGGCATTTTGTAGGTTACTCCAGTCATATCAATCCACAGGTTTGATTTCGACCGCACTCCCCGAAGCTTTGAGACGCTTGCGGTCCTTCTTGGACGCACGAATACGAGTGATGATTCGGCCATCACTCGTACACTTGCGCTCACCATTGGGGGTGTTGATGTAAAAATGTCCAGTCGCACCTTTGCGGACGCGCTCGGACGGGAATTGGATTTTAACTTCTTCAGACATACGTTTGAGGCAGAAAGTGGCATGAACGCGCGCCGACTCAAGGACTGGTGCTCATCGGGTGGACTGTCTTTACAGTCACGCGCGGGATCGTGTACCATATGCATGAAAACACGAGGCAGAGATTGTTTGCGGACATCGCCTGCTAGTCCGGAGCGTTAGCTCACTTGGTGGTATGTCAGCACCAAATTAGGAGGCCAGGACAGCGAACATCGCGCCGTCCGGCATGAGCCGAAGTTTGGAGACGTTCTCGACGTTGCGAGTGCCGAAACAGAAGCGGCCGTACCACGAGTCGAACAGGAGTTCCACCCAGGGTTCGGTCTCCTCGACCGCGGGAAGGGTATCGTCGGAGTCGCCGTCGACGCCGTACTGGAAGACATCGCCGTGGATCTCACCGACGACACGGCAGCCGAAGCCCTGTTCTCCTGCAGGGGCGGGAACGAAGCGCACATCGGTGGCTTCGACCATTTTGGACACGATGCCGTGGCCGACTTCCTGAAACTCGGTGTTGCGCACGAGCCACGGGTAGGAGGATTCACGGTCGAGGTAGTTGGCACTGAGGACTTTCATAGTATGGGTTGTCTTATGTGGGTTAGACTTATGAACTGAGAAGAGGCACTTACCTGATCTCAGTCTAACACATGAACAAGGGGAAGTATCCGAATCGGCAGGTCAGACGAGTAGTGGACCCTGCATGTTCATGTGCTAGATTGAGAAAAGTGGAGCGAGCTGGGCTTGAACCAGCACTGTGTTTTAACAAACGACCCCGTCGAGTCATCGGTTGGCCATCACACAGCTTTCCCATCGAATCGCCCCTTTGAAGTCCCGGTGATAACGGACACCGGGAACCGCTTGGTATTCCTTCTATTGGAACCTCACAAACCGCAGGTTATAACAGAACCACTGTCGGAAGAGCAACCGGAGACGCGAACAAAGCTTTCACTCCAACGCGGCCGGTCCCACAGCCCCTCAAAGTTGTCGGGCTTAGGCCACAAAGCCCTTGATCTTTTCCTGAGACTCGCGGAGGGTGCGGGTCTCGTCGTGTTTGAACGCCGCAGCCAGTGAGTCGCGGGTCGGCACACCGTCCTCGAGCTCGAACTCGAAGTCGGGGTTCTGGTTGCCGAAGTTCTCCAGGAACTTGGCCCACGTGCCCTGTCCGCCTTCGATGGCAGCAATGACGCCGTCGGCGTAGGTGAAGAACTTCTTGGCCACGGTGCCGCCTTCGGACTCGGCCGGGTTGAACGGGTTCGCGTCGGCGACGGACTGGAGGATGGCCTGGAAGTCGGGGTCGCTGATGGACTTCGAGGCGAGGACTTTCTTGATGTAGAGGGAGTCCTTTTCGTGCACAGGGTTGGGCTTGCCATCCTTGCGCTTGGGTCCCTGACCGGTGACGGCGCGTTCCGGAATCTGGGTTCCGGTCTCGGACTTGGCCTGTTCCTCGCGGAGCTTGAGGACTTCGGCGACGACGCCCGGTCGGATCTTGCCGAGCTGGACGTGGTAGACGATGTGGTCGACGGCGAGGTCGAGTGCGGGGTCCTCGTTCTCTTTCGCACCGGCGAGCTGGTTGAATTCCTCGCGGGACTCGGGGACCAGCAGGTTCACAAAGCGACCGGCAAAGATAGGCTGTTTACGGATTTTCATGGAGTATAGTTTTGTCTTTGGTTTCGTTTTCGGATTCCACTCGTCGGAGGGGAAAGTTTTTAGCACGAGGCAGAATGGGCCTCAAGACGGATATTCTAGCAGAGTTCGGGCAAAAGTCAACAAGTTTCTGCGCGATGGCTATTGTTTCTTTAGGAGGGCGGCAAGTTCGTTGGCGCAGGCGAACAGGGTACCTGCTTGGTAGTCCATGCCTGAGAGACCGTTCAGGAGCTCATGGTTCCTGGGGTTTGGGGGACGCATAGGGTCGTCGACCTCGACAGACTTGCGTAGCTCGTCAGCTTGGGACTTGAACTGAAACCCGTCCTTATTGAGGGAATGGACTAGTTTGGTGAGGGACTCAACGAGGGCGTTGTACTTGAGGACTTCCTGCACTAGGAAATAGACCAGGTTGTCACCAACCATGTCACGCCAAGGTTCTCCGTGGCGGAGTGCATGGAGTTCAAGGCCGTCTTCGGTCCCGTGGATTTCGTACTTACCTTCGGCTAGGGTTATAAGTTTTGCCATGGTAGGGATATGATTTCGTATTTAGTAGCATCGAACTCTGTCCGGACGATATGTTGAAAGCCTGGACAGAACGAGAATCCTGTGGAGAGTATCAGAAACTCTAGCTCACAATTAGGGTGGTCCTTCTTGGAGATAATGTCACCGACCTTCTTGTTTGTCAGGATCTTGAACGGTTTCGTGAAGTCGTGAAACTTCGCCATCGGGTTTGTTTGTGCCCGCCTCCTTACGAGCTTCCATCTGCATACGCAGAATCGGGTTGATTGCCACATCTTCGCTGACGAATTCAACGAGCGGTGTGGTATTCTCGTTCCACAAGTTGTAGTTGTGGTGCCACTTGGCATGCTGTTCCAGGATGTCCTGAAACTCTGTGTTACGGAAGACCAAGTCTCCGCATTTGCCGCCGTTCATGAAAACGCGGACGTGGGTGTGAGTACCCATGACTTTATAGTACCATCTCATCATGACAGTTTGAGCTGAAGAACCTGTTGGCTGATCTGGCGCATGTATTCCAGCTGCTCGAGAAAGTCATCAGGAATGTCAGGACGCGTTGCGAGTTGGATAAGCATGGCCTCGACCGCTTCACGTGCGTACCTCTTGTCCTTGAACGTGCGGCTGGCGCGATTCCACTCGACGCAGCCGTGAATTTTATACATCTCCGGTACGGTGTGATTGAAAATCATCCGGACTGCGTAGAAGAGATGCGAAGTCTGCATGGCGGTCACGGGAATTTTCCCGCCACCGTTCATGGTCCAGAGAAACGGGTTTGCAAGTTTAGTGCTCATTGAGTCTGAATTCAAATGGTTCACTAGGTTGAGAACGATCGTGCATTGTCAAGTGTGCACGGACTAAGGCAGGCGTAGTATACACATGCCTCCCAATCATGATCGAGTCACTTGTGACCCAGATCTTTTTGTCGGTCTTGAGTGTTTCACGCAAACAGACCGCAACTGCATCCTTCGTCGGGTTTCCACGGATTCCTTTAGTCAGATGCTCTCGCGTGACTTTGAACACGCGCTCGTTCAGGGCAGATTCTGGCATGGACTAGGGCTTGAAGAAGTTGTATTTGGAGTCGAACAAGTCGAGCCCAGTGAAGAGCCAGTAGAAGGGACTCCAGATCATCATTACGAACCAGTAAAGGACTATGATGGAGAAGAGTATGGGGCCAGCGAAGGTCCAGAAGAGGACCAAACCAAGACGTTGGAGGATTGGTTTCATTAGAGGTCAAGGAGGTTTTTGGACATTCTGCGGGCTTCGTCGTCCTGCTGAGCGAAACGAGTGTAGGTTTCCCAGTACTCAGGCCAGGTTTGTTTGATCTTGTCTGCGTTCTCGGAGTCTGCGTGGTAGAGTGCGCGACCGAGTGCAGAGACAAAATCGCCACCATAGCGGATCATTGCAACGGCGATTTGAAGAGTGTTCATTGTGCGAGAATGTGGAAGAGTGCGGACAAGCCTTCGCCTTTTGCGGAGACCATGATGACGGAGAGATCGGCGCACTTGTTGCGGAAGCGGTCGATGGCACCTTGCTTGGTGCGGAACTCTTCGGTGACTTGCTCACCTGCGAGTGTTACAAAGGACACGGTGTACATATGGTAGGATACTGATGGTTTGTAGTCGAGCTGATCGTCAGGCACACTTGCTCAAGGTGTACAATCGGGTTAGTCACTTCCCCGATTTCACGGTTTAGGCTGCGGTGCGTTCGGACTCGGAGTCGGTGGTGGATTCTTCGACCGAGTCATCTGCGGCGAAGGAACCCGTCCAGTCGGAGATGTCGGATTCCGCGGGGAGTTCGTCCTCGTTGGCGACCACGATATCGGCGACTGCGTTCTCGTCTTCGACGACGGTCTCGGCCAGGAGACCACGGTCCTCGCGGAGTGCGTTGTAGTCGGCTTCGTTGGCTTCGAGGAAGACAGTGAGAGTAGCTTTGTACTTCATTTTGTTTAGTCGGGTTGTGTTTGATGTGGGAGCAGCTGAGCCCACTTTCTCAGGGAGAGTTTCTCCAGGATTTGTTACGGACCACTCGTCGAGTGCTTCGGCTTCGCGAATCGCATCGAGGGTGTTGATGATGCGGTGAGTGTATCCGATGATGCCATTGTAGCGCAGCCACGCGTCAAAGACGTCGAAGCCACCGAGTTTTGAGAGTTCGGTTGGGTTGATGTCCAGCATTTCGCACACTTCGTGCTGGACGAGTTCGGGGAAGCCTTTAAGGTCGAGTGGCATATGGGTTTAGTTTTGAAGCAGTGCCTTGCGCATGAGATAGACCTCAAGCGCGCGATTGACAGTTTTGAAGTCCTCACCGACCTCCAAGCAGGTGCCGGAGGACAGTTCGATAATCGCAGCGTTGTTGTGGTCCTCGTGGACTGCAACGATCTGCTCGAGGTTCACCGTGATCTCGCGTGGCTGGAGGCGAGAGGTGAATCGAAGGAACTGAGTCATTCGATGACCTCCACGGTGACGCGAATCTTCTTCGCGGTTTTGATACCCGGCATGTCGTTGGACACGTAGATCGAAGTGAGGATCGCGCCGGGTTCGACAGGGGCGTTGAACCGGACGGAGTGCTTCTTGGCACCGTCTTCGGGACGAGTGCAGATGATGGACTTAGGTTCGCTCATGGTTATTTAGGGCTGTGGTTTACTGAAGGGCTTGACTTCACCTGATTTGATGAGGTCAAGAATCTGTTGACGTGCAGTGTTGAACAGTGGTTGACAACAACCTGCACCGAAGGCTGGGTTTAGTTCAGATCCAGCTTGACGTTGAATGAATTCAAAGTGCGCACACCGATGCATGTCGATCCCGTGTGTAGTGTGCACGACTTCCAAGTGGATGCACTGGTGTTTGGACTCATCCCATGTGCCGAATGCACAGGGACCAGTCTTACAGCACTTGCCACTTCCTACGCAGGGACGGAAACTCATAGAGGGTTCAGAGTTATGTTGACTATAGCATCGAGCAGTTCAACCACAAGCCACAACAGTGGAGCGCAAACCACTAGGGTCACGCACCACCATATGAGCTGGGTTGTTGTGGACATATCAGTACGGAACATTTTCTGCATTGTTAAAGGTTCCAGGTGCAGGCGTGGGCTCGACCGGAGTCTCAGGCACTTCACGAATTTCGTACCCACCGTGAGTTGCGAGTGCGGGGTCGTTGCAAGGGTGCCAATTACCGTTGCCACCAATTGTGGTGTATTCGAATTTCTTGCCCGAGTCAAGAGCAGCTTTGAGTTCGTGGTATGTCATACTAGTAGTTGATACGGACTCTTCAACAGGAGACTCCGACGCTTCCTCACTCTTCGCAGCCTTGACCTCACGAAGTAGTTTGTTGATCGCGTCTGGGTCGGATACGCCCAGCATTTCAGCGATCTTCAGCACCGCCTTGCTAGGGTCTCTGGGCTTCTTAGGACCGGAACTTTCCTTTCTCTCCTTAGGGAAGTACTTGCCCGGTGTCAGCCACTCGATGTTCTGTTTGTGGACCAGGGCCGCTTGACGATTGCTAGCCCAGATACCCAGAACGAGGTCCAACGCGATCCCCATGGGTATGAAGTCCGGCAGACCTTTACAAGAGTGAGCAATCTGCATGTTGATGTGCAGCTCTCTCAAGTCATCCTTGTGTTGGCGACTGAGATTAGGGAAAGATTGTAGGATGTGCATTGGTGGAAAGATACACAGATTTCATCATCGAGTTGTACAAGTAACCCTTGCCAACCATCACCTTCTGCTCACCGATGAGCTTTAAGGACTCCGCGAACGTGACACCTCGGACTATTAAGGTCTCGAGTTCAGGAAACTGCTCCACGGTTTTACCCGGGAACAGCTCCTGTGCGTCTTCAAGTGTGAACGAGATTTTCATGAGTTGGTGCCAGAGTCTGGCTTGGACTGAGGGATTAGATGTAAATCTCGACGATCATTCCGAGGTAGCCCATGGTTCGGAGACCTTTCATACAATCCAGCGCGTCACTCTCGTGGATTTCTTCCGAATAGGTTCCCCAACCAGCATCGTTGAAAGGTGTATCCTCTTCGTAGACCATCACGGCATAGTGACTGAACAAGAGGCCATTCTTTTCGTGGCCGAACAAACGGTCTTTGGTGTGGGTGCGTCTCATGGCTTTTTGGTGTGGAGGGAGGCGAGGTGCTGAAGCTGTTCGAGTGCAGTCTTGGGCTTGACCAAGCGGTACGCCATAGTGGAGATGAAGCCTGACGCACCGTACTTGGGAGGGTCAACAGGCTCGATGATGTGCTGTGCGACGAGCTGTTCGATCAGTCCTTCATTCTCGCCCCAGTTCTTGACATAGAATTCGTCCTCTTCAAGAGGCTCGGAAGTGTGGCGAGGCATGTTGACACTGACAGTGGCGTAGGGTTCGCCATCGTCAGTAAACAGCTGGACGCCGAGGTTGCCGCCGTGGCCGTACTTGAAGGTCTCAAGAGTGCAGGCATAGGTAGTCTGCCAGAGGTTTATGTGGATATATGTGGACATACTGGTATGGGTTAATTGCCGCGCTTTGACAAACTGGACATGAGAAGACAGACTCGCATACCTTCGGTACTGGGAGGCTGTCCATAACGAACAGAGGGTGTTATACACACCCATGATTTGTTGGGCAGGTAGTGGACCTGAGCCTTGGTGAAGTTCAAGGTGTTAGGTTCACTGCGCTCCCAACAGTCGATCAGCGCAGCCATTGCTGAAGGCCAGGAGACTGGGAACTTCATCAAGACTTTAGCGTCGTTGTTGTATGTGGTTACTTCGAACATAGTAGTGTGGGGCTACTGATGGGTTTAGAGTAGACCTCGGAGGATGAACTCCTCGCAGTCTGAAATTCCTTTGAAATTGTCGTGGGCGATGATGATACCCTGTTTGTCGGTGTATTTGATGATCGCAAACTTCGCCCCTGTTGAGTCGTAGTGCCCTTCAACGAACCCGAGGATGAAGCGGTTCACTTCTTCCGCGGTGGTGAGGCAGAGGGTATTGAGGAACATGCCTGCACGAGTGTAAAACTTGACCTCGCAGAAGTCTACAATCATAGGAACTTGCGTACGGATTTCTGTGGCACGTAGAATTCGCTCCGCTTGACCACGAGGTTCTCGCGTGTGCAGTTGAGGAGGTTCTTATCCAAGAACTTGACTCGCATGGTCTGATCACAGTTCATGATGAAGCGTGCGAGCAGCATCTGATCACCGCGACGGATCACATACCCGTTGGACTTTAAGGTCCACTCGTATGCTGACACCATCGCCCAGTCCTCTGTGCTGACAAGCGCCTTGACAGCCCCTCGACCTAGGTCGAGCAAACGTGTTTTACTCACTTCACTTTGAGGTTTCATAATCTTAAAAGTCCTTTTTCGTTGCACACTCGACGCAGCTCGCGCCAGAAGGCACAGTAGCATAGTTTGGGCACTTTGCAACTTGTTTCTATCCATCTGATAAAGTTTCTGAGTTTTCTTCTTCTAACTCCCTCCCTCCTAGTCCCTACGCCCTGCATCGCTTACTATCATTTACGGTCAGCGACCGATCCACCCCTTGTGCATTCCGTTATGGTATGCGACCGACC
>Ga0193738_1000651_pt1 | contig 16408 bp, 11 predicted proteins | sample L2a1metaG_FD_144927 | JGI IMG/M metagenome (GOLD analysis project Ga0193738, IMG submission 144927) | Soil microbial communities from a riparian zone of the East river system, Colorado, United States - L2a1 | ecosystem: Environmental > Terrestrial > Soil > Riparian zone | place: USA: East River...
TACCGAGAAGAAAAAGCTGCAACAACAACTTCTCCAGGAGCAAGAACAAAAACATAAAGCGGTAAGCCAGGCAGGTATTGCCGCACAGGAAGCAGAACGCAGCGATATCAGCCGGGAACTTCACGATAATGTGAACCAGCTTTTGATGAGTGCAAAGTTGTTTATGAATTCTGCAAAAAACGATCCTGGAAAGGCAGATGATCATATTGAAAAGGCAATGACTTACCAGATGATGGCGGTAGAAGAGATCCGGAAGCTTTCAAGAACATTAAATACTTCTCTTGTAAAAGTTATTGGTCTTAGCCGAAGCATTGATGATATTATTATTAATATGAAAGCTTTCCAGCAGATCGAGACCAGATTTAATTATGATCAGAACCTTGATAAGATCCTTTCTGATGATCAAAAATTGATGATCTTTCGCATACTACAGGAGCAAACCAATAATATTATCAAGTATGCTGATGCCAGGAATGTAACTATCAGTTTAAAGGAAAAGAACAATACGATTTACCTTTCCATTATGGATGATGGAAAAGGTTTTGATGCTTCGATACAGTCAAAGGGCATAGGCTTTATAAATATTTATAATCGTGTTGATGCTTTCGGGGGAGAAATGGAACTTATTTCTTCGCCAGGAAATGGTTGTTCACTTCAGGTCAATTTCCCACTTATATTCAATTAATCAAAATCTATCGGAGGCAATTGGCGGGTCTTTAATTGCTTATTGTATTTTTTCATCAATCGTTTATTCTTTTTCGCTCCGACGCTTGATGCCACACCACTCATTACAATTTTTATATAATAATTTATGAATGACCTGTCACGCAGTCGAGGGAAATAAACTACACCGACTCTTTTCTTATTTTCATTTTTAACGACAAAACTGTTTGCAATAAAGGTCATCAATCCTTGTAAAAATCTTTTCTTTTCCTCATTTCCATTTTTTAAAAACTGGACTTTCAGTTCATGGTAAAACATTTTCATCTCGCCCAATGAAAGGTGTTCCTGGCCGACCGCCCTCATCGTGAGTGTGTCAAGATAACCGGATTGCAATTTTATTGAAGATAAAGCAGGCAATATTTGATTGAGGTATAACATGGACTGTGGCTGCATTCTTACGGTGATCAGGAAACCAGAAAGTGTATCGAGATAAGATTCCCTTGTTCTCAATCTTATCCATGCGGTATCGAGCAAATAGCCATTTAACCTTATCCTGAAACTGTCGCTAGGGGTTAATCCGAAATTTTTTATTGGAAATATATCCCCGCTCATTCTGGTTACCGGTATCACGGCGGTTTCATTGGTTTTGTCATTTAGTTCAGAGTAAACCACTGTACCATTAGAAACAAGGAGTGTGTCAACGGAAACTTTAAAAGGGATTTTCTGTATCAACTTTGTTGCCAATGGTTTTATGATTCCAGCATGAAATGGCGGGGTTTTATCCCTGTAGGAGGTAAAATAAGGATCATCGATGGTGATATTGCCTGATCGAAATACGCTGTCTTCAAGATATTGATCCAGGTCGAACTTAGAAACGGAGACCTTGCCTGTTTTTAAAGTTATATAATCAGTTTGCCATTTACTTGCAGCTACAAATTCATCCCGGCTTTTAACAGGATGAAAAGAAATAGAATCGACTGAAAAGCTCTGTGCTCGTTTGCTAAAAGAAAGATTATACCAATCCCAGTGGTTTTTTTCATCAAGGATTTGTCCTGAAATATCCGTAACGGTGAACGAAGGGTTCTTTTTGATTATAGCTTTCAAGTCACCATTGATCTCAGAACCTAATTGAAGATTTTTTAAAACACCTTCATAAATTTTTACAGTGGCTGCTTTTTTACCAAAGCTATCAGCCGCAAAATTTTTTGCTTCAACTTGGTTAACATTAACGGACCAAAATAATTTTTTACCTGAATTCACTACCATATCACTCAGCTGTATTTTCAAGGATCCTTCTTTTGATGTTGTTGTTTTGTTATTGGCATTTGTAATTGAAAAATTCGAAAGTGTAGTATTAAATAACTCAATACTGATCTTGTTATCAATTCCTTTGCTCGTAAAATTTTTGAGGATCACATTACTTTTGCTTCCATCCCAATAAACTTTTTGTATGCCTTTTGAAGCCGTATTTTCCATTGAAAAAATGGGATTTTCCATTTCAAGCTTATCAACAAAAATTTCGGGCAACGATGCTTCCCTGCTGCTATCTTTTTTTTCTGTGAACCGGAGCTTGATCACAGGATCAATGATTTTTGCATTTTTAATTTGGGAGGATCTTTTTAAAATGCTATTCACATCCGGAGTAAATACTATGTTCGAAGCTTTGATATCGACACTATCACTGTCTTTTACCTGCTTAAATTGAAAGTTGGTCAACGAAGAGGCAGAATTGTCAGTTAAAGAAAATCTACCTGCAGTCAGGGATGTATGCTGGCCAAACCAGTACAGATCTTTTCCATCTGTTCTAAGTCTATCGATCTTCAATTTTTCTTTTTTATCAATTGATGCAATGGAAAGGGAATTCAAAAAAACCGATAACGAACTTTTTGCGTTGTTAAAATATAGTTGGGTATTCGTTCCCTGTATTTTCTTAAATAAAATTGTCAATGACTCATTGGCTTTTTTTCCTGGTTGTAAAAGATTTATTTCGATATCAGCTTTTGTCCAGCTAATCCCCTGGCCGATCAGCATTTTTAAGGAATCAGTGAATACCAGGCTATCCAATTTTACATTTCTCGCATTTACATTAAAGTCCTGCTGGCGATCATAAATATTGACCTTTTCAAATAAAAATTGTTTACTGGTTCCATCAAATGAGGCATTATCCATATTTACGACGAGGTCTTTTGTTTTCATCACCCCTTTTTTAAAGTTTAGAAGTTCAACAGATCCCTGTACATTTTCTATTGACAAAGTGTCGGCTACCTTGTTGCTGTTTAATACGAGATTAGCATCTTCTAAAAGCAGGTCAATTGTATTTCTTGTTTTTATTTTGATCTTTCCATTATCAATTATTAATTTCTCGAGGCTCATAAAATTATTGATGCCGGCTAATGAATTTACAATTGGGTTTTTACTCTTTGGCTTTGCTGCGGCTGTGGGGTAATAATCGATTATGGGTCTTATTAATAACGCCTGCCTGGCAATGATCTTTTGATCAAAGAGAAGATCAGCCCAGGATAATTCGCTCAGTATAAATTGACGCACCTGTATATTGCGCTTATCTTTATAAGGTTCGGTATTAATAGAAAAATTGCTTAGCAGTATCCTCTTTTCTCTTAATCGTATGCTATCAAATCGTAAAAAATAACTGCTGTCTTTTACGAAATTCTCATAATTACGAATGGCCATATCAAAACTTTGCAGCGATATTGGTTGGGGCTGGCTGTGATCTATCGTAAGTCCCTTCATCTCGAAATTATTTTTTTCCGAAGTAAACGATGTACTCTTATCGTTTCGATTGGTAGCAATATTCAATGAAGCATTTTTTACACCCACATAATTTAATTGCATATCACCCGTAAGTTGGTTGATCAGGGTATCGAGGTCAGGTAGTTTTTTGGGCGTTGAACTTTTATTTTTTAATTCTAATTGTATTTTAAAATTGGGATTGAGACAGTAGACAGAATCTGCTTTTATCAGGTCTTTTTCGTATAATGATTTAAAATCAACATTGGTCAGTTTCAGTGTATCAAGAAAAAGGGAGAATCCTGATCCATTATTATCATCCCTTTTACCAATTAAAGTACAACTGTCAATTTCTATTATCCTTTTTTTGATCTTAATTCTGAAACGGCTGAAAGCGAGACGATGATTCCCATCCGGAAAAGTGATATCCTGGTTTTTGGTCCAGAATACCAGCTTGGTATCCGATTCGGGAAAGTCTTCAGGATTTGTATCGGAATCCACTTTAAAATTTTCTATGTGAAAGTGCATCCCTGTTATCACCAATGGCTGCTGGTCGGGTAAAACTTTGTTTATTAATGTAAATTTACCTTCATCAAACTGGAATCTTTTTACTTCGAGGAACTGCAATGCATCCATGATCGAATTATAGACCTTTCCCATTTCCTGCGGAATGGAAACATCTTTTTGCCCCGCAGTATCCAGCGGCTTCAATCTTGTCACTACAATTTGAGGTGCAACAAGTGCTAAAGAATCGATCCTTAGTTCTTTCCGGGTGAAGATCGGGATCAGTGCTTTTACTTTCAGTTTTATTTTATCAACCTGGAAACGATAAGAAGTTATCAGGTCAAGCGAATCATTCGAAAAAAAAGTAACATCATCCAGCTCCACCTTTTTACTGAAATAATTAAACTTTATGTTTTTTACTTTCAGCTTTAATTTTCCTTTTGATTCAGTGGTAACGAGATCTTCGATCAGGTTTTCGGCATTATTAACAACATAAATATGAAGGGCAGTGATAAGAATAATGATGATCCCCAGGATGATCCCGAGTGTTTTAAGGATTTTTTTTTCAAGCCAAACGATCCACATTCAATAGATGAGGTTAATAAGTTATCAATTTACTTAAATTTAGGCTAAAGAAAAAGCCATCTTGCACTGCAGACGGCTTCCTTATTTTTTAGCTTACTGAAGAACCAGGACTTACCGTTTCTTCAGGTTTCAATAAACGAAGTTTTCCATCCTTGTCCTCTGCTGTTAAGATCATGCCCTGGCTTTCAATTCCCTTCATTTTTCGCGGCGCAAGATTGATAACCACTACAACTTGCTTGCCAACCATTTCTTCTGCCTGATAATGAAGGGCAATACCGCTAACAATTGTTCTCGTTTCAGTGCCGAGGTCAATTGTTAATTTTAAAAGCTTATCAGCTTTTTCTACTTTTTCGCAGGCGGCGACTGTTCCAACCTTAAGATCCAATTTTGCAAAATCATCATAAACGATTTCAGATTTATTTTCCATCTTTTTTGTTTCTTGTTTCTTGTCATTTGTGTCTTGTGCCTTAATTAAACCATTTTTCAATTTTTCTATTTGTGTTTTTATCTCATCATCTTCAATTTTCCTGAATAATAGTTCAGGTGGTCTTAATGAATAACCAACACTCAATAATTTTAGTTTACCTGCATTTTCCCAATCCAACATCTTATCAACCACTTTCATCATGTACAGCATTTTCTTTGCCGTGGTTGGTAAAAATGGATTAACAAGAATGGCAAGATTTGCTGTTAACTGCAGACATAGATGTAAGCAATTATCAATTTCCTTTTGAGCTGTCGTGGACTGAGGTCCATCGTCAGTGGTTTTCTTTGCTTTTATCCAGGGTTCCTTCTTTTGCATATACTGATTTCCCTTTCTTGAAAGATCTATCACTTCAAATAATGCATCACGGAACTTATATTCCTCAATCAAACTTTCGACCTTCAACTTTGAGCTTTCAATTTCTTTCATGATCCACCTGTCTTCATCATCTAATATATCTTCATGCAGTTTCGGCACTTTACTATTGCAAAGTTTATGCATCAATACCCATGTTCGGTTCACAAAATTTCCGAAAATTGAAGCCAGCTCATTATTATTTCTATCCTGGAAATCTTTCCAGGTGAAATCATTGTCTTTTGTTTCAGGGGCATTGGCACATAACACATAACGAAGCACATCTTCACAGCCCGGAAAATCTTTTATATATTCATCTACCCAAACGGCCCAGTTACGACTGGTACTTACTTTATCACCTTCAATATTTAAAAACTCATTGGCAGGAACATTATCAGGCAATACAAAATTTCCATGCGCCTTCAGCATTGCAGGGAAAATGATGCAATGAAAAACAATATTATCCTTGCCGATAAAATGGACCAGCTTCGTATCCTCTTTACACCAGTAATCAGCCCAATTATCTGTCAATTCTTTTGTAGCAGATATATAACCGATCGGCGCATCAAACCATACATACAATACTTTCCCTTCAGCATCCGGCAAAGGAACTTTTATTCCCCAACTGCTGTCCCTCGTCATTGCTCTTGACTGAAGACCCTTATCCAACCAGCTTTTACATTGGCCGTATACATTATTCTTCCATTCTTTATGTCCTTCAATGAGCCATTCTTTTAACCATGCTTCATAATCCTGCAAGGGAAAGTACCAGTGCTTTGTTTTCTTTTTTATTGGCACCGCGTCACTCAATGCGCTGCGGGGGTTAATTAATTGTTCCGGGCTCAACGATGAACCGCATTTCTCACATTGATCGCCGTAAGCATTTGGGTTCGCACAAACAGGGCAAGTGCCAATAATATATCGGTCAGCCAAAAATGTTTTTGTTCTTTCATCGAAGTACTGTTCCGTTTCTTTTTCTTCAAACAAACCATCATCATACAGCTTTTTGAAAAATGCGGCAGCGGTCTCATGATGAACTTTATTAGAAGTACGGGAATAGATATCAAATGAAATGCCCATTTGCTCAAAACTTTCTTTAATTATGGCGTGGTATTTATCAACTATTTGCTGTGGTGTCACAGCTTCTTTCATTGCGCGGATGGTGATGGGCACTCCATGTTCATCACTGCCGCAAACAAATTTTATATCCCTTTTCCGTGCACGTTGATAACGAACATAAATATCTGCGGGCACATACACACCAGCCATATGACCAATATGCACCGGTCCATTTGCATAAGGCAGCGCAGCAGTCACTAATATTCTTTTATAATCGCTCATATTACTTGCGAGACAACCAAGGTTTGCAAAAATACCGGATTAAAGACCATTGCCCAAACCATTGCGATTAGCAGATTTTATTTACATTGGGAAAAATTAAACACTGCTTATGTCAAATAAAACGGTAGAAGAAAAGCTGTCGGAACTTGGGTACGAATTACCGACACTTCCCGCTTCCAAAGGGATCTATAAACGCTGCCTTATCGATGGAAAAAATCTTTATGTCTCCGGGCATATTTCAGTAAATACTGATGGAAGTTCAATAACAGGAAAGCTTGGAAACGATCTAAGCGAAGAGCAAGGAAAAGCAGCAGCAAGACAATGTGGGTTAGCTATTCTTTCCTCTTTAAAAGCCGAATTAGGCGATCTTAAAAAGGTAAAAAGGGTAATGAAAGTACTTGGGATGGTTAATGCAACAGCCGAGTATGAAAAACATCCCATTGTCATTAATGGATGCAGCGAATTGTTTGTTGAATTGTGGGGAGAGGACAACGGAAAAGGTGTTCGAAGCGCCGTAGGCATGGGTTCATTGCCCGGTAATGTGGCAGTTGAAATAGAAGCAATGTTTGAGATCTATTAATGACCTGCTCCGCTCTTCAGGGCGGGAATTAAAAAAAATCTAATTATTCACGGTCTTAAAGGCCAGTGCAATTCATAAAAATTGGAAATGTCAGAAAACTGGTTTGAAATAAACAACATCAATGAGCTGGATTCTCCCGCCCTGGTCGTATTTCCCGAAAGAGTCAAGCACAACATTCAATTGGCCATTGACATGATTGGTGACGTCGATCGTTTACGACCGCATATCAAAACCAACAAATCACCCGATGTTGCTAAACTGATGTTGGAAGCTGGCATTACAAAATTTAAATGTGCGACTATTGCCGAAGCTGAAATGCTTGCACAATGTAATGCGCCGGATGTCTTGCTCGCTTATCAACCCCTCGGCCCAAAGCTTATAAAAAAATATTCCACAACAAAATTCTCTTGTCTTACTGATAATATTTCTGCAGCTGATGAGCAAGCTTCAGTATTTCATTCTAATGATCTTACTGTTGCCGTTTTTATCGACCTGAATATTGGGATGAATCGCACAGGAATTTCACCTGGTGAAAAAGCAATTGAATTAGCCAGGCATTGTTCAAGCTTAAAAGGAATTTCACCTATTGGTCTTCATGCCTATGATGGGCATATCCGTGATGTTGAATTTGAAGTGAAAAAACAAAAATGTGATGAAGCTTTTGGGACTGTACATAAACTGAACGAAAAATTGAAACTTCCCACAATCGTTATGGGCGGTTCACCAGCTTTTTCTGTTCATTGCAAAAGAAAAGATATTGAATGTAGTCCTGGCACATTTGTTTATTGGGATAAGGGCTATACTGATCTTTGCCCTGAGCAAAAATTTTTGCCAGCCATTGTGTTGGTAACAAGAATTATCTCTTTGCCATCGGCAAATAAGATTTGTACTGACCTTGGACATAAATCGGTCGCTGCTGAAAATGAGATCACACGAAGAGTTTTCTTTTTAAATGCAGAAGGATTAAAACCTGTTGGACAAAGCGAAGAGCATCTTGTTTTGGAAACAAGCGGGGATCATTCTTTCAAAGTCGGAGATATTTTTTACGGGTTACCTTATCATGTTTGCCCGACTGTTGCTTTGTATGAAAGGGTATTTACAGTTGAAAATAACAAGGTAACCGGTTACTGGAGAAACACGGCAAGGGATAGAATAATCGATTTATAAGAAACAAAATTGAACATTGAACATTGATTGTTGAATATTTAATATTTTCACTAGAGTCGTCAAACAAAAAATATGTTTATCGTAGATGCGCATCTTGATCTTGCCTGGAATGCTGCTGAATGGAACAGGGATCTGCAACAGCCAATTAAAGCAATTAATGAACGGGAGAAAGGAATGACCGATAAAGCTGGTCGTGCCAGTGCCACAGTTTGTTTGCCTGAATTACGAAAAGGAAATATTGGATTAGTGGTAGCAACACAGATCGCAAGATATGTTGCCCCTGGTAATCCTTTACCGGGATGGCATTCACCTGAGCAGGCATGGGCGGCAACACAAGGCCAGCTTGCATGGTATAAGGCGATGGAAGAACAAGGAGAAATGGCGCAAATAAAAGACCTGCGTTCTTTAAATATTCACCTCGATATCTGGAACGACGATGGACCAACCGAACAAAAACCGATCGGTTATATTTTAAGTTTGGAAGGTGCGGATTCGTTAATAACTGTTCAGCATCTGGAAGGAGCTTATGAAAATGGACTAAGAGCTGTTGGCCCCGGACATTATGGACCGGGTCGATATGCAAATGGCACTGATGCTACGGGTGAAATGAATGCAGATGGTTTGGCCTTGCTCAAAAAAATGGAAGAGTTGAATATTATTTTAGATGCAACGCATCTTTGTGATGATGCATTCTGGCAGGCAATGGATAATTTCCAGGGGCATGTATGGGCCAGTCATAATATGTGCCGTGCATTGGTAGATCATAACCGGCAATTCAGCGATGATATGATAAAAGTATTGATCGAAAGAGGAGCCGTGATCGGTGCAGCTTTCGATGCATGGATGATCGTTCCGGGATGGGTGAGAAAAAAATCAATGCCAAAGGAAATGAATTGTAACCTGGAAAAAGTGATCGATCATATTGATCATATTTGTCAACTCGCTGGTAACACATTACATGTTGGTATCGGCTCTGATCTTGATGGTGGGTATGGTAGAGAACAATGTCCTTATGATGTTGAAACCATTGCGGATCTGCAAACTATTCCTTCCTTGCTTCACAAACGTGGCTATTCAGCTATTGATGTTGAGAATATCATGCATAAAAACTGGATAAGGTATTTAAGAAAAGCATGGAGTAAATAATATTTAATAAGGAGAAGGACTTACTGATGTCCACCCTCCATCAATAATTAAGCTTTGACCTGTAATATGTCTTGCACCTGGCGACACGAGGAACAAAGCTGCATTAGCAATATCGTTTGTTGTGGCTGGTTTTCCCATGGGCGTTATGCGGCTCCATGTTTTTGTATATTCTTTATCTTCTAATGTTCTTTCAGTGAGGGTTGCTCCCGGTGCAATTGCATTTACATTAATATTATAAGGAGATAATTCGAGCACCAAATTTTTAGCCAGCATTTCTAATCCCGCTTTGGTAATAGCATAAGCAGCCAAATTTTTGTGTGCCTGGTGTCCAACAACAGAAGACATAAATAAAATGCTTCCACCTGTTCGCTGTTGTTTCATTTGTTTAGCCGCTGCCTGCGCAAGAAAAAAACTTCCACCAAGATTCAATTGCATCACTTTATTGAATGAGTCAGAAGTGTAATCAAAAAAATCAGCAAACAATGTAATGCCGGCATTGGCAATAGCAATTGTAAGCTTACCAAAATTGTTTAGAGCCTGGTTCACCATCTTATTAATGAAATCAATATCGGAAGCATCCCCGGCAATGCCAATACAATTTCCACCTTCCTCTGTTATTTTATTTACTGCTGAGGAAGTTAGTTTTTCATCTATATCATTTAATAAAACTGAAGCGCCTTGCAAAGCAAGTTGTCTGCAAATTTCAAAGCCAATGCCCTGGCCGGCGCCGGTTACAATTGCTACTTGTCCGTTAAATGGATCAGTATTCATTTAATCAAGATAAGCATTTTGCAAAGGAAATATTCAGTGGTTCTTCTTAGCGAGATGATCTCTGCTATATTAATATTTATTTCTTTTTATGCGATAACATCCAGCTTAGATAATCGGGTTCGGCAAATGCTTTATTCCAGCTATCATGATTAACACCCGGGTATTCAGAATACCTTACTTCTGCTTTTAAGGCTTTAAGTTTTTCCACCATTTCCTGTGAGAGTTTTACATTGACGACCGCATCTGCTGCTCCATGAAAAATCCAAAAAGGAACCTTTGCCACTCTTTTATCATAATGATTCACATCGCCACCGCCACAAATAGGCAAGGCCGCTGCGTACATATCAGGATAGCGATAAACAGATTCAAATGTTCCCATGCCTCCCATTGATAAGCCCGAAATGAAGATCTGTTTTTTATCTACTCCTTCTTCATTCGATAATTTTTTTACTAATTCATTTGCCGCAGCCAGGGGCCAATTGGGTTCAACAGTATAATCAAACGTTCTTACAGCAGGTTGTTTAGTTTGGTCAGTTTGCATTACAGCCCAGAATGATTCTGCAGGACATTGAGGGAAAATAACGATCGCAGGGAAATTTTTCCTGTTCTCTGCTGTTATAAAAAGTTTGGAACCATGAGCAAGTTGTTTCTCATTATCCTTGCCTCTTTCACCAGCACCATGCAAAAACAATAACAAAGGATATTTTTTTGTTTTGTCATAATTGGCAGGATAAAGAATTCGATAAGGCAAAACTTTTCCTTCCGCAAAAACAAATTCTTTTTTCTCATAAATATCTAATGCATGATCCACAACTTTCTTAGTTAATAAACCCTGCACGCCCAGCCAGTCATAAAAACGTTCTATCCAATTATCAGTGGGAAGATTTTGCTTGCGCATGCCAAACCCATGATCACCTCTTGCATACATGTGTAATTCTGCATCATGTTTGCTTGATATCCATTTGCTATACAGATCGATACTATGTGGAGCAAAACCAAGCCCGTCATTACTTGCTGTTACAATAAAGATCGGCGGTGCATCATTCGCTATTGTTCCATGCATTTCTGTAGGGAAATAAGGATAAATGGGCGCAGCAAAATCAGGGCGGTTTTCTTTTGTATAATTAAATAATGTTGATGAGGCGACTGTACCGCCTGCAGAAAAGCCCATAATACCGATCCTGTTTGGATTAAGGCCATATTCAGCAGCATGCTTACGAACATAAGCAATCGCCGCTCTGCCGTCCGCAATTTCTAAAGGAATGACAGTTTTATTGTCATCTTCAAATTCTTTCTTGCCCCATTTGCCCATTACCTCTGCCACCGGATCTGTTGTCAGACTATGGACCAAACGATATTTGAGCACAAAACATGTTACACCTTTTTGCACCAGCCATTTTGCTACATCAAAGCCTTCACTGTTGATCGACAAAGTATGAAAAGCTCCGCCCGGTGCAATGATCACAGCTGTTCCGTTTGCTTTACCAGTTTCGGGAGTAAAAAGCGTTAGTGTTGGACGGCTAACATTGTATACAACTTTTGTTTGCCAACTGTTATTGTCATTTTCCGCTTCATTCCATGTCCAGCTTTCAGAACCTGGTGCAGGACCATCATACAACTGAATTACTTTTTGCTGGGCGAATAAGAGTGTATTAAGAAGCAGTGTCAGTGTAACGAAGACAAATTGCTTTTTCATTTGGCATTATTTGTACTCAATTTATTTAAACTTTCTCAATAACATCATAGTATAAAATAAAAAACGGATACCATTTGGCATCCGTTTTTTAAAATTTATCTCGTCAATTATTTTGGCATATCGAAGATCTTCGGATCGATTGCTTTGTTTACTTCAACCTTTTCTGTTTTTTGAGACATTTGGAACATGCCCATATCGATGTTTTTAGCATAGGGTAAAACAATTCCAAAATCAGTTTTCTTATGATCAGAATAAGTAGTGGTTATTTCAACCGCCTGCCCCATCACTTCACCTTTAACTATGCTTTTAGTCAAATAATAGCTTGCAGGATCAATAAAGTAAAAAGTCTCATTACCATCGCCGGATATTTTTATTTTAAAGCTTCCACCATCTTTCCCTATCAATTCAGCTTTATAACCTTTTGCTGCATAGTCGATCAATGCGCCACCTAAAAATATTTGCGGTTTACCGGACTTATAAGCTGCATCTGGGATTGCTTGTGCATCAGCGCCACCCGCCATTGGATTCACCATCCAGCCACCTTTATCATTAACGCATTGCACAATGCTTGTTCCATTAAAGTCTAATTCACTTTTATATCCTTTTCCTACCAGGAGGTATTCTTTTTGGGGAGCTGAATTACCCATGACATCTACTGAATTTTCCGTGTAGAGGGACTTTACCTGGCTGAGTTTTTCTTTTCCGCCAATGGCTTCAACATGTTTACTGATGATCTCATCAACAGTTTGAGCATATAAAGAGGATGATGTTATTGCTGCTAAAGCAAGCAGGAAGAATTTTATACTTTTCATGTCAGGTTTTTTTGTTAAGGCCCCATTATCGGGGCGGTGAATTTACGGCTTCTTTTAAAATAAACTGAGATGAATTTTAAGGGGACTTGGTTGCAGTATTCAGAACATTTAAATTGCCGGCGACTTAAAACATACAGCCATTGAAATGACCGTTTTCCGATAACTTTAAACCATGAAGCGGAAGAATTTTATTCGATCTTCGATCGGTGTGTTAACAGCGTCTTATTTGCCTGCCTTTCCAAAACTTTCAACAGGCGGGGACGAGACATTGTTTATTTCTCCAACCTATTTGAAAACCGGCGATATTATTGGGATCACTGCCCCGGCTGGGTATATTACCAGTGATGAGATCAAATCTGCTGTTCAAAAAATGGAAAGCTGGGGTTATAAAATAAAGATCGGGGAAACGATCGATAAGCGGGATTTTACTTTTGGTGGAACTGATGAGGAAAGGGCAAAGGACTTTCAGCAAATGCTTGATGACCCCAAAATAAAAGCCATCATGTGTGCAAGAGGAGGTTATGGCGTTGTTCGTATCATTGATAAATTGAACTGGGAAAAATTTAAAATAAAACCTAAATGGATCATAGGTTTTAGCGATGTCACTGTTATCCATTCCCACCTTAATAAAAACTTCGGTATCGCTTCCATTCATTCAAAAATGTGTAACAGTTTTCCCGATGATTGGAGTTTGGCTGAACCGATACAGATCGAAACGATTGAGGCGATACAACTTGCATTGAGCGGCGAAAAGATGAATTACACGGTTACGCCAAATCCACAAAACAAGCTGGGAACCGCTGACGGGGTTTTAATTGGCGGTAATCTAAAAATGCTGGAAACATTGTCGGGTTCAAGGTCCGATATAAATACGGCAGGAAAGATCTTATTTGTGGAAGACACGGGCGAATACATGTATAGCATTGACCGGATGTTCTGGAATTTAAAACGAACAGGAAAATTATCGCTATTAAAAGGATTGATAATTGGAGGATTTAAAATTAAAGTAGATGAAGATTCAGATGAATTCGGAAAAACGTTGCAGGATGTGGTATTAGAAAAGGTAAAAGCTTATCGGTACCCTGTTTGTTTTGATTTTCCTGTTGGTCATCAAAGAAACAATTATGCATTGAAATGCGGGGTGAAGCACCGGTTAGCTGTTTCTCCAAATGAGGTTATTTTAAAAGAGATTTAATGATAAATTGTCCAATGGCTAAATTGTTCTTAGGAGGTCTTCAGTTTAGCAATTTGACAGTATAACAATTTAACAATGATCAAAATTCCACCCTACCTGCAAAAAGGAGACACGATAGGATTAGTTTGTCCAGCGGGGCTCATGCCGGTAGAAAAAATTTCAGAATGTATTCGGGTGCTAAATGAAGACTGGGGTTTTACAATTAAAGTGGGTACCACGGTCGGCCAGCAATACCATTATTTTTCTGGAACCGATGAAGAAAGACGGGAGGACTTTCAGCACATGCTGGACGATGAAAATGTAAAAGCTATTTTATGTGCAAGAGGTGGTTATGGTCTGAGCCGTATAATTGATAAAATAGATTTTACAAATTTCAAAAAGAATCCCAAATGGATCATTGGTTTTAGTGATGTGACGATCCTTCACTCTCATATTTACCGCAATTATTCTATTTCGACCTTGCATGCACCGATGGCAAATGCCTTTAATGAAGACGGGTATCAAAACGAATTTGTACACTCATTGCGCCATGCGTTGGAAGGTAAAAAAATAAAGTATCAGTGCAAGGCGCATGAGTTCAATAAAAAAGGGGCGGGAATAGGGGAATTGGTGGGAGGTAATCTTTCCTTGCTGGCTCATTTGGTTGGCACGGATTCCGATATCAAAACAAAGGGCAGAATTCTTTTTATTGAAGATGTGGGAGAGTATTTATATAATGTTGACCGGATGATGTATCAATTAAAACGCAGTGGTAAGCTTGATAAATTAGCTGGTTTGATCGTTGGAGGTTTTACTGATATGAAAGATACCGAAAGACCATTTGGCCAAACTGTTCATGAAATTATCCGCGATGCTGTTGCTGAATATGATTATCCGGTTTGTTTTGATTTCCCAGTGAGTCATGAAAAAGAAAATTATGCATTGAAAATAGGAGTGGGGTATAAATTGAAAGTGGGAAAGAATAAGGTGACCTTTGAAGAATAATTTAATTTTTTAAAAGCGAATCCAGTTTCCCGATCGTTTCCTTAAACTGATAAAGATCATTATGCTCTCCACCTCTGATGGTTATAAATTCATCCTCGGGTTTTAAAAATGGCCTAAGTCTTTCAGCATTTCTATAAGAGATCACACCATCGTCAGTGCCGTGAAAAATGGTGATTGGCACAATGACTTTTTGAATATAGTCATGGGTTGGAATTTTATAATGTATCATCCAGTCAACCGGGTAAATGGGGAGATAATGCTTGATGACGGAAGGATAATCATAATAAGGAGTTTCAAGAATCAACTTTCTACAAGGTTGTAATGATGCCAAATGCGTAGCAATACCCGTCCCCATGCTTTTTCCATAGATAATGATACTGTCGGCACTGACTCTTGTGCGGGCAAAATTGTACATATAATTCGACCAGTCATATAGGGTTCGCTCTGTGAGTTTGCCAGTGCTTTTTCCAAAGCCGGGATAGTCGATTATCCAAACCTCATATCCATGCTTTGTGAAGTAAGGAGGATACTTAGCATACCAGGAAATATTTTTTTTATTTCCATGGAAATATAGAACCAAGCCTTTCGTGACAGTATCAGTGGAAAAGAACTGAACAATATTCAAGTTGGACTTTTCAGTTAGCGGAATATTGATATCCTTATGTTTTTCAGGAAAATCATAATTATGATCTTTTTTCAATGTTACCGGGTGAAAGAGAACATAATCCTGCAAAAAATAAAGTGCAACACCTCCGAGGACATAAATAACAGTAAGGATCTTAAACCATTTCCAAACTTTTTTATTATTGATCTTCATTGCCTGCAAAGATGAAAACAAAAAAGGACATGAACGAATCATGTCCTTCCTTCTCCTCTCCTTCAGGAGGGGGGTTAGGGGTGAGGCTATAAACGACTAAAATAATTCCTTACCCTGCCTGACATATTGCTGTTTATTTCATTTAGTATGCACCTGGTTATTTCATTTTCATGGGGAGGATGATCCTGTCTGCGGTTTACAAGTTGCTTATCACTTTCAGTCAAAGCTCTTTCATCACCCGTATAGGTCGAAAATTCTGTAAACCAGTTATGATTACCACGAATATTGTCACTCCATAACCGGCGGCCACTGGCATCACGTATATTTATTTGCAGGTTACCTTCAGACAACATCTTTCTTTTTGTAGTCGTAATTTTTGCAAATACTTTTTTATACTCTTTAACAACAGAATCAGGACGATAAACTGTTTCTTTCACAACAATATCTTTTGAAACTTCCCTTGTGCTTCTTTCATCTCTTGTTCTGCCAAAGTCAAAGGTGCTGAAACGAAAATCAACTACCTGGTCGGGCTGGATGTTACGACTGCTTGCATCCCATGAG
>Ga0193738_1000652_pt1 | contig 16400 bp, 11 predicted proteins | sample L2a1metaG_FD_144927 | JGI IMG/M metagenome (GOLD analysis project Ga0193738, IMG submission 144927) | Soil microbial communities from a riparian zone of the East river system, Colorado, United States - L2a1 | ecosystem: Environmental > Terrestrial > Soil > Riparian zone | place: USA: East River...
CCCGATCGTCCACGCCCCACCTGGTCCGGTACGTAGACGGGATGGCCTTTCCGCACGAAGTACTCGTCCCACCCCATTCGGCCGTCGGGCGTGGTCTCCCACGATTTCCCGGTCAGCGTCGCGCCATGGAGCATGACGACGGGGACGTTGCCGTCCCCGCCCTGCGGCACCATGTAGCGGACGTACATCTGGTTGACGGTGATCTTCCCCTCGGGACCGAGATCGCCCAGTTCCACCCGAGTCTGGTCCACCTTCTCGCCGCCGACGAAAAAGCTGCCCTGTGCCTTCAGCACTAACGGCGCCGTCGGCGCCTGAACGTCCTTGAGCGCTTGCGCGACGACGATGGCGATCAGGATGGCCCTCACTGCGCGACCTGCAGCACCTTCAGTTCTTTCTGGCTGCGAACCAGCAGCTTGCCATCGACGAGCGCCAGCGGCGCCCAGTTGTCGCCCGGCGCCATGATCACGGCGCTCGCGAGCGGCTTGAACCCGGCGGGGCTCGGCTCGACGAGATAGAGCTTCGTGTTCCCGTCGGTCATCAGCAGCAGTCCGTCGGCGAGGATCGTCCCGCCGCGCACGAACGGCGGCGCCTGGTCGGTCTTCCACTTGATCTGGCCGTCCATGCCCATCGCCACGAGTCCGTCGCTGCGCTCGTTGATCGTGTAGTGCGAGTAGAAATGATCGCCGTGCATGACGGGCGGCTGGGTGTGGGCGCCGAAGTCCGGGTTCTTGAAGAGCTCCGACACGCCGAAAGTACCGTCCGGCTTCTTGTCCACCTTGAGCATCACCGAGCCCGCGCCATACGCGCCGGTGACGAGGACGCGTCCCTGGCCGGCATCGACCGCCTGCGGAACCGGGATGATGCACTGCCAGTCGGTGTAGGTCCACAGCACTTTGCCGCTGCGCGGATCCAGGCCATTGACGCTGCCGTCCCTGGCGTTGCGGCCGCGCCCGACGGCGCCGGTGATCATCACGAGCTGATCCTCACCTGCGACCTTGACGATCGACGGCGTCACGTATCCTGGAATGCCGGACAGGGCGGGCGACTGCCACTTGAGATCGCCGGTGCGCTTGTCGTAGGCGACGACGCCGGCCTTCGCGGTTTGGGCCGCGACGATCAGCAGGTCACCGTAAATCAACGGATTCTGCACGATCGCCCAGCGCGGCAGCTCGACGTCCCCGCCGAAGTCCTTCCAGATGTTCTTGCGCCAGGCTGGCTTGCGAGTCTTCGTGCTGATGGCGTGCAGGTCACCGACCGGTCCCACTGTGTAGACGTACTCGCCGTCCACGGTCGGCATCGTCCGCGAGCCGGCGAACATGAAACTTCCGGGTGCGTCGTACGCGTACGTCCAGAGTTCCTTGCCGCTCGCCAGCTCGAACACGCGCAAGGTGTCGCCGACCTTCTCGTCGCGGTCCAGCACGTAGACGTTTCCGCCGCTGACGGCGGGTCCGCCGAAACCGACCCCCATCGGGACGGTCCAGAGCACCTTCGGCCCTTCCTGCGGCCACGTCCGCAGAAGGCCCTTCTGCACGGACGTGTGATCCCTCTTCGGTCCATATAACCACGGCCAATCCTCCGCAAAGACGGAGGTGACCGACAACGCAACCAATATCGTGATGAGCTTGAAAGTGTTTTTCATACAGGAGTCGCCTCTCGGCGTAAGACTACCGGCCGGCCCTATCTGTTTATTGCCTATTCCTCCCAGCCATGGGAGGCCGATCGGGCGATCACGCAGCAGGTTTAGGCAAGCGTGGCGACTGCGCCGGTTGTACCATGCACAGCATGATCTCCGCAGTGTCGCTCCGAAGAATGGCCAACCTGGTCGCGAGCTACGCTCCCCACGATGGGGTCTTTCCGCTCCGGCTTCCAGGCACCTATGCGCTGCGGCGTGGCCGGATCACGTCCGAGCCGGTGCATGCCACGCTGGGACCGTCCCTCTGCATCGTGGCCCAGGGCGCCAAGGTCATCATGCTCGGCCGTGAAGTGCTCGAGTACGACGCCGCGCGCATGCTCATCTTCGCCGTCGATCTTCCGGTCGCCGGCCAGGTGACGCGTGCCAGCCAGCGGGATCCGTTTCTCGGCTTCAAGCTTGACCTGGATCGCGCGCGCGTCGCTGAGCTCGCCGCACGGGTCTACCCGCGGGGGGTCCCGAAAGCATCCGACAATCGCGGGCTCTATGTCGGAAACGCCACCGACGACATCATCGACGCCGTGACACGTTTGCTCGAGCTGATGGCCCGCCCCGACGATGCCGATCTGCTCGGACCGCTCGTGGTGGACGAGATCCTGATTCGGTTGCTCCGCACGCCGATCGGTACGCGAGTCGCCCAGATCGGCGAACCGAAGTCCGGCGTGCATCGCATTGCCGACGCCGTGGCCTGGATACGGACGCATTTCGCGCAACCCGTCACGGTCGATGAAATGGCCGCCTCGGTCCGCATGAGCGCCTCGTCGTTCCACCAGCAGTTCAAAGCGGTGACCACGATGAGTCCGCTGCAGTATCAGAAAGTGCTCCGGCTCTACGAAGCCCGGCGGCTGATGCTGTTTCAGAACATGGACGCGAGCGACGCCTGCCACCGCGTCGGCTACCTGAGCGCGTCGCAGTTCAGCCGGGAGTACAGTCGTTTCTTCGGAAATGCGCCGGGCAAGGACATCGCGAGGTTGCGCGAAGAGGGCTTCGCCGGTAGCGACGCCGCCCGCCCCGCCCGCGCGGCTACCGAGCCGGAGCTACATCGTAAATATAGATCGTCGAACGCCCGTCTTCAGGCATGAAGTAGACGCGGAGCGCGGCGCCGCGCGCTTCGATAAAGACTGGATTCTGGGTCATCGAGACGCCCGCGGGTGTCACCAGCGGAATCGGGACCTGGTGAAGGGGCCGGTTGTCCGCCAGGCTCACGACGTCGAGCCCACCGAGGCGGAACGGACTCGCACCGGCGGCGCGCACATCGGCGACGCCCCCGCACATCATCCGGCGCCCGCCGATGTACTTGCAGTCCTGGTAGTCCACGTAGTGCGATGGATTGTCAGCGCGCGTCATCGCGCCGGCGCCATCGCGCTCCCACTTGTAAAAGCGCCGCGAGCCCCAGCTGACGCCGTGCAATGTCCTGTCGTCGGTATTGCGGACGACTGCGCCGATATGATCGGCGACCCGCACGACCTCCGTCGCCTTCATCGTCGCCGGATCGACGCGATAGATGATGGCCCGGCTGTCCGGACGGTATTCCGCCAGCGGCACCCAGAGGTCCTTGCCGTCGAAGTCGATCCCACCGGGGTGATACAGCTCGCCTTCGGTCAGCGGCATGTCGGCAATCTGACGGCCCGACGCGTCAATCTTGAACAAGTGGCCCGTCCGTCGCTCCTTGTTGACCGCTGACACGAAGAAAATGTCCCCGATTTTGACCATTCCCTGCGGATGGAACGCATCGAACCCAACCGGAATGGTCCCTGCCTCCGTCCAATGACTGTTCCGGGTCAGGGTTGTTAACCGTTCGCCCACTTGCCCGTCATAGGACAGCGCAAGGATCAGGATCGCCGCCAGTGCCCAGGCCAACATTTCTGCGGATAATACGCGAATCATGATCAAGGACCTCCGTCACGCCATCCGGATGCTGCTCCAGGCCAAGGCCTGGACGGCCGTCGTCGTCCTGTCGCTGGGCCTCGGCATCGGCGCCAACACCGCGATCTTCAGTGCGCTGAACGGCATGCTGCTGACCAAGGTGCCGGTTCGCGACCCCGATTCGCTCGTCCGGCTTCGCTACGCCGGCCGCAACGACATGGTGAACAACTCGAGCGACTACGGTTTCACCAAGCGGGGGCCAGACAACCTCAGCCCGCGGACGACGTTCTCGTACGCGATGTTCAAACAGTTCGTCGCCGACAACCAGACGATGTCGGACCTGTTCGCCTGCGCGCCTTACGGCCCGCTGAACGCCGTCGTGGATGGACAAGCGGAGCTTGCGACCGCTTTCGTCTCGACCGGCAACTACTACCAGGTGCTGGGCATCGGCGCGCGCCTGGGTCGAACGATCGTCCCCGACGACGACCGGCCGGACGCTCCTCCCGTCGCCGTGATCAGCTCGAAGTACTGGCACTCGCGGTTCGGGACCGACCCGAACGTCGTCGGCAAGACGATCCGTCTCAATAACGTGCTCGTCACGATCATCGGCGTGTTGCCGGCGGAGTTCACTGGCATCCAGAAGCCGGTGGCCGAACTGCCGGAGATCTCCATGCCGCTCTCACTGCAGCCGCAGCTCGACGTGCTGCCCCCCAGCGGACTCTCGCGGCTGGCGCAGCCAACCTTCTACTGGCTGCAGGTCATGGGGCGGCTAAAGCCTGGGGCCACGCCGGAGCAGGTCAAGGGCAATCTCGAGGGGGTTTTCCAGCACACGGCACGGGCAGGCATGGACAGCTATCTCAAGGGACTGTCCGACACCGATCGCGCGCTGTCGTCGAACCAGAATCGCACCGAGATCCCTCAGTTTCGCGTCGAGCCCGGCAATCGCGGCATCTATGACGTCAGCACGACGGACCTCCGATCCGCCTCCATCCTCAGCGTCATCGTCGCGCTCGTCCTGCTGATCGTCTGCGCCAATGTCGCCAACCTGCTGCTCTCGCGCGCGACGACGCGGCAGAAAGAGCTGTCGGTGCGGTTGTCGCTCGGCGCGACGCGCGGCCGGTTGATCCGGCAGCTGCTGACGGAGAGCCTGCTGCTTGCCGCGATGGGCGGCGCGCTCGGGCTCCTGATTGGCTACTGGGGACGGCAGCTGCTTCCGGGGCCGACCGGCCAGGCGTCCGCGGTGGACTGGAAGAACCTCTGGTTCGTCCTGGGCGTGACAGGACTGACGGGTCTCGTGTTCGGCATCGCCCCGGCGATTCGTGGCACCGCGATGAACGTCAACTCGGCGCTGAAGGAGACGGGCCGCAGCGTGATCGGATCGCGCAGCGTGCTGAGCAAGGCGCTGCTCGTCGTGCAGGTTGCGATGTCGCTCGTCCTGCTCGTCGGCGCGGGACTGTTCCTCCGCACGCTGAGCAATCTGCGTCACGTAGATGTCGGCTTCAATCCGCAGAACCTGGTGCTGTTCCGCGTCAACCCCGCGCTCAACCGCTACGACGAGCAGCGCATCAGCGCGTTCTACCGCGACATGCTCGAGCGGCTCGCGGCGGTTCCGGGCGTCACGGGCGCGGCGATGTCACAGCCGGCGCTGCTCAGCGGCAGCGTCAATTCGACCAGTTTCTACGTGCAGGGCCGGACCTACGCGACGGGCCGCCAGCAGGGGGACGCCAACAACATCAATCGCCTGGTCGTGTCACCCAACTTCTTCGACGTGATGGGTATCCCCCTCGCCGGCGGTCGCAAGGTGACACCGCAAGACGACGCGAAGGCGCCCAAGGTCGCGTTGATCAACCAGGCGGCCGCACAGAAGTTCTTCCCGAACCAGAATCCCGTCGGGCAGCGGTTCGGGTCGAGCCCCGAGACCACGGGACAGATCGAAATCGTCGGCGTGGTGAAGGACGCCAAGTACGACAGCGTCCGGGACGCGGCCCCGCCGACGATGTATCTCCCCTACCAGCAGACCAGGCTGGCCAGCGCCACGTTCGAGCTGAGGACCGCGGCCGCGGGCGCGAACGTCATGAACACCGTGCGCGACACGGTTCGGCAGATCGATCCGAACCTGCCGGTCACGGACGTCTCGACGCAGATCGAACAGGTCGAGCGGCGCTTCGCGAACGAGAAGCTGTTCGCCCAGGCCTACACGCTCTTCGGCGGGCTCGCGCTGCTCCTCGCGTCGATCGGCCTGTTCGGCCTGATGTCGTACAGCGTGTCCCGTCGCACCAATGAGATCGGCATCCGCATGGCCCTCGGCGCGCAGAAGAGCGACGTGCTGCAGCTCGTCATGCGCGAGTCGATGGTGCTGGTAGCGATCGGGATCGTCACCGGCCTCGCGATCGCGCTCGGGGCGAGCCGGTTCGTCAAGGCCCTGCTCTTCGGGTTGCCGCCGACCGATCCGCTGGCGATTGCCGGCGCGATGGTGATCATGATCGCCGTCTCTGCGCTCGCCGGGTACCTGCCGGCGCGCCGCGCCGCCCGGGTGGATCCGATGGTGGCGCTGCACTACGAGTAATTCGCCGGAAGGACTGGCTAGAACTCGATCAGAATTCCGGCTGAGGGGATTCGCGGGATCAGCGAGCTCAGGATCCCGAACGCCTCGAGCGTTCGGAAATCAATGAACGGGGTTTCGTAGCGGACGTTGTCTCGTCCGAGCACGTTGAGTACTTCGACGAACAACGTCAGGCGCCTCTTCTCCCAGTTGAAGGTCCGGTTGGCGCGGAGATCGAGACGCGCATAGGCCGGCACGCGCAGGGTGTTCCGGCTCGAGCCGACGAAGTAACTGCCGTTCTGTTCTCGCCAGTACCCGACCATCGGCGTATTGCTGCCGAAGCGCAGCTTCCCCGCGAGGCTGAAGCGGTTGGTCACGCGATACATCCCGTAGGCGTTCACCGTATGACGCTGCTCGAAGTCGCCGTCGAACTGCTCGCCCGTCGAAGCGTCGCGGTAGCGGTTCACGCCGTATGAGTACGAGAACCACCCGGTCAGCCCGCGCGTACTCCGCCGCTGAACCAGCAACTCGACCCCGCGCGCGTGTCCATCAAGAGCATTGATCCAGAAACCGGGCTGGAGGAAGAGCTCGCCGTCCTGTTCTCTGGGCTCCGACCCGGGCCAGCGCAGGCGGTCGCGCTCCTCGCGGTTGTAGAAGGTGATCTGCCAGCGCGCGGAACTGCCGAGGGCCCGCTCGATCCCTACGTCGGCGTGGTACGCCCGTTCGTGGCGCAGGTGCTGTCCGTCAGGAAAGAGCTCCCCACCGTATACCCCCACGCTTTCCTCGAAGCCGGGGAACTGCCGGTAGATGCCGGCCCCGCCGCGCAGCTTCAGCGCGCCTGGCAGCTGCATATCCGCCTGTATCCACGGCGACGCAGCGCCGTCGTCGGTCAGCGTCCAGCGATCGATCCGGCCGCCCGCGGAGATCGCGCCGCGCGCGCCTTCCCAGCGGAGGTGGCCGAACGCCGATGCCAGGGTTGCCGAGGGATCGTACCCCGTTGCCCCCCACAGGCTGTCTTCTCGACGCTGCCGCTGAAGCTGCGCGCCGCCGTCGAGCGTAACAGCCGTATTCAGGCGCGACGTCATATCCGTTCGCCAGGTGAAGTCCTCCCCCTCTCCCCGGCCAAGCTCCACGCCCGGGGTATTCACATTGGAATAGCGATTCACGCCAATCCCGACGCGCTGCGCGATCGAGAACCGCGCCGACGGCGTGAACCTCCACGCGGCGTTCAGGAGCCCGGCCCGGTTGGTGCCGTCGGCGACTTCCCTGAAGTCGGGCGCCGTCTGATCGAGCTTCGACTGTCCCGCCACCGCGCTCAGCTCGAGCCGGTGCTTCGGATTGACGTCGAACACGAGCTTCCCCTGCAGGTCGCTGAAGCCGAACCCGAAGTCATCGCCTTCTTCAGTGATTTGCTTCAGCAACAGCTCGAGGTAGCTCTTGCGAGCCGAGAACAACCACGAACCGCGCTTCTGCCTGCCGAGCGGCCCTTCGATCACGACGGAGGCGTCCGTTCCGCTCACGCCGGCGCGCACCTGCGTCCGATCGCGCGATCCCTCGCGCATCTGGAAGTCGAGCTCGGCGCCGAGGCGATTGCCGTAACGCTGGGGATACGACCCGTGCAGCAGCGTGATGCCGTCGAGAATGTCGCCATTCACCATGGCGATCGATCCGCCGTCCTGCACCTGCTGCACGGTGTGCAGCAGAAACGTCGAGGCGATCCCGTCGAGAGTGAAATTCATCCGGCTGAAGGGACTGCCGCGAACCGCGAACTCGCTGCGAAAGTCGTCGCCCGTGGTCACACCGGGCAGCACCTGGATCGCCCGCATCGGATCGTTGGTCAAGGGGCTCCGCAGGTTCTGGATGTCGGCGCTGCCGAGCGTCTGCTGCGCCGGCACCGACTTCTCCTGCTCGCGAAACCGCTCCCCCGTCACGTTGACCGTCTCGGCATACGTCCCGGTGCCTTCGGTCAGCACGATCGTCACCTCGAGTACAGACGCCGGCAAGACGTCAACGGTCTTTCTGACGAGGATGAACCCGACGACCGAGACGCGATCGGCCTGCAGGCGGACCGAGACGTCCTCGATCGGCGCGCCGTCAGCGCGGTCGAGGACGAGGCCGCGAATCGTGGCGGGTTGGGACGGGGCAGTCTGTGCGTGTGCGGCAGGGCCGATCGACACAATCGCGGACGCGAGGATGAAGGCAAGACCCATCGCGATCAGATTATTACCTTCGACGAGTCTTCGAGTCTTTCGATACTTCGAGTAATCGAGCCTGAACAAACGACGTAGTAGTATGGCGCCCATGATTCGCCACGTTCGACCGTCGCTCGTCGTTCTCGGTGCCGCTGTACTGCTTGGCGTCGCCGTGGCGGCACAGGAACGCCCGGCGGCCCCCAAGCCGCCTGTCTATGCTGCGAAGGACGTCGCCGCCGGGCGCCCCTTGTTCGAAGCCAACTGCGGGTTCTGCCACGGCCGCGACATGCTCGGCGGCAACACGGGACCCGACCTGACGCGGTCGACGCTCGTCCAACAGGACGTCAAAGGCGACAAGATCAAACCGCTCGTGAAGGAGGGACGTCCCGACAAGGGCATGCCGCCGATCAATCTGCCCGATGCGCAACTCACAGCCATCGTCGCCTTCATGCACGACACGCGCGCCAAATCGGGCGCGGTGCTCGGTGCCCGGCGAAGAGTGGACGCCGACGACCTTCGATCCGGAGACGCCAACGCCGGCCGCGACTACTTCAACGGCCCCGGTAACTGCGTGCGCTGCCATTCCGCGACGGGTGATCTCGCCGGCGTGGCCGACCGGCTCCAGGGCCTCACGCTGCTCCAGCGGATGCTCAATCCGCGCGGGGCGGGGGGCGCGCCGCCGCCGGTGAAAGTGACGGTGACGATGCCGTCGGGCGAGTCGGTCACCGGCCCGCTGGCGTTCCGCGACGACTTCACCATCGCGCTTCGCGACAGCGACGGATGGCACCGGTCCTGGCTGACGTCGAAAGTGAAGTACGTCATCGACGATCCGATCGACGCGCACATCGCGCAGCTGGGGAAATACACCGACGCCGACATGCACAACGTCGTCACCTACCTGATGACGTTGACGCGCGGCCCGGCGGCGAAGAAGAGCGCACCCGCTGCGGCGACCAATGAACCGGCGGCGCTGCCGCCGCCATCGGGCCCGCCCGCGCTGGACCCCGCGGCGATTCTCAAGCCGGCAAAGGACAGCTGGCCGACCTATCACGGTGACTACTCCGGCAAGCACCATTCGATGCTGACGGAGATCACGCCGGACAACGTCCACCAGTTGGCGCTGCAGTGGACGTTCAATGCGGGCCAGCGCGGCATGAGCTCGACGCCGATCCTCGTGAACGGGATCCTCTATTTCACCGCGCCGGATCACATGTGGGCGATCGACGCGCGCAGCGGCCGCCAGGTCTGGCACTACACCTACCCGCCCAACACGGGCTTCCACATCGGGCACCGCGGCGCCGCGATGCATGGAAACATCGTCTACCTGACGACGCCCGATTCGTTCCTGGTGGCGCTCGACGCGCGCAACGGCAAGGTGAAGTGGAAGGTCGAGATCGCGTCCGCGAAGAAGGGCTACTGGTCGTCAAACGCGCCGCTCGTGATCCGGAACCACGTCATCGTCGGCGTCTCGGGAGACTTCGACAACCTTCCCGGCGTGCTGACGTCGTTCGATCCCGAGAACGGCGACAAGCAGTGGGAGTTCTACAGCACCCCGCCGCCCACCAAGCCCGGGCAAGCCACGGGCGGGCAGATGTGGATGACCGGCACCTACGATCCCGAGTTGAATCTCGTCTACGTCGGCACGGGCAACCCGACGCCAGTGCTGAACGGCGACGCGCGGCCCGGCAACAACGAGTGGACCGGCGCCATCCTCGCGATCAATCCGGACACCGGCAAGATGGCGTGGGGCTTCCAGGCGGTGCCGCACGACACGCACGACTGGGACGCGGCCGAAGTGCCGGTGCTGGTGGATGCGACCTTCCAGGGCCAGCCGCGCAAGCTGCTGCTGCAGGCGTCGCGCAACGGTTATTACTTCGTGCTGGATCGCGTGACCGGCAAGAACCTGCTGACGAAGCCGTTCGCGACGGTGAACTGGGCCAAGGGGATCGACGACAAAGGGCAGCCGATCCCGGACCCCGCCAAGGACCCGGCGCGTGACGGCCGGCTGGTGGCGCCGAGCGAATCCGGAGGGACCAACTACCGTTCGCCGTCGTTCGATCCGAAGACGGGGCTGTTCATCGTCAGCGCGCTGGATGGCTACGGCGTCTACTTTTACAAGCCCGCGCACGGGGATTACGGGTGGGCGGGCGCGGACTACAACGTCAGCGGGGTCGGCGCGATCCGCGCGATCGACTACCAGACCGGCGCGATCAAGTGGAACCGCGAGATCGGCGGCGGCGGCGGCGCCGGCGTGCTGACCACGACCACCGGCGTGACGTTCACCGGCGACGCGCGCGGCAACGCCATGGCGCTGCGGACGTCGGACGGTTCGACGCTGTGGCACGCATCGACCGGCGGCATCAGCAACAACCCGATCACCTACGAGCTCGACGGCCGCCAGTACATCGTCATCAACGGTGGCCAATCGGTTCACGCGTTCGCGCTCCCGCAGAAAAAGTAGGACGGCTTGACAACGCGACTCGACTGTCCTACTGTCATAGGACAGTGCGATTCGCGTTGAACTTCAAAACCGGCAAGCCGGTCTACCTGCAGCTGGTGGACCAGGTGAAGGCGGCCGCGGCGTCGGGGGCCATGCAGGCAGGCGAGCCGCTGCCCTCGATTCGGCCGCTCGCCGAGGAGCTGCGCGTCAACCGCAACACCATCGCCAAGGCCTACGCCGAGCTCGAGAACCAGGGCGTGATCGAGAGCCTGCCCGGCAAGGGTTCGTTCATCCGCGCCAACCACTCCCCTTACAAGAAGGAAGTCCGTTTCAAGCTGCTGACCGAGGCGGTGGACGCCGCGGTGGTGCAGGCGCATCACCTCCAGGTCGCGCGCACGGACTTCCTGCGCATCGCCGAGGACCGCTACGACACGTTCGACGAAGGGCGCGAGCGCGCCGGGAAAGTCACGAAGGGATGACCACGATGCCGTCAGACTCACCCGTCATCGAGATCAAGGACCTCGTGCGCCGCTTCGGCCGCACCGACGCCGTCGAGGGCCTGAATCTCACCGTCAGGCCCGGCCGCTGCTACGGCTTCTTCGGCAGGAACGGCGCCGGCAAGACCACGACGATCAAGTGCCTGCTCAACCTGCTGCGTCCATCGTCCGGCACGGTGCGGATGTTCGGCAAGGATCCTCGGAAGGACGAAGTCGAGGTCAAATCGCGCCTTTCGTACGTTCCTGACAACGTCGCCTTCTACCCCTGGATGACCGTGCGTGACACGCTCGACTACGTCGCGTCGTTCCGCAGCACGTGGAACGCCGAGACCGAGAAGGCCTTGCTGTCCCAGTTCAGGCTCGACGAGGGCCAGAAAACCAGTCACCTGTCGAAGGGACAGCGGACGCAGGTCGCGTTGATCGCGGCCATCGCTCCCGAGCCCGAGCTGCTCGTGCTCGACGAACCCACGTCTGGCCTCGATCCGATCGTGCGGCGCGAATTCATCCAGACGGTGATCGGCGCGTACCAGGATGGCGATCCCGGCCGACGGACCGTCTTCGTCTCGACGCACCTCATCTCCGAGTTCGAGGGGCTGATCGACGAGTTCACGATCATCGAGAAGGGCAAGAGCGTCCTGTCGCTGGACGCCGACACGGCGCGCGAGCGCTACCAGAAGATCTATGCGCGCTTCGCATCGGAACCGGCGGCGATGGATGTCACCGGGATGCACGTCCTTCGCCGTCGCGGCCGTGAGCTGGAGCTGCTGGTCAACGGCAACTCCGCCGAGGTGATGGGACGCCTGCAGGCACGGTCACCCGAGGCGCTGACGACCGAAGCGCTGACGCTCGAAGAGATCTTCGTCACCACGCTGCAGCCCGGAGTGGCCGGCGCATGATCGAGAAAGAGTTCCGCGCCCTGCTGCCGTTGTGGCTGGCGATCGCAGTCGCCATGCTCGGGGCGCACCAGTTGGGGCGCGGTTACGAGTTCCTCGCTGCCCCGGCGTTCATACGTTTACCGAACGGTCGGCCTCGTCCTGACACTTCCTGTTCCGCGCAGCCGTATCTGGGCGGCGAAGCTGGGCGTACTCGGTGCGCTCGTCGCGAGTCTCGCGCTGCTCGCGACCTTCACGGCGCCGTTTGGCAGAATCACCAGCGGCGTGGTCCCGCTGACCGCACTGGCCGCGATCGGGCTGGCGCCATGGCTCGCGATGCTCTCCCGCAGCGCCATCGGTGGCGCCGTGTTCGCCACCAGCATTCCGGGCGTGCTGTTTGTCGCGTCGCAGTTCATTGGTCTGTGGATCTATGGGTATGCGAGGGAGGGTGATCAATTCACCGTCATCGTCATGACCGTGACGATGGTGTCGTTGTCGGCGCTCGGACTCGTTCTTGGATGGCGAACGTTCGCGGGACTCGAGGCGATCGAGGGCCGCGGGGCCGAGGTCGCGCTTCCCTTCTCCAGCGCGGCCTCGGCCGTTTCCCCACGCCGCCGTTCGCATCCGATCTGGCTGCTCGTCAAGAAGGAGCTTCGGCTCCAGCAGATGACGTGGGTACTCGCGGCAATCTTCGTCGCCGTCTATCTTGCCGTGGTCCTGATCGCCAGGGATAACCGCGACAACTCGGTCACGATCCTCACGATTCTCTACACGGGAATCATCGCCATCGTCATCGGCTCACTGGCCGGTGGCGAGGAACGGCAGCTGGGAGTCCACGACACGCAGCTGTTGCTGCCCATGTCGTCACGCCGCAAGTGGACGGTGAAGGTGCTGACGAGCCTGGGACTCGCTGTCGCGCTCGCGATCGTGCTGCCGGTCATCCTCGTCACTGTGCTGCCACCCGCGGCGCTGCAGCCGTTCGGGCGACGGGGGCTGATTCAACCGTCCTCGATCATGCTGCTGGCGTCGCTGGTGACTCTCGGCCTCTACGTCTCCGTGGTAGCGGGCAGTGGCCTGCGCGGACTGATCGCCTCGATCCCGGTCGGCATGGCGGTGTATTACTGCTTCCTCCGAGTGATCCTGCCGTTCTCGCTGATCGTCGGCAGGTACGCGCGGACGGAAACAACGGATCGACTGATCTACTACGAGCCTGTACTGCCGCCAAACAGTGAGCCGTATGTGATCGCGGTGATGTTCGGGCTGTTCCTGGTGGTGGTGCTCCGGCTCGCGCTGACGAACTATCGCTGGACGAATCCCTCGCCGCTCCGCCTCGCGAGCCACGCGGGGATCGCGCTCGCGGCGCTGACCGTCTGCTTCGCGTTCCTCGCCGCGATCGGCATCCGCTAGGACTCGGCGTAGATCCGCGCGATCTCGTCCTTCCACTTCTCCTCGACGACCTTCCGCTTTACTTTCATCGTCGGGGTCAACTCGCCCGTGTCGATGCTGAACTCGCGCGGCAACAACCGGAACTTCTTGATGCGCTCGTACTGTGACAGTTCCTGGTTCAGCGCCGTCACGACCTCGTCGTAGAGCGCAACGACGTCCGCACGAACAACCAGCTCATCGCGCTCTGCGGGCGGGCGGCCGAGGTCCTTCAGCCTGCGCTCAAGAGCCGCGAAGTTGGGAATGATCAGCGCGGCTGCAAAGCGTTGGCGATCGCCGAGCACGACCGCCTCGCCGATCAGCGGGCTCTTCTTGAGGACGGACTCGATCGGCTGCGGCGCGATCTTCTTGCCGCCGGACGTGACCAGCAGGTCCTTCTTTCGGTCCGTGATCTTCAGGTAGCCGTCCTGGTCGAGCACGCCGATATCGCCAGTGTGAAACCAGCCGTCGCGCAGAACGGCGGCGGTGTCCTCCGGCTTGTTGTAATACCCCATCATCACGTTCGGGCCGCGGACGAGGATCTCGCCGTCGTCGGCGATGCGCACCTCGACGTCGGGAATCGGCTTGCCGACGGTGCCGAGCCGCGGGGCGCTCATCGGATTGGCCGCCACGGCGGGCGAGGTCTCGGTCAACCCGTAGCCCTCGGTGATCGGCAGGCCGATGCCGGCAAAGAAGCGGGCCGTGGGATCCTGCAACGGCGCGCTGCCCGATACCAGGCAGCGCAGGCGTCCGCCGACCCCTTCGCGGACTTTGGAAAATACCAGCTTGTCGGCAATCGCGGCTTCGAGCGCGAGCAGGCCGCTCACCTTGCCGTCTTTCTCGAGCGCGCGGGCGCGCGCCGCGCCGACCCTCAGTCCCCAGTAGAACAGCGTGCGCCTCGGCTGCGGCAGCGATGATCCGCGCTCGACGATGCGCGCCTGGAACTTCTCGTAGACGCGCGGGACACCGGTCATCACCGTTGGACGCACGGTCAGCATGTCTTTGGCGATCGTCTCCATCGACTCGGCAAACACGGTGGTTGCGCCGTAGGCGAGGTAGAGATACGACGCGAGCCGCTCGAACGAGTGGCTGAGCGGCAGGAACGAGAGCGTCACGTCGTTCTCGTCCACGTTGATGATGGTGTGGCCGGCGAACACGTTCGAGATCAGGTTCGCGTGCGACAGCATCACGCCCTTCGGCTCGCCCGTCGTCCCTGACGTGTAGATGATCGTCGCCAGATCGGATGGCCGGATTTCGCGGGCGCGATCGCGGAAGGCTCGCCCGACGCCCCACTCGCCCATCAGCTTCGCGTGGCCGCGCTCGGCGAGCGTGTCGATGTGCATCACGGACGGTGAGGTGGATAGTACCTGGTCGAAGGTGACGATTGTCTCCAGCGTGGGCAGCTCGTGCCGCACGCGCTGCAGCTTCTCCACCTGCTCGGCGGTGGACACAAACGCCACGCGGGCGCCCGCGTCGTTGACGATGTAGCGCACCTGCGCAGCCGTCAGCGTGGAGTAGACGGGCGCGGTGACCGCACCGAGGGTCTGTGCCGCGAGATCGGCCGTGATCCACTCGGGCCGGCTCTCGGAGAGGATGGCAATCCGGTCCCCTCGCTCGATCCCGATCGCCGTGAGGCCCAGCGACAGGTCGCGGACGCGATCGAACCAGTCGCGCGTGGACCAGCCTTCGATCTTCCCCGCCTTGACCTGCCCGAGGAGCAGCGGCTTCGGGTGGCGGCCGAGCACGTGAAATGGCAGGTCGGCGAGCGTCGCGAGCTCCGGAGCGGGTTCGACCGTTTCATCCATCAGGTTAATACCCGGCCTGCTTGTCCACCTGGTTGATGAGCGGCGTCCCGGCGGCGAAACGCCGCAGGTTCTCGGCGAACAACCTGGTCGCCTCGGGCCAGTGGTCGGCGTGGAAGCCCGAAACGTGCGGCGTGATCAGCACGTCAGGACGCGACCAGAGCGGGCTCGCCGGGTCGAGCGGCTCGTGCTCGAACACGTCGAGCGCGGCGCCGCGCAGCCGGCCCGTCTCGAGCGCACGCACGAGCGCCTTCTCGTCCACGAGCTTACCGCGGCTCACGTTGACCAGCACGGCGTCCTCCTTCATCGCGGCAAACTCCCGGTCGCCCAGAAGATGCCACGTTTCCGCCGTCTGTGGTGCAGCCACGACGACGACGTCCGCCTGCGGCAGCTCATCCATCATCGCGGCGGGGGGAACGATGTGCACTGGGGTCAGATCTCTTTTTTCTATGCGCTGGGAGCATAGAAAAAAGAGATCTGACCCCGGGTCTGACCCCGCCCGCCGCCGGATCCCGGTGACGGTGGCGCCGAGGGCGGTGAAGAGGCGGGCGGTCTCGCTGCCAATCGAGCCGAGGCCGGCGATGAGGACCCGCGCGTCGCGAACCGTGCGCACCAGCCCCGACTCGTTGAACTCGTTCTGCGCCCAGACCCGCTCGGCCTGGCGGCGCCACGCGAGCGGCAGGCTCCGCAGCAGCGCCAGCGTCACCATGATGACGTGCTCGGCGATCGTCCGCGAGCTGTTGCCGCGCGAGTTCGTCATCACGACCGGCGCGCTGACCATCTCCGGGAACAGCATCGCGCCGACGCCGGCCGCCGGACTGTGCACCCATCCCAACCGCGGCGCCGCGGCGAGATGCGCCGGCGTGATCCGCGAGCTGAACGCGACGTCCGCGCCGCCAATCGCCGCCAGCGTCTCCTCGTCGTCGTCCGCGCGCACGAACGTGTGTTCGGGGAACTCGACGCGCAGCCGCTCGACTTCCGCTTCGGGAATACACCAGGAACTAAACTCGCTATAAATCGCGACGACGATAGTCACTCTTTATCCGGGGGGCGTCGCCCCCCGGACCTCCCTACACG
>Ga0193738_1000653_pt1 | contig 16299 bp, 18 predicted proteins | sample L2a1metaG_FD_144927 | JGI IMG/M metagenome (GOLD analysis project Ga0193738, IMG submission 144927) | Soil microbial communities from a riparian zone of the East river system, Colorado, United States - L2a1 | ecosystem: Environmental > Terrestrial > Soil > Riparian zone | place: USA: East River...
GCTCGACAGACCCGTCCTCGAAGGGCAGACCTGTCCCGACGGGTCCTGGTGCGAACGGGGCTTCTCGGTGCCGCCGCGGCGGGCCTCTACGTCGCCTCGGCCTCGGCGGTTCGTCTCACCGGACTGCCGGGCGTCAACCGTCGGTTCACCGGCTCCTACGAGGCCAGCTCGTTCGATCCGGCCTCGATGCCTCGCTACATCTGGCTCAACGAATCGACGCCGGTTGTCGATCCGGATCGCTGGCGTCTCTCCGTTGTGGACGCCGAAGGGCAGTACGAGCTCATACTGACCGACCTGTCCGCATTCGACGCACGGCGGCGCGTCATCTTGGACTGCACGTCGGGCTGGTATGCCGAGCAGGACTGGACGGGCCCACCCGTCTCGGCCCTGCTGCGCGACCTCGGTGACGCCCAGAGCCTGTTCGTCCACTCCGTCACCGGCTACTGGATCCGCTTCCCCGTCGACGAGGTCGACCGGCTGCTCCTCGCCACCTCGGTGGGCGGTGCGCCGCTCCGCGCCGGTCACGGTTTCCCGCTTCGACTCGTCGCCCCCGGCAGGAGAGGCTTCTGGTGGGTGAAATGGGTGGACCGGATCGAACTGCAGTCCACCCCGCCGTGGTGGCAACCGCCGTTCCCGCTCGCCTGACCGGGCGACAGGACGTGGGTCTCATAGACTCACCGGGCCATGTCCACCCTCACCATCGGCATCGTCGGGCTGCCCAACGTGGGCAAGTCCACTCTGTTCAACGCGCTGACCAAGAACGACGTCGTAGCGGCGAACTACCCGTTCGCGACGATCGAGCCCAACGTCGGAGTCGTCGGCGTCCCCGACGGACGCCTCGCAGTCCTGGCCGCGATCTTCGGCTCGGCCCGCCAGGTGCCCGCGACGGTGAGCTTCGTCGACATCGCCGGGATCGTGAAGGGCGCGTCCGAGGGTCAGGGCCTGGGCAACAAGTTCCTCGCGAACATCCGCGAGGCAGACGCGATCTGCCAGGTCATCCGGGTGTTCACCGACCCCGATGTCGTGCACGTGGACGGCCAGGTGGCGCCCAAGGACGACATCGAAACGATCCATACCGAGCTGATCCTCGCCGACCTGCAGACCGTCGACCGGGTGCTGCCACGGCTGGAGCGCGAGGCCAAGCTCCAGAAGCACAAGGTCGCCGAGGTCGCCGCCGTCGCCGAGGCGCGGGCCGTCCTCGACGAGGGACGGACTGTGTTCGCCGCTGGGCTCGAGCCGGAGCCGCTGCGCGAGCTGCACCTGCTGACGGCCAAGCCGTTCCTCTACGTGTTCAACATGGATGACGAGGAGTTGGCCGACGAGGCGCTCAAGGAGGAGATGCAGGCGCTGGTCGCGCCGGCCGAGGCGATCTTCCTGGACGCGAAGATCGAGGCCGAGCTGGTCGAGCTCGACGACGACGAAGCGCTCGAGCTGCTGCAATCGATGGGGCAACAGGAGTCGGGTCTCGACATGCTTGCCCGGGTCGGTTTCGACACGCTTGGTCTGCAGACGTTCCTGACGGCGGGCCCGAAGGAGGCCCGCGCCTGGACGATCCGCAAGGGCGCAACGGCGCCGGATGCCGCGGGCGTCATCCACACGGACTTCCAGCGCGGCTTCATCAAGGCCGAGGTCGTGTCGTACGACGCCCTCGTCGCCGCCGGGTCGATGGCAGAAGCGAAGGCGAAGGGTCAGGTCCGCATCGAGGGCAAGGACTACGTCATGGCCGACGGCGACGTGGTCGAGTTCCGCTTTGGATCAACATCTACGTCCAAGCGTGTTTGAGGCACTCAACGCTGATGAGCGAGCGCTCCACATTGAGACTGCGTGCAGTAGGGGTGCAGGTGATCGCTAAGCCGCCGCGGTTGCGAGGCCCCGCGCTCTTGGCCAACCAATCCCGCTGTTGAGCGACGCGTTGGTACAGGTCAACTACGGTCGCCAGGGGCCTCTACCACGAGGATCCGGGCTGGATCGCCGGCGATCGCAGGCCTACCGTCATGTGAGAGTCCGGGAGGTGCGATGGCCGATCAGTCGGTTCTGCTCGACCAGGTGCGGCGGCACTGGGAGTACCTGGGCAAGGACGAGGCCCGCGCGCATGAGATCTACGACGACGACGCGGTGCTTGAGTTTCCGCAGTCGGGAGAGCGATTCGAAGGCGTTGCCAACTTCAGGGAATGGCGCCGCCAGTATCCGGCCGAGGTGCGCTACAGGATCCGACGGATGACCGCACGCGAGGACCTAGCCGTCGTCGAGTGCTCGGTCAGCTACAACGGTGGTCCCTGGCAGTACGGGGTTCAACTGCTCGAGTTCCGAGACGACAAGGTGGCCCGCGAGCGGATCTACGTCATGGAGGGCTGGGAGGCCCCCGAGTGGCGGGCCCCCTGGCGCGCGGACACTCCTGCAGACTCGCCGGAGTGAGGCACGTACGTCGCTCTCGGTGCCCGGTCCAGCCACTGCGTTCGAGGACGACCTACTCCGGCTCCCCGTTCCTGCCCTTGGTGCATCAGATGGATGCCTGGACGGTGAGCCCGCACGGAGACAAGATCCCGCCTCAGGCACAACCACTGTGCGAGATCGCACGGCGAGGGGGGCGGCAGAAGCGGCGAGCGTGGTGCGGCGCCGAGCCCCACTCAGTTCAGAGCCGAACGGGTAGCGGCGCGCTCACATCGGCTAGGTCCGATGTTCCAGGCGCCAAAGTTGGCATGGATCGACGTCGAGTTCCGACACGGACCAACAGCTAGGTAGAGCGGTTCCTGGCTCCGGTCGGTCTCGACAACAGCGGGACCGCCGGGAGCTTCACCTCCACAGCGGTCCCTCGACCGCCTACGTAGGAGGCGACCGTGACCCACACCCTTCCACCCGCCGACCCCGGACGCCACGGCATCGCCGAGTTGCTGACGCTGGTCGGCGAGATCCGCCGGCTGGCGTTCGGGAACCTGCCGCCCATCGAGGCATTGGGCAGGATCCGCGACGCGATCCGCGAGTACGACGGCGCCTGACCCGCACGACACGGGACGGCCCGCACCCTGCGAAGAGTGCGGGCCGTTTCCTATGTGGACGACGCGGGTCGCTTGACGTGGTTGGGTATGTACGCCAGCGCAGAGTGGCACTTCATGCCGCGATCCAGCTCGGCGACCAACTCCTCCTCGGTGACGGTGACGCGCTCATTGACGCCGTGCCGGCGGCGGAAACGGGTGTACCGGTCGCCGTGGTCCGGCTGCGAGTGCGCGATCGTGTCTCGGTAGTCGAAGAGCGTCCGCAGCTCGGCTACGAGCGCGTCGTATGGCGACGCGTCGGCCACATCGGGGCAGTACTCGCGCATCACCAGTTTAAGAGCCTCGAGCTTGCGGTCTCGCGGAGCGCGGCTGACGAAGTGGGCTTCGATCAGGTGCCGGCCAAAGTCGTCGACGCCGAGAACGAGCGAGAGGGTGTAGTCGAGCAGGGCTTCGCACAGAGCGCCGTAGAGGAGCACGTCCTCCGGGACGCGGGGTCGGCTCCGGCCGAGGGCTCATGCGGTCATCCATCACCGACCACGCTAGACCCGATAACGCCGGAGCGACGTGGACTGCGACTTGTCCACATGCTCGTGCGGCGGCTCGTACATGGTCACGCCGCAGGTGCGCCAGTACCAGGTGCGATGACCGGTCGCGCCCTCGACGCACTGGCAGGGAAGCCAGCCCTTCGTGACCTGGTTCGGCCCGAGCGGGTGCCCGTTCGGGCAGTGCGACGGGTCACGCTCGACGACGACGGCCATGCTGGCGACGGTGCCACGCGGCACCGACACCGGGCGAGCGCGGCGGCCCGCCGCTTGAGGGCACGGGTATCAGGAGTCTCAGCGGTTGGCGTCGGCAAGCGTTCCGGTCGTGTCGCCGTCCGGGTCGTAAACCGTGCAAACGACCTCGCGGTCGCCGTGCGACCAGCTCTCCTCGGTCGGTGTCAGATAGCTGAGATAGAGCGCCGATTCCTCGTAGGGCAGTCCGACGAAGCTCTCAAACTCCGCAGTGCACAATTCCTCTGCCTGGGCGACCACCGCCTCCTCACCGGGGAAGTCCCCCTCGGGAAGGGTCACCGCGGCGTATACCTCCTCGCTGTGCGGCTCCGAGCATGGCACGGACTGGACGCTGGAGACCTCCTCCCCACCCCCCGGCACCGATTCGGCGAGACAGTCCCCCACCTTGAGGTCAAGAACGTCGACCTCTCCGGCTCCTGGCGCCGCCGTCTCCTGCGCCTGCGTCGGCGCGGAGGTTTCGTCCGGCGAGCCGGTGTTCTCGGCCGCCGGCGAGGCGGTGTCCTCCGGGCCCGCCCAGAACTCCACGCTCAGATCCGCGAACGCGATGAGGATCACCAGGCCGACGATCGAGACAACCACCGCGACCGCGCTGGTGATGATCCCCCACAACGCCATCGTCCCGTTGGTGGCCTCGCCCCGCTTGGCGCGGCCACGCCCGACGAAGCCCAGGATCAGGCCGATCACACCGAGTATCCCGGCGACCCAGAAGAAGAACGGGATGATGCCGATGACTACTCCGACGATCCCGAGAATCAAAGCGGCGATCCCCAGGCCATTCCGCGGAGCCTGTGGGACGGCGGCCTGGTAGGCGGGCCCGGTCGGCGCGGTGGTGCGCTCAGTCCACGCGGAGCCGTCCCAGTACCGCTGTTGCCCAGCCGGGGCGTCCACACCTTCGTCCGGATACCAACCGGCTGGCGGGGTCTGGTCACCTGTCATCGAAGTCCCCTCGGACTGATCGTGCTCGCTGAGCAGATCCCGGATGCGGCGCAGCGCGTCGTCCGGTGCCAGGCTGGGATCGTAGCGATCCGGCGGACCTCGCGGAGCAGTTCGGGCAGGATAAGTTCCACGGCCTCGACCTCCCTACGGGTGTCACCGACGTCGAGGACACCGGCACAGACCCCTTTCCCGGTGCGAGAGCGTCCGGCGGCGGCGCGTAGAGGGTCGTCAGGGAACCGGCGGCGCGCAGGCGGATCAACGGCCCCGCATGCGAAAAACGGAGGGAGTGGCCTCCCCACCTTCCGAGTGAAAACGTCGAAGCTCGGTTGACGCGCCGCCGGCCGCGCTCATGCCGCCGCCCTCCGAACGCTGCCCCACGGCAGCTCACCGGCGTGGCAGACCGCCAGCTCGGTGAACCGCACCCGGTGCCACTGCCGGCCGGTGCTGTGCGGCGTCGCCCGGCCGACCCACGCCGGGGAGATCGGCAGCGACCCCCACTCGTCCACCAGCTCGAGCAGCCGGTCACCGGTCAGCGTCTCGTCCACCGCCACCAGCGCGTCGAAACCGACCGCGGTCGACCGCCACTGGACGACCGGCCCGGCGCGCGGGCCGTGATGCTTGACCCGCAACTCCACCGGGTCGTCCAGCACCGACGCTGAACCCCGGTCGAACCACTCCTGCGTCCCGTTCGACAGGCGCACCGGTTCACCCCAGCGCAGCACCTTCGCGCGCAGCAACCGGGGACCAGCCGACCGGACGTACAATCGGCCGGCCGTCCGGCGGTAGTGCACGGCCTCGTCCATGTCAGCTCACTCCCGCGGCGGGCGCGAACTCGCCGGGCGTCTCCGGGCTGCGCCGCTCGGCGATCACATTCCCCATCGAGTCGTGCGTCTGGACGACCTCCATCGCGCCCCAGTTGCGCTGTCGACGGTCGATGCGCAGCCAGCGCTCGAGCGCGTCCTGCCATGGGTACATGGCGGGCGCTGCGTTGGACGCCGCAGCCGTCGCCAGCCGCAGCTCACCCGGTCCCTTCCAGTAGCCCGGCGGCAGCGAGAGGGGTCGCAGGTAGCGCTGGAACACCACCGCGCCGTCGCGGTCACGCGGGTGGGTCGGACCGTCCACCCAGCCCGCCCGCTGCATCACCGCGAGCAGCTCGAAACTCGACACCCAGTCGTCGACCAGCGCGCGCAGCTTCCGCCACGTCGTGTGGTGCTTCGTGTCGCCGTTGCCCGCGTGCAGCGCGGACGTCTCGTCGACGACCCATGGCGGCACCGTCGCGGCCAGCTTCGCGGACTCCTCGACCACTGCGGCGACCCTGCCCTGTAGGGCAGCGAAGAGCGCCGGTCCCGCGTTACTGGCCGCCGCATTTGCCTTCTGGTGACATACGGCCACGCCGGCGACAACTAGCTTGCTCGCTGGGGAGTCGTACGCCCACCGGCCGTGCCCGTTCCCCGACGGCAGCTTGCCGCTGGTGACGGTCTGCTCAACCAGCTTGACGTACTCGGCTTCCTCTGCGGCGCGCGCCTGCTCAAGTTGCTTGTTGAGCTCGTCCGCTGCCGCACAAGGATCGTCGATCTCATGCTGTCCAAAGCCAGCTTCGCCCTCGACCGCCGACAGCATCTCGTCGTGGAGTTGAAGCGCCCCAAGCTCACACTTACCCAGAAAGAGCTGGGACAGATCACCAACTACGCCGTCACGGTCGCCAGAGACGAGCGGTTTCAGGCCCCTGACGGTCACGTGGGACTTCTGGCTCGTGGGTGACGACGTGGATGAGGTGGTCACCGAACTGACGCACAAGACCGGCCAGCCGGACGGCCTCTACCAGGACGGTCGCAACTACCGCATCTGGGTCCGGCGGTGGGCCGAGATCTTGGAAGAGAACCGCCGACGACTCCACTTCTTCCGCGCCCACCTTGACTACCAGCCCGGTGAGGACACCGACCTCGAAGCGACCCTCAGCAAGTACCTTCCACCTGAACAAGTGGCGTCCACCGATCGCGGCGAGCCGGGCAGCTAACGACGTGTCGAACGCGCGTCGGCCGTCTCTGCGGGTCAGCGCCGCTTGACGTGCTCCGCTCGTACCCAGAACGGCCGATATGGGGCGCGCTCTCTCGTACGACGCACACATGAGCGCGCGGTCCACTGCGAGGGCCTGTCCGGTGCAACGCCGGACGGCCGCGCGGCGTTACGACTGCTCGCAGCCGACGCCGTCGGCGTCGCTATCCAAGTCGTACTCATCACGGCATCCCGCGCTGGGTGGTAACCCAGGACGAGCGGAGGCCCCGCTCCTACATCGCATCAGAGTGCCTATTTTGACGGTTTGACCTCCTGTCGGATGCGCGGACATAATTCCTGCTTCGGGTCAGTGTCGACCCGACCCTCGTGGGGGTCTGATGCGTTTACCAATCTCACGTCGCGCCGTCTGTGTCCTCACCGCGCTGCTCACTGCCTTTGTCGTCTGCCCGCCAGCCGGCGCCCAGGCGGCGAAAGCGCCTCGACCTCTGGTGGAGATCACCTCACCCGCGGCCGGCTCGACCGGCACGGGGTTCAACCTGGTCGTCAGTGGCACGGCCCGCGGGGCCACCACGGTGGCGGTGACCATCGGCGAGGACGTGAACACTTACGAGGCGTTGGTGATCAAGTCGCAGTGGTCGAGGGTGGTGAACCCCCAGCCCGCCGGGCCCACGCAGATCTGCGCGGAAGCGCGCGACTCCAGCGGCACGGCGCTCGGCCGCAGTTGCATCACGTACACGGTGGCCGTCGACGGCGTCTACCTCTCGCTCTTTCCCGAGGACGGCTCGAACGTCCAGAGCACATTCAGCGCGGTCGGCGGCTGTCACGACGGCTCGACGGTCCGGCTCACCCTCGACGGCTCGTCAATGGTGCTCCCATGCGTGACATACAGCTTCGAGCACGAGTACGTCGCGGTCCCGGAAGGCGCCCACACCCTCACCGCCGACCAGCTCGCCCTCGACGGCACCACAGTCGTCGCGTCCGTCACGCGGACATTCACCTCCAGCCCGGTCCCGGTGGCCACTGTCGCCATCACCGCGCCCCCTGACGGCGCGAGCAGTGGAATCCCCCAGGTCACCTTCAGCGGCACAGCAGAGTCGAACGTCGACAACGTGGTCCGACTCTACGTCGACGGCACGTTCACCCTCGCCACCACCGCGGTCGACGGCGAGTGGTCGGCCACGCTCACCCTGCCGTGGGGGCCGAGCCTGGTGTGTGCGGAGATGTCCGACTTCTTGGGCCGGCCCATCGCGACCGACTGCGTGTCGCACGTGGTCGCGCTCGACCCGTCGAGCCTGTCCGTCACCTCTCCCGCCGAAGGCGAGGTCACCGGCAGCGACGTCCGCGTCGAGGGCACTTGCGTCCTTGACCTCTTGGTGACCGTGGAGGTCGACGGCCAGAGCAGCACGGTGCAGTGCGCCAACGACGCCTTCTACACCCAGTTCTTCAGTGTGACCGGAGGTCCCCAGACATTGCTCGCGACCATGCGCGCCACCGACGACCAGACGGTCACGACCTCGGTCACCTTCACGGTCGACACGGTGGCGCCTGATTCACCGGTCGTGACCAGCCCCGCCCCAGGGACGACCATCACGACGCGGCAGTTCACCCTCGCTGGCACCGCCGAGCCGAACACCACGGTCAGGCTGTTCACCCCCGACGGCGAGCCGTTCTACAGTTCCGCGGAGGTCGACAGCTCCGGCGCCTGGACCATCGGCGTTGCGGAGGACTACCTGCAGGCGGCGGGCGTGGTGACCGGCAGGCGCGGCACCCTGACCCTCACCCTCGACGCTGTGGACAGGTTCGGAAACACCTCTGCGCCGACCTCGGTGACCTACGCCACCCGCATCCGCTGAAGTTGTGCCGCGTGGCCCGGGTCACGGCACACTCGCCTCAGCCGGTCGCCTTGGCCACCGCGGCACGCTCGGCCCGGTTGACGGCGGAGAGCACCGGGGTCAGCGACGCCTTCACGATCGAGGGGTGCAGGCCAGCGCCCCAGAGCACGCGCCGCCGACGGTGTACTCCACATAGGCGGCCGCCAGCACCGTGCCCCATTCCATGTCGCCTGGACCGTAGCAGCGGGCAGTCCCGCTGAGGGCCGAGCGGCCCGCATCCCGTAGCAAGGGTGCGGGCCGTCGTGGTGGTGCGGGTCAGGCGCCGTCGTACTCGCGGATCGCGTCGCGGATGCGGCCGAGCGCCTCGATGGGCGGCAGGGTCCCGAACGCCGGTCGGCGGATCACGCCGACCAGCGTCAACAGCTCGGCGATGCCGTGGCGGCCGGGCTCATGCGGTGGAAAGGTAGTGGACACGGCGGGCTCCATCCCGCCCATGTGCTCGCTGCGCTAAGTTGACTTAGTCCGCTTAGCAATAGTCGCGAAGTAGGGAAATCGCTACCATGCCTCGCGTGGCCCGCGTCCACTACGAGATCCCGGATGACTTGCATCGGAAGGCGAAGGCCGCCGCCGCGATGCAGGGTCAGACCCTGCGCGCGTTCATCGTCCAGGCACTCGCCGACGCGGTGGTCAAGGCCGAGCGCGCGGACGCCGACGACGGCGGCCGCTGATCTGATCTTGATTAGTCCGCAGAGAGTCCGCAGAACGTCCGCAAAACACCACTACTAATAAACGGCTGCCAACGACGAAAGTGCAGGTCAGGAGACTGGTCGCGCGCATTCGCGCAGGTCACAGCACACCTGGAAACGTTCCGCGTCAACGTGTGAGGCTGGCGACGTGAAGCGACACCACGTCGGGTCGTCGGCGATCGCATCGGTCGGGTACGACGACGTCTCGGGCACGCTCGAGGTCGAGTTCCGCTCAGGCGAGCTCTACCGCTACTTCGACGTCGACCCGGACGACGCGGACGACCTGCTCGGAGCCGAGAGCCCGGGCGCCTACCTCAACGAGTGGATCAAGCCCCGGTACCGGTACGAGCACGTCTGACCGCTGCGGCCGCTACAGGGGAATCAGGTGACCCCACGGCGTTCGGGCGAGCCCGGACAAGACTCCGTATGCATAGATGCTCGCCAGCAGGCAGCCGAGCGCGAGCACCCATACCAGCACGAAGTGCAGCTTGCGCACCGTCAGCTGCACCGCTATCGCACAAGACAGCGCGACGATCATGGACACGACGGCGACCACGACGATTCCGGTGTACGAGCCAGTACTCGACTGCAGCAGGTCGTCGGCGGAGCAGAACCCGTCGGCCCCCGCGCAGGCCCAGTAGTTGATGAGCAGCGGGATGGTGAGGAACCACGTGATCGCAGCCGGGACCAGCAGCAGATAGGCCACGGTGGCCTCGTACCACGGGACCTTCGGCTGGGGCATCGCGTGCCCGGTGGGGAACTTTCGGACCAGTTCCATGTACGGCGTCTCTCCATCGATCGTCGCTACCGTGGAAACCCTACGGCCCTGCGCGGCGGGCTGGAACGGGATCTCCGCTGGAGCGGACGAACTTCGGGACGGTGCCGAATCGAGCCGGGCACCGTCCCGGAATCGCTTGCTGCCGGTGAGCGGGCGGCGCTGGGCGGCGCCCGTCACCCGCCGGTCGGAACCGTCAGAGAACGAGGATGAGGATGACGATCACGGCGATGATGAGCGCCAGGATGGCGATCGTGCGGGTGTTCACCGGACCTCCTGATGAGTTGACAACAATCTCGGGGATCCTTCCCTCACCAGTGGCCCTGGCAAACCTGCTGTGCACCGGCGATGCGGCGCCGGCATGGGCCCTCTGCCACCGTCCTTCCCGTGCTGACCGACGTGACGAGCCACATCCTCAGGTTGCCCCATGGCGCTCCGAGGCCTCGTCGATGCCTCGCGCCAACTCGATGTCGGCCGCGGTGACGCCGCCGACGGAGTGGGTCGACAGGATGAAGGTCAGGGTCCGCCAGCGGATGTCGATGTCGGGGTGGTGGTCCATCGTCTCGGCCACCAGCGCGATGTCGTCAACGGTCCGGATGGCGCTGAGGAAGTCCGGCGCGGTGACCGTCCGGGTGATCGATGCGGCGTCGCCCGCCCAGCCGGGCAGTTCCGCCAGGGCGGCGTGTACGCCGTCGTCGCCGAGCAGAATCATGGTTGCGCTCCTCGAGGCAGGGGATGCCGCCGTACTTCACCAGGCTTGCGGACCGTTCACCAGGGTCCTGCGCCTAGTGAACCGTCCGCCAGGGTGGTGAACGTGATCAAAAGACGGCGGTCGGAGGCGGTGGGTCGGGTTCGGTGCGGGTGTCGCGGCGCCGGATCTTGGAGCCGAGCCAGACCACCGGGTCGAAGGATCGGTCGACCACGCGCTCCTTCATCGGGATGATCGCGTTGTCGGTGATCTTGATGTGTTCGGGACAGACGTCGGTGCAGCACTTGGTGATGTTGCACAGGCCGATGCCGGCCTGCTCGCGGGCGAGCAGACGCCGGTCGTTGGTGTCCAGCGGGTGCATGTCGAGTTCGGCGTACCGCAGGAAGAACCGCGGCCCGGCGAACGCCGGCTTGTTGTCCTCGTGGTCTCGGATGACGTGACAGACGTCCTGGCACAGGAAGCATTCGATGCACTTGCGGAACTCCTGGCCGCGCTCGACGTCCTCCTGCTGCATGCGGTAGGTGCCGTCGGCCCGACGCGGCTCCGGTGCGAATGCCGGTAGCTCGGCCGCCTTCTGGTAGTTGTACGACACGTCGGTGACGAGGTCGCGGACGACGGGGAAGGCCCGCAGCGGGGTCACAGTGATGGTCTCGGCGGGGTCGTACGACGATAGCCGGGTCATGCACAGGAGGCGGGGCTTGCCGTTGATCTCGGCGCTGCACGACCCGCACTTGCCCGCCTTACAGTTCCAGCGTACGGCCAGGTCGCCGGCCTGCGTCGCCTGCAAGCGGTGCACGGCGTCGAGGACGACCTCACCCTCCTCGACCGGGACCGTGTAGTCGGCGAGGTCGCCACCAGTGGCGTCACCACGCCACACCCGCATGGTCAGGTCGTAACCCATCTACTTCTCCAGTCCGAACAGCGTGCGCAGTTCGTCGGGCATCACCGGGAGTGGCTCACGCTCGACGGAGACGTCGTCGCCGCGCAGGCGACAGTGCAGGTTGATCGTTCCCCACGTGTCGTCGGTAGCCGGGAAGTCGTCGCGGGTGTGACCACCCCTGCTCTCGGTTCGCTCTAGGGCCGCGCGGGCGATGCATTCGGAGACACGCAACATGTTGCGCAGGTCGAGGGCCAGGTGCCAGCCCGGGTTGTACTGGCGGTGGCCCTCGACCGTGACCTTGGCCGTGCGTTCGCGCAGACCGGCGATCTCCTTGAGCGCCTGCTCCATCTCGTCGCTGGTGCGGATGATCCCCACCAGGTGGTGCATGACTTCCTGGAGATCCTGCTGAACGGAGTAGGGGTTCTCGCCGCCCTCCTCGGCGAAGGGTGCGAGCGCCGCCTCGGCAGCCGCCCGCACGTCGACGTCGGAAACCGTCGGGCGCGTACGCAGCCGGTCGACGGCGTAGGCGGCGTTGAGACCCGCCCGGCGGCCGAAGACCAGCAGGTCGGACAGCGAGTTGCCCCCCAACCGGTTGGCGCCGTGCATGCCTCCGGCAACCTCGCCGGCCGCGTACAGGCCCGGCACGGACGACTCCTCGGTGTCGGGCGCGACCGCCACCCCGCCCATCACGTAGTGACATGTGGGTCCGACCTCCATCGGCGCTGTGGTGATGTCGACGTCGGCCAGCTCCTTGAACTGGTGGTACATCGACGGCAGCCGTCGCTGGATGTATTAGGGGGTGCGCCGAGAGGCGATGTCGAGGAAGACGCCGCCGTGCGGCGACCCCCGCCCGGCCTTGACCTCAGCGTTGATCGCGCGGGCGACCTCGTCGCGGGGGAGCAGCTCAGGGGGCCGACGGTTGTTCTTCTTGTCGTCGTACCACCGGTCGGCCTCGTCCTCGGAGTCGGCGGTCTCGGCTTTGAAGAACTCGGGGATGTAGTCGAACATGAACCGGCGGCCCGCGGTGTTGCGCAGCACGCCGCCGTCGCCGCGGACGGACTCGGTGACGAGGATGCCGCGCACCGAAGGTGGCCAGACCATCCCCGTCGGGTGGAACTGGACGAACTCCATGTTGACCAGGCTGGCTCCGGCCTCCAACGCGAGCGCATGTCCGTCGCCGGTGTACTCCCAGGAGTTCGACGTCACCTTGTACGACTTGCCGATGCCACCAGTGGCGAGGATCAGCGTCGGCGACTCGAACAGCACGAACCGGCCGGACTCCCGCCAGTAGCCGAAGGCGCCGGCGATTCGGTCGCCGTCCTGCAGCAGGCGGGTGATCGTGCATTCCATGTAGACGTCGATGCCGAGGGCGACGGCGCGCTGCTGAAGGGTACGGATGAGCTCCAGACCGGTGCGGTCGCCCACATGGGCGAGCCGGGCGTATCGGTGCCCGCCGAAGTCGCGCTGGGAGATCAGCCCGTCGGGCGTACGGTCGAAGAGCGCTCCCCACTCCTCCAACTCGTAGATCCGGTCGGGTGCCTCCTGCGCATGCAGCTGGGCCATCCGCCAGTGGTTGAGCATCTTGCCGCCGCGCATGGTGTCGCGGAAGTGGACCTGCCAGTTGTCATCGGGGTAGAGGTTACCCATTGCGGCGGCGGCCCCGCCTTCCGCCATCACTGTGTGCGCCTTGCCCAGCAGCGATTTGCACACGATGGCGACATGGGCTCCGGCGTCGTGGGCGGCGATCGCGGCACGCAGACCGGCTCCGCCCGCGCCGACGACCAGAACGTCGTACGCGTGCCGTTCGCTTACCTCGGGCATCGAGCGCCTTTCGGGTCTAGAAGAAGCGCGGGTCGGAGAAGGTCCCGGAGGCGACCATCCAGACGTAGAAGTCGGTGAACGCCACGAACACCAGCGACACCCAGGCGATCTGGGCGTGCCTGGCGTTGAGCTTGGAGACGAACTTCCACGTGCGGTAGCGGATCGGGTGCTTGGAGAAATGCCGCAACTGACCGCCGACGATGTGGCGGCAGGAATGGCAGGAGAAGCTGTAGAAGGCGAGCAGGATCGCATTGGTCACGAAGATCAGCGAGCCCAGCCCCATGTGGCCCCACTCGCCGTCGGCGTGCCGGAAGGTCAGGACGGCGTCGTAGAAGAGCAGGACGTTGTAGGCCAGCGCCACGTAGAGGGCGTAGCGGTGGATGTTCTGCAGGATCAGCGGGAACCGCGTCTCGCCGGAATAGCTGCGGTGCGGCTCGGCCACTGCACAAGCCGGGGGTGACGCCCAGATCGAGCGGTAGTACGCCTTGCGGTAGTAGTAGCAGGTCAGCCGCAGGCTCAGCGGGATGATCAGGATGATCACTGCGGGCGACGAGAAGGGGGAGGGCAGGAAGTCAGGGATCGGCGTCCCGAGGTGCGACGAGCCTTCGACGCACTCGTCCGTGATGCAGGGCGAGTAGAACGGCGTCAAGTAGGGCTCGGCGAAGTAGTACTTGCCCCAGAACGCTCGGAACGTGGCGTAGACGACGAACGCAAGCAGAACCGCCGCGGTGACGGAGGGCTCGACCCACCAGCGGTCGGTGCGCAGCGTCCGGGCGGGGATCCGTGCCCGCACCGGCGAGGTGACGCCCGCAGCCACTACGGCACGTGCCGATCGGAGACGCCGAAACCCTCGTCATCGGCGTCTGTCCACATGCTGCGGTCGTACGGCACGTCGACGATCCCCTCGAGTTCGGTCTGCGCCATCGGACCGAGACGCGGAGTCGGGTCGCCCAGCTCGTCGAGATCGCCGACCAGACGGCTGACGTCCGAGGTGAGCCGGCGCACACCCAGCGTCTCGCCGTAGTCGAGCCGCAGCCTGGCGACGGCTGACTCCAGCGCACCGAGGGCGGCGACGACGGCTGCCCGGCTGTCGAGCGCAGCCATACCGCCTCCTCGGGATCGGCTTTTGTAGAGTCCAGCCTGGCATATCGGCGGTGTGCGATGAGCGGCAGCCTGGCACGATGTGGGAGTCGGCTTCCAGCGGAACGACCCGGTTCTGCCAGGGTGGGCCCGTGATCGTCGTCGGTGCTGCGGTGATCCGTAATGGCCGGCTGCTCGCCACCCGCCGCAGTGCGCCGTCCGGGTCGGCCGGCGGCTGGGAGTTCCCGGGTGGCAAGCGAGCCGCACCCGCTCGAGGACCACGACGCGTTGCGCTGGCTCGGGCCTGACGAGTTGGACGACGTGGCGTGGCTCTGCGCGGACCGACCGTTCGTCGAGCTCGTCCGCCCGCTGCTCCTCTAGCGCCGGCGGCGCAGGAGCAACCCGGCCCGTACCATGAACGCAACCCCCATACCGACGGAACGAGCGCCCCGGCATGCCCACCCGCACCCGCGACGACCTGCGCAACGTCGCCATCGTGGCCCACGTCGACCACGGCAAGACGACGCTGGTCGACGCGCTCCTCTGGCAGTCCGGGGCGTTCCGCGACAACCAGTCGGTCGCCGAGCGGGTCATGGACTCGGAGGACCTCGAGCGTGAGAAGGGCATCACGATCCTGGCCAAGAACACGGCGCTGCGGTGGGGCGGCACGACGATCAACATCATCGACACCCCCGGCCACGCCGACTTCGGCGGCGAGGTCGAGCGCGGCCTGGCGATGGTCGACGGCGTGGTGCTCCTCGTCGACGCCAGTGAGGGGCCGCTGCCACAGACCCGCTTCGTCCTTCGCAAGGCGCTGGCGGCCCGGTTGCCGATCGTGCTCGTCATCAACAAGACCGACCGGCCCGACGCGCGGATCGCCGAGGTCGTGGACGAGATCTACGAGTTGTTCCTCGACCTCGTCGACGACGGCTTCGACGGCACGCCGGACCACACGGTGTTGGACTTCCCGATCGTGTACGCGTACGCCCGGGACGGCAAGGCATCTCTCGACCGCCCTGCCGACGGGGCGGTACCCGACGGTGCCGACCTCGGCCCGCTGGTGAAGACCATTCTCGCCACGATCCCTGCGCCGACCTTCGACGACGGGGCGCCGCTGCAGGCACAGGTGACGAACCTCGACGTGTCGCCGTTCCTGGGCCGGCTCGCGCTTTGCCGCGTCCACCAGGGGGAGATCCGCAAGGGCCAGCAGGTCGCCTGGTGCAGGCGGGACGGCTCCGTCGAGCGGGTCAAGGTCACCGAGCTGTTCATGACCGAGGCCCTCGACCGAGTGCCGGCCGAGTCCGCGGGTCCGGGCGACATCATCGCGGTCGCGGGCATCCCCCAGATCACCATCGGCGAGACGTTGGCCGACGACGCCGACCCGCGGCCGCTGCCATTGATCACCATCGACGAGCCCGCCCTGTCGATGACGATCGGAGCCAACACCTCGCCGCTGACCGGGCGGTCGGGTGGCACCAAGGTGACGTCGCGACTGGTGAAGGAACGTCTCGACCTGGAGCTGGTCGGCAACGTCTCGCTGCGCGTGCTGCCGACCGCGCGTCCCGACACCTGGGAGGTCCAGGGCCGCGGGGAGCTCGCGCTGGCGATCCTCGTCGAGACCATGAGGCGCGAGGGCTTCGAGCTGACCGTCGGTAAGCCTCAGGTCGTCACGCGAGAGGTCGGTGGGCGCACGCACGAGCCCGTCGAGCGCCTCACC
>Ga0193738_1000654_pt1 | contig 16295 bp, 11 predicted proteins | sample L2a1metaG_FD_144927 | JGI IMG/M metagenome (GOLD analysis project Ga0193738, IMG submission 144927) | Soil microbial communities from a riparian zone of the East river system, Colorado, United States - L2a1 | ecosystem: Environmental > Terrestrial > Soil > Riparian zone | place: USA: East River...
GCACAAAGTAGAATGGGCTCGGGAGGTTCAACGACGTTAGGTTCGGTGAATGGAAAAAAAATTGATTATATCAATTTTGAAACTAAACTAAAAGCAAGAGACGATCAGCAACAAGCCGCCGCTCAACAGCAACAACAAGAATATACCGAAGCACAAAAACACCAAACAGCTGAACAATTGTGGAATCAGGAAGTGGAAGAAATTATTATGACATCCGAAATCAAGAAGCTCGGAATTGATGTTGGCAAAAAAGAATTTAATGATTACCTGTTTGGACAAAATCCTCCCCAGGATCTTAGACAACGTTTTTCTGATCAGCAGGGGAATTATGACGGCGCTGCTGCACAGAATGCCATCAACCAATTAAGAAGAAGTCCTAACCAGTTGGAGAGAGATCAATTGGATGCTTATCTCGAAGCAATGGAATATAGCCGCAAGATGGAGAAGTTCAATTCACTCCTTACAAACTCTGTTTATTATCCTAAATGGTATGTTGAAAGACAAAATACAGAAGCAGCAGGTCTGGCAAAAGTTTCTTTTGTAAGGTATCCCTATTCAAAAATTTCTGACAGCGCTATCAAGATCACAGATAAAGAGATTGAAGAATATGTAAGTAAAAATAAAAGCCAGTATAAGCAAACAGAAAGCAGGAGCATTACTTATACCATCTTTAACGCATCGCCAACGGAACCGGATTCTGCACAGTTAAGAAAACAACTTGCTGATCTAAAACCAGAGTTTGTGGCCGACACAACGCCAACAAGATTTCTTTCACGTTACGGAAGCACGATAGCTTATTCTGATATATTTGTTGGTAAGACATTTATGAAAATGCCTGCTAAAGACAGTATTACCGCTTTGGCAAAAGGAGAAGTTTATGGTCCATACCTTGATGATCATGCGTATGCATTAGCAAAGATGATCGATATAAGAACATTACCTGATTCTGTAAAATGCCGTCACATATTGGTAAATAACGATCCATCACAAGGAGGATTTGAAGATAGTGTGGCGAAAAAGAAAATAGACTCTGTAGAAGCTGCAGTAAAAGGCGGTGCATCGTGGGGAGGACTGGTACAAATGTATAATCCGCAAACAGATGGTAGCAGAGCAACTAACGGTGAAATGACATTTAGCTCATTTGATATGCAGCAACCAAACTTCGCAAAAGAATTTGCGCAATTCGCTTTATTCGAAGGGAAAAAAGGCGAAAGGAAAGTTGTGAAAACAAGTTTCGGATATCACTATATCGAAATTATTGAATTGAAAAATCCAGAGCCACATTATAAGTTTGCTCAATTCGCAAAGAATATCATAGCAAGCGACGAAACAGAACGTGTAGTTCTTGAAGATGCCAGCAAGTTTGTAAGCGAGAGCCGGGATTTAAAAACATTTAACGACAATATTGCTAAAACAAATGGACGTCAGCAAAAATTCGAAGCTTCAAATATTGGCCCCAATGATATTTCTATCCAGGACATTGATCAAAGATTAGCAGGAGGGTTTGGCCAGGCAGTATCTTGCCGTAACCTTGTGAGGGAAATTTATAAAGCAGATAAAGGAGATGTGATCAAGCAGGAAAGAATTGGTGATCCAAGATCCGGCTATAAATATGTTGTTGCTGTTGTTACCGATGTTTTAAAAGAAGGAATACAACCAGTTTATATCGCAAGGACTGGATCTGCCAATGCACCGGGTGTTGAAAGAATACTTAAGGACAAAAAGAAAGCTGAGCAGATAAAACAAAAGATCGGAAATGTAACAACGCTTGAAGCGGTGGCATCATTACTACAAGATTCTATAATTACCGCAGACAGTGTTCGAATTGCGGGTGGCGGAATGATTACAGAGCAAAAAGTTTTAGGAGCGGTATTTAATATAGCCAATAAAGGGAAAGTGATCAGCGAGCCGATAGCGGGCAGAGATGCAGTTTATGTTGTAAGAGTTGATGACCTGACTACAACATCTGTGGCGGTAGCAGATATTGAAATGCAAAAAGAACAAATGAGACAAAGAGGAAAACAAATGCAGGGCTTTTACAGTTCACCGGCCAGGCTGATGAGAGAACAGGCAACTATTAAAGACAATAGAAGAAACTTTTATTGATTATAAGAACCAATGAATTAAAAGCCCGTCTCGCCTAAGGCCAGACGGGCTTTTTTGCGCCGCTTTTCGTAAACAAAAAGATCAAAAGCTGCGTTATTTTTGCAATAGAATGAGCGATGAAATTATAAATAAGGTTGCCGAAAGCGGATTAATAACGATAGACCTTGAAAACTATCTTCCGAAAAAAGAGTCAATAGCTGTTTTTGATCTGAAAGATTTTCTTTTTATGGGAATGATATTAAAAGAAAAAGATTTCAGGGAAGCGCTGAAGCAACAGGATTGGGAAAAATACAGAAACAAAAACGTTGCAATAGTTTGCTCTGCTGATGCGATCATTCCCGTTTGGGCCTACATGCTTGTTACAACATATCTTCAACCAGTAGCAAAAGAAACACTTGTGGGGGATGAAAAAGAAATTTACAAAACGGTTTTTTTAAAAAACATCTCTTCAATCCACGAAGCAGAATTCACAGACAAAAGAATAGTTTTAAAGGGCTGCGGAGAAACGCCGATAGATGATTTTGCCTATGCGGAAGCTACACGCAAATTGTTGCCGGTTGCAAAGAGCATTATGTACGGAGAGCCATGTAGTACGGTTCCGGTTTACAAAAAGAAATAACCTCTATTGAACTTTTTCCGATAACAGGGAAATATTTACCTTACCGCCATAAAGAATCGTGTAAATGAAAAAAAGCTGGTGGGTTTTAATGCTTGTCATTTTAATTGTTGCTGCGGCATCCATATTTATTTATGGAAAGAACAAGCCCAAAGAAAAATTACCCGCACATGTCGATTATAATATTCATATAAGACCGATACTTTCTGATCGTTGTTATAAATGTCATGGTCCGGAACCAACACAACGAAAAGCAAATCTTCGTCTCGATATTGCAGATAGTGCATACGCGGCATTAAAGGAAAGCCCGGGAATGTTTGCCATCGTTCCCGGAAAACCTGAGGAGTCTCAAGTTTATCATCGCATCATATCAGAAGATACGGCCGAACGAATGCCGCCTCCATCATCCAATCTTACTCTGTCGGAATATGAAGTAAAACTTATAACGAAGTGGATAAGGCAAGGCGCGGAATACAAACAGCATTGGGCCTTCATTGCGCCGCAATCCCAGCAATTACCCGAAACAGATAATAAAAAATGGGCAAAAAATGAGATCGATCATTTTACACTTGCTAAAATGGAATCAATGGATCTTTCACCCAATGAGCAAGCAGATAAAGAAAGATTGTTGAAAAGAGTTTGTTTTGATCTGACCGGTCTGCCACCAACAATTGAAATGCAGGATAGGTTTTTGAATGATAATTCTGTAAATGCGTATGAAAAAATTGTGGATGAGCTTTTAGCCAATAACCATTATGGAGAAAAAATGGCTGTGCAATGGTTGGATGCGGCTAGATATGCAGATAGTCACGGCTACCAGGATGATGGATTAAGAACAATGTGGCCGTGGAGAGATTGGGTGATCCACGCCTTTAATGAAAATTATTCTTATGAAAAATTTGTTACATGGCAACTCGCAGGAGACTTGCTTCCTGAACCAACAAAAGAAATGCTGCTGGCAACGGGCTTTAACCGCAATCATAAAATAACACAGGAAGGCGGCGTGATCGATGAGGAGTATAGATTAGAATATGTAACAGACCGCACCAACACATTTGGCAAAACATTTTTAGCAATGACTTTTGAATGCGCCAAATGTCACGATCATAAGTTTGATCCCATTTCCCAAAGAGCTTATTACAGCACATTCGCTTTTTTTAATCAAATAAATGAGAAGGGATTGCTTGGTGATATTACACTTGCTTCACTTGCCGATCCGCCGAACATGAAGATCAGCAGCGACGATGTAAAAAGTGTTTTACAATTCATGAATAAAATAGATACTGCTGCAGTAATGGTAATGATAATGAAAGACAGCAGTAAGGTTAGAACTACCCATATTTTAAAAAGAGGTATTTATGATCAGCTTGGTGATTCGGTATCATTTAATACACCACCGAAAATTTTTCCATTCGATACAATAAAACTTGACAAGAACCGGCTGGGATTGGCAAAATGGTTATTTGATAAAAAACATCCGTTGACGGCAAGGGTTTTTGTAAATCGTATGTGGCAGGAATTTTTTGGTAGAGGACTTGTAAAAACATCGGGTGATTTTGGAATGCAGGGAGAGCCGCCATCACATCCGGAATTGCTGGATTGGCTTGCATTGGATTTTATGGATCATGGATGGGATATAAAACGATTGGTAAAGCAAATTGTAATGTCTGCTACTTATTGTCAATCTTCGGTTGCAACAAAAGGAAAGCTGGCAAAGGATCCCGATAATATTTTTCTTTCAAGATCTTCAAGAATGAGATATGGGGCAGAGTTTGTAAAAGACATTGTTTTATCAAGCAGCGGCCTGATGAATGATGAGATCGGCGGTCCAAGCATTAAACCATATCAGCCAAAAGGAATTTGGGAATCATCAACATCCGGTCGCGGTCAACTTGCAAGATATGTACAAGATCATGATGAAAAATTGTATCGACGCGGCATGTACACATTTATTAAAAGAACTGTTCCGCCACCATCAATGCTGACATTCGATGGATCAAATAGGGATCAATGTGAAGTAAAAAGAGTAAGAACCAATACTCCATTGCAGGCATTAGTGTTACTGAATGATCCACAGGTATTAGAAGCCGCAAGAGTATTAGCTGAAAAATTAGCGGCTGAAAAAATTTCAGAAGAACAAAAAATTGAAAAAGCGTTTCGATTGATCATTTGCAGAAAAGCAAGCGAGAAAGAAAAGGAAATTCTTTTCGAGTATTATAAGAAAGAAAAAGATGGGTTTTCGCAACAATCGGCAAAAGCAGAAGGTTTTTTAAAAGTCGGAGAGTATGTGCACGAACAAAACATAAACAAAGCAGAAGCGGCCGCATTGATGCAAGTGATACATACAGTTTATAATATGGAGGAGGCGATAACAAAAACATAGACTCAACCCCCTGTCCCCCTAAAGGGGAGACTTAGGCGGAAGATTCTTTTGTTATTGATGATTGCTTTATCCCGAAGGGATAAAATATTTATAGATGAAAAAGGAATCTCCTAGCTAGAACCCCGTAGGGGTTCAACAGAGGAAGGAGAAATGGGAATGTAGATTAAATATGTTGAATAGAATTATTTAGTACAAGAGTGCGACGCAACGAAAGAGTATAGTAGTAATGAAGCTGGTATCATAAAAATAAAATTCATGGCAAACGAATTTTTCGAAAACAGGTTGAACATTACACGAAAACATTTTCTGGGCAAGCTTAGTCTTGGCTTGGGTAGTGTTGCGTTGGGTTCATTGCTCGTTAAAGATCTATTCAGCAGCGGATCTTCGGAAATGTTGTCGCCTTCTGGGCTTCCACATTTTGCGCCTAAAGCGAAACGCATCATTTATCTTTTTCAAAACGGGGCGCCGTCACAACTAGAAAGTTTCGATTACAAACCAACATTGATAGAAAGAATGGGAGAAGATCTTCCCGCATCTATAAGAATGGGGCAGCGACTCACAGGCATGACGGCAAACCAGGATAAATTTCCAATGGTGGGTTCGAAATTTAAATTCAATCAATACGGAGAATCCGGAACATGGATAAGTGAACTGTTTCCACACATTGGAAAAATTGCCGATGATATCTGTGTAATAAAAACAATGCATACAGAGGCGATCAACCACGATCCCGCATTGACATTTATACAAACAGGAGCACAACAAGGCAATCGTCCAAGCATGGGATCATGGTTGAGTTATGGATTAGGAAGCGAGAATAAAAACCTCCCTGCATTTTGTGTGTTATTATCAAGAGGAAAAGGAAATGGGCAAGGCGTTTATTCAAAACTTTGGACAAACGGTTTTCTTGACAGCATTCACCAGGGAGTACAATTCAGCAATAGCGATGAAAGAGTTTTGTATTTAAACAATCCCGAAGGCGCAGATAAGTTAGACAGAAGAAGAATGTTAGATGAATTGGCAAAGCTGAATGCATTATCATTCCAGGAATTTGGTGATCCTGAAATAAAAACAAAAGTGGAACAGTATGAAATGGCATATCGAATGCAAACTGCCGTGCCGGAGCTTACAAATCTTTCAAAAGAATCAGATCAAATAATAAAAATGTATGGCCCGGAATGTTTGGTGCCGGGAACTTATGCTGCAAACTGTTTGCTGGCTAGAAAACTTTCAGAAGCAGGAGTGAGATTTGTTCAGCTCTATCACCAGGGATGGGATCAGCACGGTAATCTTGTTGGTGAAATGCCCGGGCAAGCAAGAGATACCGATCGTGCATCCGCTGCATTGGTAATGGATCTTAAACAAAGGGGATTACTTGATGAAACATTAGTGATATGGGGAGGTGAATTCGGCAGAACGAATTATTGCCAGGGAGCATTGACAAAAGATAATTATGGTCGTGATCATCATCCAAGATGTTATAGTATTTGGATGGCGGGTGGTGGTATTAAACCCGGAATTTCTTATGGAGAAACGGATGAATTCGGTTATAACATTGTAAAAGATCCTGTTCATATAAATGATTTTCATGCAACAGTTTTGCAATTGATGGGATTGAATCATGAAAAACTTGTTTATAAACATCTCGGCCGTCGCTATCGCTTAACTGATGTTGCGGGCCAGGTAGTAAACGGAGTACTTGCATAAAAAACGAGCATGAAATTATTCCAACGTATTTTATCCAATCTTAGTTTTTTTATTATCGTGATGCTTTTGTTTTTATTATTCTTTCAAAACAAAGTATCTCTTCCGCCATCATTACAGTCGGTAGGAAGAATGCATCCACTATTGCTTCATTTGCCGATCGGGCTTCTTGTTATCTCATTTATATTATGGCTTGGTAAAAAGGGTATTGAACCAGCTTCTTTTCAAAAGATATTTATTCTTGTGTTACATGTCACCGCATTTACTGCTGCTCTTACTGCGCTAATGGGATTTTTTCTTTCAAGAGAAGGTGGATATGATGAAAGCATCCTTTCAAAACACAAAATACTTGGGATCACAACCGCAATTTTATCTTATATACTATTATTAGTTTATCGATCTTATCCTGAAAAGAAATTTGTTTTTGGAACCACTATTACTTTATCACTAACCGCAATGATCATAGGAAGTCATTTCGGCGCTAACCTTACTCATGGCGAGGGATTTGTATGGCAGCCATTACAAAATGAAAAAAGCGAGGAAGTAAAAATCACAGATAGCAGTTCTTTATTTACAGCAGCTATACAACCAATACTTAGATCAAAATGTTTTTCCTGTCATAATGAAAAGAAATCTAAGGGAGGATTGATCCTGACGACAGAAGAAAAAATTTTAGAAGGAGGAAAGACCGGACCAGTTTGGAAATCGGGAGATGCATTGAACAGTCATATCATACAAAACATCAATTTACCGGAAGAAGACAAGAAACACATGCCGCCAAAAGGCAAGCCACAGTTGAGCCAGGAACAAATTGATCTCTTATTTGCATGGATACAATCGGGAGCGGATATGAAAAAAACAATGAAGGATTATTCTGATGATGATACGGTAAAGATTCTTGCAGCAAATTTTATTCATTTACCCAAAAAAGAAGCAGAAAAAACATATTGGTTTGCCGCCGCACCCACTTCAATAATTCAAAAGTTGAACGGTCCATATTGTTCGGTATTTCCTATATCACAAAACTCACCAGCACTGCAGGCAGATTTTTTTGTAAAAGAAAAATTTGACAGGAAAAAATTAGAAGAACTGGTAAAAGTAAAACAACAACTTGTTATACTTAATCTTGGGAACATGCCTGTTACGGATGCGGATATGAAAACAGTCAGTCAATTTATAAATCTTGAAAAACTAGTATTGAATAATTCATTGATCACTGACAGCGCATTAAGTGAGATCAAAACACTAAAGAGCCTTCGATCACTTTCGCTAGCAGGAACGCTAATTGATAAAAATTCAGCGCAATTATTTTCACAATTCGATTCATTGCAAGAGGTTTTTATCTGGAACACAAAAATTACAGCAACCGAAGCGGACGAAATGCAGGAGCAAAATAAAAAGATAAGATTTGACCGTGGTTATATTCCTGACGAAAATGAAATACTTGCATTGACGCCACCAATTGTAAAGAACGAAGAATTTATTTTATCTGACAATGAGCAGATCGAATTAAAACACCAGGTGAGTGGCGTTACTATACGGTATACTATCGATGGTTCAGACCCTGATAGCACAACTTCCCCGATTTACAATAGCTCCCTGGTTGTTAATGGATTTACAATGGTCAAGGCCAGGACAACAAGAACAGGATGGTACAGCAGCCCGGTTGCATCATTTACGTTTTTTAAAAAAGGAGTAAAACCATCAAGAGCAGAATTAATAAATCAACCGAATGAAAAATATAAAGGCAATGGAGCGGCCACATTAATTGATCTTAAAAAAGGATTAGCCGAAAATTTCAGTGATGCGGCATGGCTTGGTTTTAGAGAAAAACCGTTTGCAGCCTTTTTTTATTTTGATACCGCTCAAATTATTAATAGCATTTCGATAAGCTACAATGAAAATGTGCAGTCTTATTTAATGCCTCCGGCAGAAGTAGAAATTTGGGCCGGCGACGAGAAGGACAAATTGAAATTATTAAAGAAGGCAAAAGCAAAACAACCAACCAGGGAAGAAAAGAATGTTGTGAGGACCGAGGGGCTGAAGATCGAGATCCCACAAGCAAAATATAAATGCTACAAAATAATTGCAAGGAATGTTTCTAAGTTACCAGCATGGCATCCCGGCAAAGGAGAGAAAGCATGGATATTTATTGACGAAATATTTTTTAATTAAACAATATGAAACGAAAAGAGTTTATCCAAAGCAGCAGCTTGCTTATTGCCGGCAGCCTGATCGCAAGAGAGAAATTGTTTGAGATCGTTGATGGCGAAATAGTATATGGCCAGAAAGAAAAAAAATATAAGTTGGTAAAAGATTGGGTAAAGGCAGATGCTACAACATTGCCTGTAAATGATTGTCATGAAATGGCGCAGGATGCCAAAGGAAGAATTGTTTTATTAACTAATGAAACAAAAAACAATGTCATCTTCTTTGACAAAAAAGGAAAGTTGCTAAAAACATGGGGCCATGATTTTCCCGGTGCACACGGCCTGACTCTTTGGGGAGACAAAGAGCAATTTCTTTTTATAACAGACACTGCTAAAAATCAATTCTATAAAGCAACGATCGATGGAAAAATTTTACAAACATGGGATTACCCGGTTGAAACCGGTAAATATCCAGAAGCAAAGAGATTTGTTCCAACAGAAACAACCATAACAAAAGATGGAGAAATATATGTAGCGGATGGTTACGGCATGCAATATATTATGCACTATGATGAAAAAGGAAAACTTAAAAATATTTTTGGCGGCAGAGGAAACGAAGAAAAAAACCTGGATAATGCACACGGTATCACGATCGATCATCGCACAAGTCCTGAAACATTAATTATTACCGATAGGACCCGTTGTTGTTTTAAACGATTTTCAATGGCAGGAGAATATATAGAAACTATTTCTTTACCCGGAGCCTGCGTCTGTCGACCTGTTATTAAAGGAAATTATTTGTATGCAGCAGTTCTTCGTTCACCCAATCTTGATACGGTCGATTCCGGCTTTGTTATTATTCTTAATAGAGAAAACAAAGTTGTTTCGGTGCTATGCGGATCGGAGGCTGCGTATGAAAATGATAAACTAAAACCATTCCATCAAACAGATAAACTTTTTAAACATCCGCATGATGTGTTAGTGGATGACGAAGAGAATCTTTATGTATGCCAATGGAGTTCAGGTAAAGTATATCCTTATAAATTCAAGCCGGTAAAATAATTTTTATGATCATTCGCAGAGCAAAGAAAAAAGATATTGAAATGCTTTCGGTGTTATTTGACAAATACAGGATCTTTTATAAACAAGAATCTGATATAGACAATGCAAGATCATTTTTGAAAAAGCGAATGAAGAGAAAGGAGTCCGTAATTTTTGTTGCCGAAGAAAGAAAAGAACTGATCGGCTTTACTCAATTATTCCCAATATTTTCTTCTGTAAGTATGAAAAGAACATGGTTGTTGAATGATCTTTATGTAAACGAAAAAGCAAGAGGAATAGGAGCTGGAACTAAATTGCTTGAGGCGGCAAAACAGTTTGGAATAGAAACAGATTCAAAATGGTTGATATTGCAAACTGCAGCAGATAATTTTAACGCACAAAAAGTGTATGAGAAAAATGGCTGGATAAAAGGAACAGACCTTCTATATAGAAAAGATATTTAAAACCAACCTCGACGACGAAACATCACTAACATCCAGATAGGGATGAAAAGCATTAACGCAACAGCGGCAAAAAAACCATAAGGCTTGTGCAGCCACGGTATAGTTTCAAAGTTCATTCCGAATATACCCCCGATAACAGTAGCCGGCGCCAATAAGCAAGTCACTATAGCCATCACCTTCATCACTTCGTTCATCTTCAGGTTTACATTATTAAGATAAAGATCATGCATGTTGATCATCATATCACGATAGGTCTCACACAAGTCGTTTGCTTGTATAATATGATCATAAACATCTTTAAAATATTTGGTGCTTTTATCATCAAGCAAGTCGCTATCGCTGCGAATAAAACCATTTATAAGATCCCGAACCGGCGATATGTTTCTTTTTAAAACGATTATCTCTTTCCGCAATTGGTTAATTTTTGCCAGTGAACGCTGGGTAGAACTTCTCACCACCTCTTCTTCCAATGCTTCTATCTGGTCACCCAGGTTTTCCATTACGAGAAAATAATGATCGACGATAAGATCGAGCATTGTATAACAGAGATAATCGGCGCCATGCTGGCGAAGACGGCTGCTTGTTAGTTTCAACTTTTCTCTTAGTGAATTAAAAACATCACGGCTTGCATCTTCCTGGAAACTGAGCACAAAATTTTTTCCGAGTACAATGCTGATCTGTTCCTGCTCTACTGTGTTCTTTTGAGAATTATAATAAAGCATATTGAGCAGGCAAAAGAGAATATTGTCTATTTCATCCATTTTTGGCCGCTGGTTGATACTCATAATATCCTCCTGTATCAATGCATGTACGCCAAAATAATTGGACAACACTTCCACATCGGCCTTGCGAATGCCATCAATATTGATCCACGTTATAGAGTGCCTGGATAAGTATTGGAAGCACTCGCCTATGTCTTTTGCCTCATACACCTCCATAGCCTCGCTGTTATAATCATATACTGTGATCCTTATTTCCTTCGAATCTTCGCGGTGCGGAATTATAGTTGGATTTTGACTTAATATTTCCCGGGTGCGGCGGGTGCCAAATAAATTCATCGGCACCAGGTACTTAAGATATTTTTCCGGTTTAAGCTTAACATTCATAACATTGGTAAGTTAACAAAAGAAACCCATCAGTAAAATAATGGGAGGTTAAAAAATAACGAATCGACTATTCTTTTTGAGAACCCAGTTATATTTGGCACCTTGAAATCAAATTAAAAATATGCCATCTCAAAAACAAGAGTTTTCATTTCCCGGCCAAACAACAGATCAACTCTTATTATTCGCTTATGGAGCTTTTTTAGAACTTGGTTGGAAGCTAAAATATGCCGGCCCCAACGCAATCATCGGATATACGCCACGCAGTTGGAATAAAAATGACGATGAGATTATAGTAGAAGCGACCGGCGAAGCGATGTCAGTTAAAAGCAGTCTTGTACACAATGAATCTTTTGATATGATGGGTAAGAATAAAAAGCACATCAAAGACTTCATGCAAGCATTTGAAAAAGTAAGATCGTCAGTGCCAAAACCAGAATGGACGACGGCTATCGAAAACTTACGAACGCAAACGGTTCAAACAGTAACAGAAGAAGTAAAACAAGCGGAAGAAATTAATAAAGTAATGAAACTCTCAGGGTCAAACTTGTATGCGACCTATGCCATTATAGGAATAAATGTTATTGTATTTATCCTGATGGCAGTTAATGGTGCGGGAATTTTTAGCGCAAACGCATTGGTACATATTGAATGGGGAAGTAATTTTTCGCCACTTACGCTATCTGGCGATTGGTGGAGATTGTTCACTTGTATTTTTATTCATTTTGGCATTATTCACCTTGTAATGAATGCTTATGCATTGTACATGGCCGGGGTATATCTTGAACCCATGCTGGGAAAAATAAAATACATAATTGCATATTTGGCAACAGGAATTTTTGCAAGCCTTGCCAGTCTTTGGTGGCATAGTGAAGGAGTAAACAGCGCAGGAGCTTCTGGAGCCATCTTTGGCTTGTATGGAATTTTTCTTGCGTTACTTCTAACGAATCTTATTCCAAAACAAATGAGGTCATCATTATTGCAAAGTATTGGTGTCTTCGTTGTGTTTAATTTGATATACGGCACAAAATCTGGGATTGACAATGCTGCACATATTGGCGGGTTATTAAGTGGTATGATCATCGGGTTTATTTTTTATCTATTATTAAAAAAAGAAGAGAAAGGAACTAAAACCAATCTTGCTTTATTAGCAATAATTGCTGCGGCAATTTTGTCTGCATGGATGTATTTAAACAACCCCGGAAATAAAATAGGACAGGAAAGACGTGAAGCAGAAGTAAATTCTTTAAAAGAGGCAAAATTTCCTGATGGAGAAAAGGTTTATGAAAAGTATAATGAATTTGCCCAAAGCGATGAAAAGATAGTTAATATGTTTAACGATGAGACGGCTTCGCTTAAAGATTGGCTCACAGCAAATGAAGAAAATATCAAACAGGAATTTGACAAAGCCTCATCAATTGTTGCTGCCATGAAAAACTATAATGTGTCTGAGACAGCAAAACAAAAGATCAAACTACTGGAACAATTATTAGATGCACGAAAAGAACAGGTTTCCATAATGAAACAACTTGCTCAGGAGGATAATCCAGCAAACCAATTGAAGCTGGCGGAAATAAGAAATAAACAGACAGAAATATTGGCAGAGTTAAATAAGAAGGATAATTAAATTACAAAGAGCTTTTTGCTCTTTCCAGGTCTTCCGGTGTATCAATCGCAATATTGTTATAATTCGTTTCGGCCATTTTTATTTTAATGCCATTTTCCAAATATCGAAGCTGTTCCAGCTTTTCAATTTTTTCCAATGATGATTGCGACAGTTTAGTAAACGCTATCAACGCATCTTTTTTATATGCATAAACGCCAACATGCAAAAAATATTCAGCATCTGATCTTTCATCTCTTTGATAAGGAACAATGCTTCTGCTGAAATAAAGAGCATAACCCGATTTATCAGTAACAACTTTTACATTATTGGGATTTGCGGCTTCTTCTTTTGAAATTTTTCTCATCAGTGAAGCAACCTGTGTGTTACCATCATTAAAAAGATGAACCAATTTTTCCAGAGGTTCTTTTTTTATAAAAGGCTCATCGCCCTGGACATTCACGATGACATCAATATTCATTTCTGCAATTGCTTCAGCAATTCTATCACTGCCACTTTCGTGTTCTTTTTTACTCATCATCACTTTGCCACCACCATCTTTAATCTCTTTATAAATTATATCGCTGTCGGTTACAACAAAAACATCATTGAATAAACCTGTTGACACAGTATTATCATATACATGTCGAATGATCGTTTTATTTCCCAGCATCTGCATTAGTTTACCCGGAAAACGAGTGGCTGCATAGCGGGCAGGAATTACGGCAACAATAATCATTGGGGAAAGTTAACAAAACCAATCAACCATCAAGTTTTTGAAATGGTTTTTTTAATAACGCAACCAGGTCTTCATCTTTTTCGTTCGGATAATAACGGTCAAGACCATAGCGAATGCTTTTGGGATCAAGCGTTGTAAAAGTTCCGAATAACCGATCCCATATTGAAAATACAGCACCATAATTAGTATCGGTGTAGGGTTGTTTCCAATGGTGGTGCACCTTATGCATGTTCGGGGAAACTAAAACATAACTCATGATCTTATCTACCGACCTGGGTAATGAAATATTTGCATGAGTAACCCCGGTGAATACCGTTAATATTGTTTGATAGATCATAATTCCATACATCGGGGCGCCACTTATAATAATAGCGATCAAAAAAAATAAACCACGCCAAACACTTTCCAGCGGATGATGACGAAGGCCACTTGTTACGTCCACATTATTGTCGGCATGATGAATAATGTGCATGCGCCAGAATAAAGGAACTTTGTGTTCCACAAAATGAGAAAGCCAGCCGCCAAAAAAATCAAGAACTAAAGCAGAAATGATGATACTACCAAGCACAGAAGCGTTTAACCAATAAACAAGGCCGAACTTTTCTTTAAAGGCCCAATCGGAAAGAATTACAATCAAAACACCAAAGCCAGTATGAATGATAAGATGGGCTGCGGTAAAAAAAAGGTTGACACCTGCATGCCGGGCCTTATTTTTTTTATACTTGAGTGGTAATAAAGGAATGGCTCCTTCAATGATCCATAAAATAAGCAAGCTACCTACAATAAAGGCAAGTCTTTCCAGGGGTCGTTGTTCAAGGGTATCAAAATATTCCTTTAACGAATGCCACATGAAGTTTATTTAATGAAAAGTTACACCAAAAAATGTTAAACAGTGGCGTTTGTTTCATTACTATTTGCAAATTCGTTTCCGCAATCAAAACAATGATTGACCTTATCAACCGCCATGGCATAATCTCCAAGAAAAAAAGTTAAAATAGCGCTGAACCAGTTTGCGGCTTTCCGCGGAGTACTCACTAGTTCAATGTTGTGACCTTTGCATTTTGGACATTCAATCTCCTGCTTACGGTTATTTTCAGCTTCTCTGAAAATCTCATAAGCACGACCAAAATCTTGTTTAGTAACAAGTAATTTTATTCCGCCAACAGCATTTGTCCAAATTGGATTTATTGTAACCGTATTCTCATCCTGCAGCCAGCACTCAATATCCTCACTTTCCAGGCGGGCCATTAGCAAATGAGCATCCATGTAATTATTAAAAGATTGCAGAATCACGAAGTCCATTCTATAAAAATAAAAAAGTCTCGCCGAAGGCGAGACTAAAAGATATTTAATATTTTAAAAATTATTGATTCAGCATTAGCGGCATTACCAGCATCATCAGCTCTTCATTATCTTCTTGCTCTGTAGGCTTTATTATTCCCGCTTTTGTTGGAGTGGAAAGCTCAATTTTAATATCATCACTATCTGCGGCGTTAAGCATTTCTATCAAAAATTTTGCATTGAAAGCGATCGCAAGATCTTCACCATCATAACGGCATTTCATTCTTTCATCACCTTCAAAGCTGAAATCAATATCCTGTGCGGTCAACTCAAGTTCGCTGCCAGCAATACTAAGTACAACCTGGTTGGTGCTTTTGTTGCTAAAGATGGCAACACGACGCAGAGCTCCCTGGAAATCATTTTTATTAACCACCAATTTATACGGGTTGTCAGAAGGGATCACCACTTTATAATCAGGGAAACGGGCATCGATCAGGCGGCAACTCATTTGAGTAGTGCCATGCTTTACAAAAAAATGATTGCTGTTATAGCTAATGGTAATTTCATCCTCATTTGCAGGCAAAGCAGATTTTAAAAGCGTTAATGGTTTTTTAGGAACGATAAAGTTGTCGCTTTTCGGACAGCTTACATCCACTCTTTTATATTTTACCAAACGATGTGCATCGGTAGCCACACATTGCATTCCTTTTTTATCCAACTCAAAAAATACACCTGTCATTGCGGGACGGAGATCATCATTGCTTACAGCAAACAACGTTTTATTAATAGCAGTGATCAAAGCCAGCGAAGTAGCTTTGAACGAAGTGGTATCATCAGCAGAAGGTTCTTTAGGAAAATTATCAGGGTTCTCCCCCATCACTTTATATTTTCCGTTATCACTGGTGAGTTCAATACCAAAATTTTTATCGATATTAAATGTCAGCGGCTGATCCGGAATATTTTTCAAACTATCCAAAAGGATTTTTGCAGGGATACAAACCTTACCGCTATCCTTCGCTTCAATGTCCATTTGAATGCGCATCACGGTTTCAAGATCTGTCGCTACTACACTCAGTTTATTTTTTTCTACTTCAAACAAAAAATC